>Ga0172379_10005048_pt1 | contig 18789 bp, 12 predicted proteins | sample GrowelOW334metaG_FD_119756 | JGI IMG/M metagenome (GOLD analysis project Ga0172379, IMG submission 119756) | Groundwater microbial communities from an aquifer near a municipal landfill in Southern Ontario, Canada - Groundwater well OW334 metaG | ecosystem: Environmental > Aquatic > Deep...
AAATGTTATTGCCGGCCGGTGAATTGGTTACCGAAGATTCAATCAAGAAAATAGAAAAAGAAGAACTAACGCAGGCGACCGTGCGCAGTCCGCTTAATTGCCGCTGTGAAAAAGGAGTTTGCGCCAAGTGCTACGGTTATGATTTAAGCTATAACAAACCGGTGCGCTTGGGAGTCGCCGTCGGCACCATCGCCGCTCAATCAATCGGCGAGCCGGGCACGCAGTTAACCATGCGCACTTTCCATACCGGCGGCGTGGCCGGAGAAGATATCACTCAAGGTTTGCCGCGCGTGGAAGAAATTTTTGAAGCCCGTCCGCCGAAACGCCGCGCCTTTGTTTCCGACGTGGAAGGAACGGTCAAGGTTGAATCAATGGAGCGAACGATTGAAGACGGCAAAGGAAAAGTAATCGCGCAAAATATCAATGCTAAAATTATCAAAATCACTTATCAGGGTTTGGACAGCGATAAATATTACTTTGCCGAAGCCGCGCGCGATATTTTGGCCGGACAATCGGCGGCAGCTAACGGCGCCAAAAATAAACAACCCAAAAGCAAATTAAAACCGGTAATGACCGTTAAAGACGGCGAACAAATAAAACGCGGCCAAATTTTATTCACCATGGGCGATACGGAAATCAAAGCGAAAAACTCGGGCGAAGTGAAATTGGACGAAAAATACGTCAAAGTAAGCTTCACCGCCGACAAAGTAAAAGAATTTATTGTTCCGAAAGGATATGCCATCTGGGTAAACGACGGCGACACGGTGAAAAAGGGGACACAATTAACGGAAGGCAGTTTGGATTTACAGCAGTATTACGCTTTATGCGGTCGTTTAGCCGCGCAAAGATATATTATTCACGATATTCAATATGTTTATTCTTCCCAAGGCCAGCCGCTGAACGACAAACACATTGAAGTGATCGTGCGCCAGTTGTTCTCGCGCGTATCGGTAAAAGACGGCGGCGATACCGATTTACTGCCCGGTGAAATCGTGGAGAAATCCGTTTTTGATAAAGCCAATCGCGAAGCGAAAACACAGAAGAAAAAACCGGCGGCCGGCAATCAATTATTGCTCGGCATGACCAAAGTTTCTTTGACCACGGATAGCTTCTTATCAGCCGCGTCTTTTCAAGAAACCGCCCGCGTATTGATTGAAGCGGCGGTAACCGGCAAGGTTGATAATTTGGAAGGCTTAAAAGAAAATGTTATCATCGGCCGCTTAATTCCGGCCGGCACCGGTTTTCGCGCCTATAACCGGCAGGAAGAAAGAGACCAGGAAGAAGTGGAGCGAAAAAGATAAACCAAAAAAAGTTAATATAAAAAAAGAGGCTAGAAAATAGCCTCTTTTTTGTGGTGTATGTCATTTTAATCCCACATTAGAATACAGGATAAACTTCAGCGGTAAGGTCTCTATTTTTAGATTCCCGCTTTCGCGGGAATGACAATGTAAAAATAATCGCCAACTTTTAAGCCGATTTTTTCCGCCTGCCCGCCGTTTATTTCCAGTACGAATTTTGCCCGAACGGAAGACGTAAAAATTGGACAAGAAGTTTGTAAACAGGGCGCGGCGTTATTTTTTATATCTACCACTTGATAATTTTCATCAAGCCAAATTATATCCAAAGGAATGAGAGTATGTTTCATCCAAAAGTCATAAGAACCGACGTTGGGAAAAATAAAAAACATGCCGCGGTCAATTTCCATTTTATCGCGGTACATTAATCCTTGAGCGCGCTCAATTTGCGTTACCGCCAGTTCGACTTTGAAACAATCATTTTTAAAACAGATATTTTCAGTATTAGCGGACGACGACGGCAGTTTTATCCCCTTAACCATCGGCGAGGGATTAAAACTGCAACCGCCAACAATTAAGCTTAAACTTACTAATGATAAAATTAATAGCCGCATAAATTTAATTCCCGACCGGTATACTTGATTCAATAAGTTTTTTCCCCTCCGCTTTGGTTAATTGAGAGACAAATTTTCCGCCGTCCAAAATTTCCAACAGCAACGGCGTCCGGTTTTTGTTGACATGAATTAAAAAATTACCCAGTTCAACCACATGGTCAATTTTTCCGGCGGCGATTTCTAGGGAGATTAAATTTGATTCAGGGTCGTAATGCATAAAGTCAGTTGAAAGTTTGTAAAGTTAAAAGTTCATAAAGTCTTCTATACTGTCATTCCCGCGCAGGCGGGAATCTAAGAATAGTAGGAGATTCCCGCCTGCGCGGGAATGACAATGCATTTATGATTTTACAGACTTTTGACTTTATAAATTTATTTCGTTGGATAAAAGGTAATTATTTTATTTATTCCATCTTCCATTTTGACCACTACCGCCAGCTCGCCTTTAACGTAGATTGAATATTTTCCCTTGCGGCGAGTAACATCGGGCAATCGCACCGCTTCTTCCACCTGCTCTTTGGTAACAAAAGTTTTATATTTGTTTAAAATTTCAAATTTATCGTTCGCGTATTTGGTGAAATAGATATTTTGATTAGCCATAAAAATATGGTAAAGTATAATTAACCCTCATTTTTGATGCGTATAGTATATTTTACTTATATATTAGCAAAAGTTTGTAAAATAGTAAATTATAGAGTATGAAAATTGACAAAAGCAATAATAATGATAGTTTGATATCAACCTATGAGCGCCGGCTGTCGCAAAAAGACAAACGCAAGCGCGCGCGGATGAAAGTAAGCGGCGGCAGCGTAAAAAAGTTAAAACAGCTTATCGGTAAAAAATGAACCAGGCCAAAAAATAAAAGCAAGGAGTTAAAGCTACTTTTAACTTTTAACTTTTAACTTTTGACTTTTTTCTTATGCAAGCAGTGATTCTCGCGGCGGGGAAGGGAGTGCGCATGCAGCCCCTGACTTACGACATGCCCAAACCGATGGTGAAGGTAGCCGGTAAAACTTTATTAGAGCATAAATTGGATGAGTTGCCGGATGAAATTGAAGAGGTGATTATTATTATCGGCTATTTGGGCGAGCAGATAAAAAAATATTTCGGCGATGATTATTTCGGCCGCAAAATAACTTATGTTGAACAAACGGAATTATTAGGTACGGGCAAAGCGCTGTGGCTCGCGAAAGATAAGATCCGCGGAAAATTTATCAGCTTGATGGGCGATGATATTTACGCGCGTCAGGATTTGGAACAATGTTTGGCGCAAGATTGGGCGGTATTGGCGCGAAAGGTGCAAGGACCGACGCGCGGCGGCCGGATTGTCTTGCGTTAGGACGGACATCTGCAAGAAATCATTGAAGGCACGCATAACCACGATCAAGAACATTTGATGAATATCGGTTTATTTGTATTGCAGCCGGAAATTTTTAATTATGAATTGGTAAAATTGCCGGGCAAAGAAGAATGGGGTTTGCCGCAGACGATTGTGCGCGCGGCGCAGGATTTTGACGTTAAAATCGTGCCAGCCAGTTTTTGGCTGCAACTCACCGACGTTAACGATGTTAAAAAAGTGGAGGAAATACTAAAATCGCGTAACACATAACTCGTAACGCATAACACGATACAATATTGTTTTGGCGCGGTGTATAGTGTATTAAGCGGTATGTGTTTTATGTTTTGCGATTATCGGCTGCAGCCGATAGCAGTCATGAGTAACGCGGTTTGCCCGGGGCCAACCGGCACGCCTTTGCCGAGGAAAAACGCGCCCGAGCGAGGGCTTAAACAATTGCGAGCGGATTTGGGAATTAAAATGGAAGTATAACGTTTGGCGGAGATGGGACTGTAAACGGTCACATCCGCTAAAATATTGGTAAAATAAAAACCGGCGATTTGTCGTTGCATTAGATCTCCGGGCGCGCAAGTACAAGGGGGAGTGGGATTGCAGGGGGTCCAGAACGGACAATTTCCAGCTGGCGAAGGTTGATAAATAACATTAGTGATGCGCCCGCCAATCAGAAGACTGCCGTCGGCGGCGAAAGCGGACAGCGAGAAAAATCCTAAAATGACCATCATTATGATTAGCGCGGCGATCAACAAATTACGGATGGTGGAGTCGGAAATGTTTCTCATATAAATTTTAAATTTAAGAGAGTATTTGATGATTATATTATAGCAGAAATATATCCGTATAACCATTTTATATAAATCCAAAGTTAAAATTATTCCAAATTATTTCAAATAAAATTCAAATTTCAAATGTCAAAATGTTTTGGATTTTAGATTTGGGCATTGTTTTGGAATAATTTGGGGTACTTTGGGATATTTTGGAATAATTATTTTATGGATATTTTACAACAAACCAAACAGCTTTGCGCTAAATATCAAATCAAGCCTGCTCGCTCGCGAGGGCAGAATTTTTTAATTGCCGAAAAAATTTATCAAAAAATAATTGAAGCGGCGGAATTAAAATCAAATGACGTTATCTTGGAAGTCGGTCCGGGGCTTGGGTTTTTAACCGAGATGCTGGCGAAAAAAGTAAAGCGAGTAATAGCGGTGGAGTTGGATAATAAATTAGCGGAAGTTTTAACAGAACGTTTTCAAAAAGAGAAAGTTAATAATATTGTTTTGATAAATAAAGATATTTTGAAAATTACGAATGACGAATTTTATTCTGTCATTGCGAGCGAAGCGGAATGTAATGGAGCGAAGTGTGGCAATCCCGTAAACAGTGCACAAATGACGGGATTGCTTCGTCGTCCCGATCCCGAGTACTCGGGATTCGGGACTTCTCGCAATGACAGTTACAAAATCGTCGCCAATTTACCCTATAATATAACGTCAAGATTTTTGCGGAAATTTTTGTCGGAGATGGAAAATAAGCCGAGTGAAATGGTGCTGATGCTGCAGCAAGAAGTGGCGGAAAGAATTTGCGCGGCAGCGGGGCAGATGAGTTTGCTTGCGGTTTCAGCGCAGTTTTACGCAACGCCGAAAATTATCGCGCGCGTGCCGGCGGGCGTTTTTTGGCCAAGCCCGAAAGTGGATAGCGCCATTATAAAATTACGAACCTTGCCTACCGGCAGGCAGGTTAAGAATTACGAATTAAGAATTAAGGAAAAAGACGAGCAAAAACTTTTTAAGTTGGTTAAGATTGGGTTTAGCGCGAAACGAAAACAATTGGCAGGAAATTTAATCAAAAATTTAAAAATCAAACGGGAAGAAATAACTAAAATTTTAACAAATTGCGGGTTAAAAGAAACCGTTCGGGCGCAAGAGCTCTCACTTGATGACTGGCAACGATTATTTGTTGTGCTTGATAGGCAAAATATGTTATAATTATACACAAGGGGAAATTATTTCAAAGCGCAAATTATTCCAAATTATTTCAAAAAAAATTTAAATTTTAAAAATCAAAAATTTAGATTTTAGATTTGGCATTTTGTTTGGCATAATTTGAAATAGTTTGGCATAATTTGAATTTAAAATAAATAGACATTTTTTATGATTAACCAAGAGAATTTTAATAACTTGAATAATATAAAAAATCAAGACGAAGAGTATATTTCAGGTAATGATTATCGCGAGCAACTGCAAGCGTTAAGTCCGCAAGCGCAAATATCAACCAAATTAGGCTGGCAGCAGAAAGCAGGTGTGGTCTTTTTAATAATTTTTGGCGTCAGCGCCATGATTTTATGGGCAGTACAGTTTAAAAGTGGTTTGCAAGTAACTGAACCATTAACCGCGGGGCAATTGGCAAAATTACAGGCGGATAGAAGCGGTGACACGACTGATACGGCCGCGGATTTGCGCGCCAAAGACACGGATAAAGACGGCCTATCTGATTATGACGAGTTATATGTTTATAGCACTTCGCCATACTTGGAAGATAGTGACAGCGATAATATTTTGGACAAAAAAGAAATAGAACAGGGAACCGACCCGAATTGCCCAAACGGTCAGGATTGCTCAAACCAAACGGTAAGTAATGCGACTGACGCAACCGGCGATATCGCCACCACCAGCGCGCAAAATTCAGCCATTCCGTCGCTGTCAAATTCAACAAACACGGCGACTGCCGGCGCGGACAGCTCGTTGATGCAAAGTATTTTATCAGGCGCGACTGACGCGAAAAGTTTGCGGGCGATGCTTTTACAAGTCGGTATGAGCGAAGACACATTAAATAAAATTAGCGATGAGCAACTGATCTCTGTTTACAAACAGACTTTAGATAGCAGTAATAAATAGAATTATTCCAAAATTAAAATTATTCCAAATTATGTCAAACCAAATCCAAAGCTCTAATGTCAAAAGGATCTATGACTTGGAAGAACGAACGGCAAAATTTGGAGAAGCCATAATAGAATTTGCGAAAACAATCAAGCGAGACGAAATCACTAAACCCATTTTAAACCAATTAATTAAATCCGCCACAAGTATTGGCGCAAATTATTGTGAAGCCGATGGCGCGGAATCAGGTAAAGATTTTAAACATAAAATTGGTATTTGTAAAAAAGAAGCAAAAGAAACTAAATATTGGTTACGAATAATGGCAAAAGCAGTACCCGCTAAAATAGACGAGTGTCGTGTTTTATGGAAAGAAGCACAAGAATTGACGCTGATATTTTCTAGCATGGTTAAAAAAAAGAAATAATTTAGTTTTTAGATTTTTGTATTGGTTTTAAATAATTTGAAATAGTTTGGAATAATTTTTATTTAAGTTTATCTCCCCCATGCTTTCTGTGAAAAAATTTAATAAGACAATTTTTAAACTGACAATCGTGAGCTTGTTTTTTGTTTTTTCTTTTATGCAAACGGCGCAAGCTCAAATTAACATGTCTGATGTGGGAGCAACGGGCGGGTTTGCGGCTGACGCTGATTCATATCTCACTAACGGTACAACCGGCGGGCTGGGAGTTGAAGTAAATTCTTACCAATTGGCGAGCGGACAAAAACAACAAAGCTTGTTTGATAAAGCGTTAGATGCTTTAAAAGCGGGCTTGGCCAAATCCGGCTCCATGGCGTTTCAGAGCGGTTTAACAACCATGTTAAATACGCTTGCTTACGACGCGGCGAACTATGTAGCAAACGGCATGACCGGACAAAAATCAGCTTTTGAACAGCGCAGTTTCGGCGATTTGTTTAAAGACAGTTTGGATGCGGCGGCCGGAGATTTTTTATCTACGTTAGGCAGTAAAGGTTTCAGCGGTTTAAATTTATGCGAACCGACGCTGGGATTAAAGGGAAAAATCGGCCTCGGATTATATCAGGCGCAAAGGCCAAAACCAAAATGTACTTTCAGCGAAATGCGCAATAATTGGGAAACGGAATTGCGCGACCCGAATTTTTTAACCAATTTTCAGGATTATTTTGAACCGACTTCCAATGATTTAGGCATCGCTTTAAGCGCGAATACGATGTTTTTTCAAAAGCAGGCGAATGACGCGACGGCAAAATTGGAAGAATACAAAATGAATCAGGGCTGGTTGAATGTGCGCAACATAGCCGGTAATACCAAAACGCCCGCTTCCATGATAAAAGCCAGCACGGAAAAAGATTTGATAAAAAGTCCGGAAGACGTGGTAAAATTTACCGGCGACGCTTTGGTTGACGCGTTAAATATTTTTTTAAACCAACTCGCAATCCAGCTGTTGCGCAACTTACTTTATGGCGGGTTGACCAGCGGCAGCGGCAGTTCAAATAGTTTGTATAATTACCAAGCCGATTATTCTTCCGGCGGCGGTACGGCGGCAGCCAAAGATCAATTCCGTAAAATCATGCAACCGCGTTTTGATGTGCGCGGCGATTATGATATTTTGGCCGAACTGACTCAGTGCCCGGACCCGACCAAAGCCGGTCCGACCAACTGCGTGATTACGGAAAAATTCCGGCAGGCGGTGCAAGGACGCAAAACCGTCGGGCAAGCGATGACGGAAGGAATGCTTAATGCCGGCGGCACTTTCGGTTTTAGCAAGTTTAATGAAGAGCCGCGCTATCAGGATGAAAATTATCCTTATCGTTCGCTTTTGATTTTACGCAAGTTTAGAATTATTCCGGTTGGTTGGGAGCTCGCGGCCGGTTATATTAACGCAAAATTCAACGAGGGTGGAGCAAAAACGATGCCGCTTTATACTTTGGAAAATTTAATCAATTGTTTTGACCCCGACGACGAATATAACGGTAAAGGAAACGGCGATAAATGGTGCGAAGACTTAATTGATCCTGATTGGGTATTGAAAGCGCCGCTTAATTATTGCGCGCGCGAAGGCTATGGGCCGGAAATTTTCGGCGAAGCGCAAATCAGTTCGGACGGCGGTTATAACATCCAGCGCAAAGATAATTATTGCGCGGACGAACAGGCGTGCGTTAAAGAAAATTCCGATGGTTCCTGCGAAGTTTACGGTTATTGCACGGAAGAACGCCGCACTTGGAATTTTGGCAATAATTCCTGCAACCCGCTTTACAATACTTGTCAGACTTTTGCCAAAGCCGACGGCGCGAGCGTGTCGTATCTGAAAAATACTTTATCCTGGTGCGACGCAAGTGGCGCCGGTTGTGAAAGTTATGCCACCAATTATGATTATTCCAAAAGCCAATGGCAAACCGGCAATGAAATTTATTTAAATAATAACGCCGGCAGTTGCGACTCGGCGAGCGAGGGCTGTCATGAATTTTTGCGTATTGAAAAAAGCAAAGTGGAAAATTTAGCCGCTTTGCCGGCGAGCGGAAGTCTGGTCTCTAACGATTATTACAACAGCACTTCAACGGTTTATGAAAAGTTATTGCCAAAATATTTGGCAAATGGCAGCGACGGCATTAGCGGAGCTTGTTATGAAATTAAATCGGGAGCTTATCAGTTAAAAGTGGACGCGCCGGCGATTTGCGGTAATTTTGTCCGTCAATGCGCGCAAACGGAAGTTGGCTGTGAAAGTTATACGCGCGTGCGCGACGGTTTTGCCGTGCCGGCAAAAGTAAAAACCGGCGATTATTGCCCGCAAGCCTGCGACGGCTATGATTTGTATATTCAAGAAGAAACCACCTTTGAAGCGCCCAAAGATCAGTATTTTATTCCCGATACCGCCAAAACCTGCAGCGCGCAAGGAGCGGGTTGCGACCAGTTTACCAATTTGGATGAAGTGGCAAAAGGCGGCGAGGGGATTGAATATTACTCGGTTTTGCGCCAGTGCGTTACAGACGGAACGCAAGCCGCGACTTTTTACACTTGGGAAGGATCGGATGAAACCGGTTTTCAGTTGCGCGCTTTTTCTTTGAAAAAAGATAAAATTAACGATAATCGTCCGGCGGTGTTTGATAACGCAGGCGGTTTAAATACTGAAGACCAAAGTACGGTTTGCAACGCCGATATTTTCAGCCGCGCGGCGAGCGATCCGTTTTATAATTCCGACTGCCGCCAGTTTTACGCCAAAAACGGAACGATAAGTTATCGGCTGTACACGCATACGATAAGTTTTGATACCAATTGCCATCCTTATCGCCGCAGTGAGCCGATAGTTGCCGGCAGTGATGACGCCGATAAATGCACGGCTATGGGCGGAGATTTAAATGTCGCGTCCGGTTATTGCGTTTATATGGCGATTCCCCAGCAAGGCGTGCAATGTTCGGCTAGTGAGAACAAATGCCGCGAGTACAAAGGCAATGTGAGCAACAATGTCCGCGTAGTATTTACCGATGATTTTGAAAAAGGTACTTATGATTGGCAAAAAAGCGCGGCTACGTCAGGAACGGATATCGCCTATGTTAATGAAGCTTCAAAATCGCTTTATCATTCCCTTAAAATTACTAAAAATTCCGGAGCGATAAGTACGATAGAAAAAACAATCGGCGGCTTAATGGGAAGCAGCGGGGCATATAATAAATCGTTTACCTTGGAAATGATGGTGAAGGGGACAAAAGACAACAATATTAAACCCGCCTTTAAATACGGAAGCGCTAGTAAAAGTTTTGGCGAAGAAAAATTCAGCGGCGACTGGCAGAAATTTTCATTTGGTTTAAAATTCAGCGATTTGGAAAAATATGTTCCGGCCGCAACCGACATGATTACTCTGGAAAGTTCGGCGAGCGATTATTTTATTGATTATATAATTTTGCGCGAAACCGCCGAGACTTATTATTTAATCAAAGATTCCTGGAACACACCGGCGGCCTGCACGCCGGACATGCAAGGCTGTTATGAATACCGCGACCGCGCCGACAGTTCTTATTATTTAAAATCTTTTTCCGGTTTTTGCTCCGAATCTGGTGTCGGCTGTGAACTGATGATTGATACGCAAAATTACACGCCGCGCGAAGGTAAAAACTTTGGCAGCGGCGCGAATATCAGCGCCGACAAATTTATTTATTTGGTTTACGATGAGTCAAAAATTTGCGGCGCGGACAATAAAGGCTGCCAGCGATTGGGCAGGCCGAACCGGTACGGCGATAAAATTATTAATCATAGCGACGCTTATTTATTGAATAATCCGGACCGCTATGAAACGACTTTATGCGGCGCGGATCAAGTGGGTTGCAGCGAGTACAAAGATAATAACGCGACTTATTATTTCCGCGACCCGGGCGAAGGCGTTTGCGAATATCGGCAAGGATATTATGGATACATGTGGTATAAAAAACAAACCAAGCGCTGTACCGGTACTGACGGCAAAACGATCAGTGATCATAAAATTGACAATATTTGCGCGGTTGACGGCGATTGCAAGAATGCGGCTCAAAAATGTATTTTGGATGCTTGGGACGAAAAATGTCCGGTAGATGACGCAGTTGCGCCGAAAACTATTGGTTTGGGCGGCGCGGGTAATAGAATTTATCAGCCGAATGGCTGGGTCGGTGTTTGTCCGGCGGCGGAATCGGGATGCACGGAAATAATTGATTCGATATCGCAACCGGCGCCGAATTTGTTAAACAAAAATCAAGCTGGACAGACAATAACAATAAAACAAAATACTTTGTATGTCGGCAGTAAAAATTTAAGCGTTGAAAATCCAACACAAAAAAATAATTTTTTTCATCTTGATCCGGCGCAGAATAAATTGGTCGTTGGCACGCCTGTGAACGCGAATAATAATTGGCTGGTTTTTTCCAATAATCAAACAGGCATCACCGTGAAGCCGGTATTAACAAATACCTATTTCCGTGAAGCGATTGTTAATTATCAACTCGCCTCCGGTTTGGATTCATCTGCTTGCAACGGTCAGCCGAATTACACCGATGGCTGCGTGCTGTTTAATCAGCGCTCGGTTAATGGCGGTAGCGCCAAAGAATTAGTTTATGACGCGGATGTTGAACAAAAGAAAAATACGGCTACGCAACAGCTGACTGCTTGCGCAAAGGGCGGCGACGCTTGCGACTCAAACACGGTTTTAAAGGTTCAACACGACCGCGTCTGTTCCGAATGGCTCGCTTGCCGCAGTTACGCGCTGGTTGATGATGATAAAAAGAAAAATCAAAAAATCTGCTATGACATCGGTACTTGCGACGGACTGGACGAAGCGAATCAATGCAAGTCTTGGGTGAGCGGAAATAAAAAAAACCAAACAATTGATTTGGGAGAGGTTTCTCCCGCTTTGGGAGCAGATAAAGGAATTAGCAAAGATTTAACGGCAAATATGACCGGTTACAGCCAGGTTGGATTTTGGAATAATGCTGTGAACACCGAAGGCAGTTTTAATTTGGGCAGTATGGAACAAAGCGGCGACTTAACGATTGTACCGAACGGTAATTTTGAAGTTACCAATACCGAAGGCGTGCCAAGCGGCTGGGATTTGCGCAATAACAATGCAACGGCGTCATTAATTACCAAAGAAATAAAAACCAATATGGTGTCGGTTATCAGCACGCCGCAACAAGCGCAGAAATTATCCGTTACTTATCCAGTTGAGGGTCATAATATTCTTTCACTCGGTGTCGCGTTTCAGTTGCATTCGCAAGTGCCGCTGGAAGTTTCACCGAATAATAAAAATTACACGATTACCGCGCAAATTAATACCAAGAGTTTAACGAGCGGCAAAGCGCAGATAATAGTTTGGGGAGTGGACAGCAACACTTCTCTTACTACCATAGATCAGAGCGCCGGAGTTGGCTGGAGCAGCAAATTCAAAAGATTTGATTCAGGCTCTAATAAACAAATAAAAATTATTATCACCACCGATGATTCAACGAAACCAACCGGAAATGTTTTTGTTGATGATATTCAAATTCGCCCGACTTTACAGACGCGGCTCGGGACAGCTAATAATTATGGCAGTACGGATGTCGGAGATTATTGGTACACCCAGCAATCCTGCCGGCTGTATCCAAAAGCCGATTCGCTTTCCTGCGATTATATAGACGATTCAAGCATCAGACAAAAAGGTTGGTACGGTTATTGCCTGCAATATGACCGCGCGCCCGGCAATCCGAACGCTTGCCTGTTATGGTGGCCGGTGAATATGGTGCGCGGCGATGGCGTGGATGAGCAAGTCGCGGCGTATAGCGGACGCGCGCCACTCTACTATTGCACGCAATCGGAAGGACCTTACTGTGCCGCGAGCGAATCAATAACATTAACTTTTGATACCACAAGTTGTGATGGTGGAGCTGATATTACTTCTTGTCCTACTGGTAAAGGAAAGGGGAGCATAGGATGCGGCGCCTGCATTAATAAAGAAGGATATTTGCATGTCTTTAGTGCCGCGTATGAAAAGTACGATTGTGAAGGATATTTAATTGATCCTGCGTTTGAATTATTACAATCAGATGATTGTTGGGCGCAATGGGTTTCCAAAGATCCTATTATTGATGTGACTGGTATTAATATGAGTGGAGAATTGCCAATAGTTGGAAATAAAAATAAACAATATACTTACAAAGCAATTCATAGTCTAACCAACAAACAATGGTTTCCAATAAGTATGTGTGCCGTCAGTAGCAAAAGTAGTCAGACATTCGGGGCTTTCGCCAAAGATTCAAATATTAACATTATTTTAAAAGCAGACAGTTCGGCAAAACCGGAAATTTTATGCACTAATATGATACAGACCGTTGATCCGGTAGGTCAAAATAAAATTTGGTCAAGTAGAATGAAAGAAGGAAGTAAATTAGATTTGCTTTGCAGTGACAAAGTTAAAAATACTGATATTTGCCGTTATGAAAGTGATTTATACCCATTCGGTTCTATCGCTTATCCCGAACCCGTTGATAATCCGACACAGTGGGTAGATGTGGGAAATTTTAATGTTCCTTTAACAGCCGGTGAAGCAAGCGATCAAGCAAGATTCAGATATGTATATGATGATCCGAGCCCGGCTTATAATTTAAAATATCTATTTGTAAAAAGTTTCGGAGAATGGAAATGGGACTGGAGCGCTAAGGGATATGTAACAAGCGGTTCAGGAGGAATAACCGCTCCTACTACCAAATGCTCGGATAAAGGAAAACACGAATTGCAATATTCAGACCCTCATTATGTACCAAAAGTCGATAGCTATTGCGCCATACCGCCGGAAATTACAGGAATAAAAGTTAATGGTGCAAACAGTAGTGAAATAAAATTATCAACTTCTAATCCGCTCGCTCATCTTACATTTACTACTTTTATTGATAACGACCAATTGCCTTTGACCGAAGTGCGCGTAAATTGGGGTGATGGTTATACCACGTCCGTTTCCGGCGCGGAACTGCGCAGCCGGCCAAGCACAACCGAACCTTTTTCTTATTACCACGTTTATAATTGTAATCAGAGCAGTTGCACTTTTAAACCGTCAGTTTGGATAAAAGACAATTGGGGATGGTATAGCGGCAACGGCAGTTTGGGTACGCCGCCGACCGTGCCGGATTCATTTGGCGGAACGATTGTAGTTAATCAATAAAATAAAAAAAATAGTTCCGGTTTTTAATTGACCGGAACTTTTATTTTTTTCAAATAAATTAGAACGATTGTTTTTTAACAGTACGGACTTCTATACTGTCAATGTAGACAGTACCGGGCCCGACTATTTGAATGATCGGAACCACTCTCCCGGAACGGGATTGATGGCTCGTTTCAATTTTTTCCCACTGCGCTAATGGGAATGTTGTTATGTACTCCATTACCGGAGTACATCTGTTATCGGAGTCAACATCAATCGCTCCGATAAAAATTTGTGACGACTTATCTCCCGCCGCCGTCACACTAACCCTTACCTCCTCGTCGGGGGATATTTCCAAAGGCTGGCTTAGGGAGAAAAATAACAGACTACCGCTGCCTTTTTCAGCGCGCAAGCACAATAAATAATTTTTATCTGTGCCCGGGTTAACGGATATTTGCGCCGGAGCAAGACCAGAAAACGTTCCAGCTATTTCAATAATTCCGTTATCTGTTAAACTCCCTACTTTTATATCATTTTTGTAGATAACATTACTTGTAGAGTAGGGAACAACAGCAGGCGTAGGAGTTGACTCTGCCATTAGCGTCGGAGTCGCCGTAAGAGTAGGTGTAATTGTCGGCGTGTTGGTAGGAGTCGGAGAAGGTAATGGAGTTTTTGTTGGCGTCAGGGTCGGAGTAGGAAATTCGGTTCCAAAAAATGCTAACTCGTTCCATACGTCTAGTCCGAACTCATCTCCAGATGCTTTTATTAGCCCGACTCCTTTAGCATACCATTTAAAGTATGTCTGGTTGTCGTCGGTTACCTCTGTATATTTTATTTTTACCGTGTCGGTAAAAATCCCTGCCGGAACGGAAATTTTTTCCCCTGTGCTCATAATTTCTATTATGTTCACATAGGGATAAAAACTTAATACTGGCGATTGTAATACCCCATCTATTTCTTCCGTGAAATATATCATTTCACGGTTGATAATAGCTCCTCGTGTATCAAGCGTAGATTCGGAGAAGTCACCTGGATTATAAATATTTATAACTCGATCTCCTACTCTTGATTTGTTTAGAAATTCAATCAGTGATGGTTCATGTTTATAGCCTTCGCCACTCATGGTCTTCGCACATTCAAGTAATACAATCGCCCCCTCTTTGTTTTTACCCAGGGCTCTGTAACTTGTGTATGGTGATGGTTCAATACATGAATTCGCAAACATATATCCCGTGCCATAGGGATAATTTTTTGTCCCAACAACTTCAAAGAATTCTAAAATACCCACGGTCGGAACATTATAGATGTATTTTAATCCGACTTTCAAAGGGAAATAATCTCCCGCCTCAATGACCGAGGCAGAGTTGGCCGCCGCAACACCTGTAGCAAAGATAACAACACAGAAAAAAAATCGGTATAATTGATATATCTTTTTCATGATACACCTCCATCTCGCTTTTTCAGCGTTATTTTTTTGCGCAAATTTTATTGTTAAAAGAACAATTTATGTAATTATATCTTATCACTATTTTTTAATTTTGTCAAGTTTTTAATAGTTTTTTGAGCAAAGTATTAAAATGTGTTATAATTATTATATTCACACCCACTCGTAATATCGTTAAATTATTAAAGATGGAAAAAAATAAATAATTTATGCCGGAAGCAGGAGTAATGACAATTGACGATTTATTAAGCAATAAAACAGGGCTGGCGGGGCCGGCGCAAGAAAGTTTGGCAACACGAACACTAAGAAGTAAGAAGGCAGAAGTAAGAAGTAAGAATTCAGAATTAAGAAATCCGCAATCCGCAATCCGCAATCTAAAATTCAATGACATCCCGACAAGCGTTCAAGATTCGCCGCGCGAAAATGTTTTGGAAAACCAAGAGCAGGAACAAGCCGCCGGGATGAGTTTGCGCGAACAGGTGATAAGAGCAAAACAGGAAGAAGCGCGTAAAAAATCACTGGCAGGAGAAGCGGAAGAAGCGGCAGGACAAGTTGGGAGTAAGGCGGCGAAAGTCGGTACGAGTAGATTGCTTGAAATGTCCTGGTTGAATTTAATAGACAGTTTCGGTTTGACTTTAATATATATTAATATTCATGTTTTTCTGCGCTGGGTTTTGGGGGAAAAATTTTTCTGCAAACTCGGCGAAGAATGGATGCCGAAGAAAATAGCGGGAGCGGTTGAAGGCGCGGGGCAGGTGGCGGGAAAAACAGCCGGCATAGCCGAGGTAGTATTATTAATTTTTTTGGATTTAATAGCGGGCGCAATAATTTTAGCGCTGTTGGCGCTTATTGTAATGATAGTAACTTGGATGGGCATGAGCTGGTGGGGAAAGTTAGGTACTATTTTTTCCGCAATTTGGAACTTGGGATTCAGCAGCATGACTGCTTTAGTAAGTTTATTCGGCGGTTTGGCGCCGTAATAAAAAAACATGAAAGAATTTTTTACTAAAATTTATCACCAGAAAAAAAATATTGTTAGTATGGCAATTATTTTTGGTGTTATTTTTTTATTGACTAATATAGTTTTTGCAAGCGACAGTTTAGCGCAAGCGCAAAATTTAAGCACAACCGTGACAAGTCCCACCTTTGATACATCAAGTGCTAGCGAAAAAGTGATGGCTGGCGTTATGACTGTTTTAGGCTATATTGCTTATGGTGTTGGTTGGATTGTCGGTCTTATATTAACGTTGGTCAGTAAAATCTTAGTGCAAGTCGCAAGTTATAATGATTTTGTTAACGTGCCGACGGTCGTTACCGGCTGGGTGATTATTCGCGATATCTGCAATATGTTTTTTGTGCTTATTTTGTTAACGATTGCTTTTGCGACAATTTTACGGATGGAAAGTTATTCTTTAAAAAAAGTTTTGCCCAAACTGATTATCGCCGCGGTGCTGATAAATTTTTCCCGCACGATTTTTGGGCTGGTGATAGATTTTTCCCAAGTGGTGATGCTAACCTTTGTAAACGGATTTGTACAAGCCGGCGGCAATAACTTTGTGGAACTTTTTCAAATAAATAAATATTGGACAGTAGAGCAGATAAAGAGCGCTGGTGGTGCCGAAATGGGATCGCTCGCGGTTTTTGGCGGATTGGTTGCCGGTGTTGTCGCGATGCTGGTTACTTTAGTAGTAATGGTTGTTATCTTGGGTACTTTGGTAATGCGCATTATTATGCTTTGGGTTTATACGATTTTTTCGCCGTTTGTTTTTTTAGGCAGTGCCATCCCGGCGATTGGGAAATATACCAATCGGATTTGGGAAGATTTTACCAAAAATGTCATTGGCGGACCGGTACTGGCATTTTTTCTTTGGCTCGCTTTAATGACTGTCGGCTTATCGGCTGACAGTATGCAAGCTAAAATAAAGGGATTGGGTTCAACTCAATTATCAGGAACATCTTACGGGGGTGCGACTATAAATAAAGATCAACTTTGTGCCGGTCCCAGCGCTATTTTTTGCGAAAATAATTTTCAACGTTATATTATTACCATTGCTTTACTGATCGGCGGACTAATGGTCGCTCAACAAATCGGCGGTGCGGCCGGTCAGATGGCGGGCAAGGGAATGGGATGGATACAGAGTGGAAAAGGACTCGCGATGAGAGGAAAAGGATTGGCTTGGAGCGGAATTAAGAAGAGTGCTGATTTAATAAATAGAAAACAAGCAAAACGCACAGGAGTAGATTTAAATGTTTGGCGACAAGCAGATCGCATTCAAAGAGCTCTTGGCCGAGGCAAGGAAAGAGAGTTAAAAGCCATTGCTACAAAATCCACGGAAAATTTACAGAAGGGTGGCATTAGAGGATATGCTGGTGGTTTTACCGCCGAAGGATGGGCGGATCAGTATTTAGGCGTGAAGGGGTTATGGAAAGCGGGTAAAGGCAGCCTGATGGGAATGTACACCAGTAAAAACAAAGGAATATTGCCGGCTGCCAAAGCTTTGTTAGGAATGGGCGCTGGGTCAGAGCCGTATGCGGAATCGTTAGTCGCCAAAGCAAATTTAAACGATATTAAGGAAAAAGGAGCGACTGTATCCGTGGTTGATTATAATAAAACTTTGGATCAGATGGAGAAAGAGCAGCAAAAAGCGGAATTTGATAAAGACAAAACGAAATATAATGAAGCGACAGAAAAAATAAAAGCTCTTAATGAAGGTTGGAATAATAATTTAAAACATCCATTGAAAAAGAAAGCAAGAGATAGAATAGAGTTGATTGATGCGGAAAATGTAAAATTGGAAGCGGTTAAAAAAGGAGCGTTGGAACATAATGATCAAGCTACCTACAACAAAGCGACGGAACAGTTAATAAAGAACAGCAAAGAAAAATCCGATTTAACAAAACCATTTGACGATTATTTAATGTCGGTTAGAGGAAAAGTTGGCACCATGGAAAAGAAAATGTCATTTTTCAGCGTTAAAGATTTGGAAGGACAGGCAAAGATCAGAGCTAGCATCAGTGAAGCGGGTAAAAATGTTAATTCCGAGAATGAAGATGAATTAGTGGCTGATTTTCAGGGTGCGTTGGCGGAAAATAATATGGCTTTAGCCGCGGCGATCTCTAAACAGATTTTTAAAGTGGGTGGCGGCAACGCGTTGCTGGGAAAATTCGGGTATAATGTTAGAGGTGGTTTAACGGAAGAGGAAGCAAAAAAGTTAAAAGTAGAAGGTAGAGGAGATGAGATTAAAAAGTCACGCGGTCTTAACGATTTTATGCGTGATATTTTCCGCGATAAATTAAAAATGAGTGAACCGACTATGCTGGCTTTACAAAGTGATATTGCGGAAATGGCAAAAGGTATCAACCATGATTATGCTGCGGCTACCATTAGCGTGAATAGGCAGGGCAGGCTGCATCAAGTAACCGAATCGGAACAGGCTGCCAATTTGGACAATGAAACCAGCAAAGGAGATGTGGAAACTCTTATTAGAAGGGGCAATCGTTTAAAGTATGGAGCCGAAGACGCGATGACGAAAGAATTCAAGTGGTCGGAAAGCGGTTTGATGTTTTTTGCTCAAAACGTAAGTTCAATTCTTAAA
>Ga0172379_10005049_pt1 | contig 18783 bp, 15 predicted proteins | sample GrowelOW334metaG_FD_119756 | JGI IMG/M metagenome (GOLD analysis project Ga0172379, IMG submission 119756) | Groundwater microbial communities from an aquifer near a municipal landfill in Southern Ontario, Canada - Groundwater well OW334 metaG | ecosystem: Environmental > Aquatic > Deep...
GAAATTTGAATATTGGTATCCGGAAAATTAATCCCTTTTTCTTCTTTTAGCAAAGTCCCTCCCGCTTTTGAAATGTCAACACGGCAAAGTATCGCGTCACTTTGATTCTCGATAACACTTAAGCCGATTTTTCCATCATCTATGAAAACTTTTTCCTCTGCTTGGATCGTGCCGATTATCCCTTTGACGGTACAGCCGATAAGGGCTGGAATAAGATTTTTGTTTTCATCCAGTTGTGCAGATTTTCCTTCGATCTCATTTTCGGTAATGGTGAGAAAATCTCCGATAAAGAGACGTATAGGATCTTTTTGATTCTGAATATTGGACACTTTACACTCATGACCATTGCATCTGAGTTTGGTTTTTTTATCGATAAAAACTTTTTTATTAATGATTCCGCGTGCGTATGTTTCATCGATGTGAGTCAATGAAACAATCGCTTTTTTCTGGTTCACATCAACGATTTTTATTGATTTATTAAGCTTGAGTTTTTTGAAAAATTTTCCATCGACTGCTATTTGAGCGGAAATCTTTTCCATTGTAACTTCATCAGTACATTCTCTCTTTGTAGCAGCATCGCCGTGATAAATAAAAATTTCTTTTTCTTGTTTGTTGCTTCCGATTTCAAGAGGGATTTCAACGTCACTTATTTTTCCGGTTCTAATTTTTGGACCAGCGAGATCGACAAAAATTTTGATCTTTTCAGATAGCTGAAGATTCTCATTGATTGAGATGATCACATCTGCCATCGCTTTCCATACTTGAATCGAATCATGCGCCGTATTGATCCGAAATACACTCACTCCGGCTTCTGCGAGTTGATGGATTAAAAGACCGTTGTTTTCGGCCGCATTGGAGGGAAGGGTTACCATTACGGTGGTAATTTGGTGACTGAGCTTGGAGCTTGCTTTGCCTCCAAAAATGGCTTTGCTGTTTTTTGACGCGATTGTAATCGCCTCTGTGATTGAAAGATGATGAAACTCTGCCATGAGCTCTGGGCTGATTTGTTCACGTCCCAGTGAACTGCTAAGTTGATCATAAAGGCTATCAACGCTTGCGGCAACATGGGCGAACGATCTCCCAAGTGAAGAGAGTGAGAGCGAAAAAAGTTTTTCTTGGAGTGGAGTTTGATCTTTTCTTCGTAAGAGCATATACTGATTGAGATTCAATAAACTCTGTGACCTTGGGTTCTCACAATTGACTTCATCCCGTGCTGCCAGTAGATATTTTCGGAGAATTTCGATATCTCCGAGTGCAGATTCCATCACAAATTGATCCAGCATAGTTGCTCCTTGGGTATGGTATAACACCATTGACTATCATAATTATGGATGAAAACTATTACATGGCGATTACTCCACGCACAGCTTGATCCTGTGCAAAATAGGCAGCTCCCAAAAGAGCTGTTTCGGGATTTAAAGAGACCTTGACTTTCATCTTTCGAAGCATTGGTTCAAATCGCCCTTTTGCTGTAAAAGCGTTCATGAAGGTGTCGGTTTGAATAAAAGGCAAAATCTTAGGGGCAATGCCTCCTCCAATATAGACTCCTCCAAGCGACATCGTTTTTAGGGCTAAATTTCCAGCTTCAGCACCGTATATTTCGGTAAATAAACGGAGTGTTTCGATGCACAGCGGATCATGCTGTTCGAGTGCGCATTGACTGATATTTGCGCTTCGATCATCCGTTTCGCTTAGATTGGTCATCTGATGGGGAGGAGGGGCAAAATTACTCTCAAGCAAAAAGTCATACAAGGTTGCAATCCCAGGACCGGATAAAATACGCTCATAGCTTACATGATCACTGAAGTGCTGTCTCAACCATTCTAAAAGGGCATCTTGTTGAGAGGTTAAAGGGGCAAAATCACAATGTCCTCCCTCTGAACCACTGGGATGATACGACGTTCCGTCAAAAAAGAGCATTGCCTCACCTAAGCCTGTACCCGCAGCGATAACAGCGCGATTTCCATTGGATTCATGCGCATCAGGATTTAGATTGACAAATTCATCTTCATTCAAATAGAGCATTCCGTAAGCGGTGGCTTCAAGATCATTTAAAAGACGAACATGAGGGGTGTTAAGAAGCGCTCTAAGATCTGTTGCTGCGATTTCCCATGGGAGATTGGTGGTGTGACATTTTTCATCGATGATCGGTCCTGCTATGCCAAAACACGCCGCATCAATCGCAGGATTGGCATTTAATCGGATGAATTCCAACAGTACGTCGTTTAAACTATCATAATCTTTACTCGCAAACTGGTGCTTGGAGTGGAGCTTTAAGTTGTTTTCATGAATCGTAAAAAGGGCTAAAATCGTTTTTGTCCCTCCTATATCACCGGCTAGTATCATCTTTTTTCCTTTTACTGTGGAGCTAATAAATAGATAAGCGCTTCAACAAAGAGTTCCGCTGTTTTTTCGGGTGAGCACTGGTACATCCGATCCCATGCCTGAGCGCGTACTTCATCATAATTTTCTTCATAAGGATGATGCTGTTTCCATCCGATACGCACCGCATGCCCGATAAGTACATCCAAGACCAAATCATCATCAACATGCAGTTGAGGTGAGTGTTTAAAGAGATTCGAGAGGCTTTCAATCGCTTCGATATTGAGCTGGCGATATTCAGGTGCTTCAATGCTTTGTAAGAGGTCTTCAATTTTGTGAGCGAAACTTTGTTCTCCTGCGGTTGAGTCCAGTGTGAGCTCACGTCCTATTCGGCTGTTCAGGTTATATTTATCTCCTATAACGAGCCCGTTGCATTGACGTAGCAAATACCAGACATCTTTATAAAATTTTTGAGTCAATCGGCTAATCATCCCCTCATGTTGACGCCATTGTGCCCAATTATCACTTTGCTGAGGGTGTAGAGTCAAAACGTCGATAGGGATGGAATGTATGACGGGCATTCCTGTAACATTAAGATTTTCTTGGTGGTTAAACTGAGAAACTTCTTGGGAAAATGACTTCAAAATCGCTCGAATTCGCTCATAGATCTGATGGGGAGACAAACCTAACAGGTACTCGTAGGCATCTCCTATTGGGAGGCTGTTCTCACGGCTGATATGACCGACTAAAAGTTGAACGAAATACCAGGTACGCAGCGTAATCATGTTGTTAAAAAGTTCCGGTTCTGCTTGGATAAGTCCTCCGAGATGGATCATCACTTCTTGAGTCAAAACACTTTCTGCGGCATTGTTTCCGCATGATTCTCGAATAATCGTGACAATACTCGTATTTTTTAACGGTTTGGAAAAGGTAGCGCGTTCACTGTAGGCACGTCCAACAGCCAGATGTTTTTGGTGAATGATAATATCCAGTAATACATCTTCCAGACGGTCGTCGTATTTACCCATTGCTTCAGCGATTCGACGGACGCTTGCCCAATCTTGATTGAGAGCTGCCGATTCATAGTCGGTTTCTAAGGTAACAGCAGCATGGTTGTGGTTGAGAGAATTGAGCTCCAACGCGTTGAGGTCCAATGGGTTTATATTATCGATTTTTTCAACACACGCGCTTTTTAAAAGCTCTCTCAGCGGGGCTTTTGTAATGGCTATAGAATTGCAAGAGTCATTCTCCAGCTCATGGAGAAGCTCTAAAATCACCTCTTTTTGAGGGCTTATCAGCATCTCTTCACGGATTAGAAATGGCAGTATTGGTTGAGCTTGCTGATCCCAGTGGGTAGAGAGAAATTTCAAAGATGATCGAAAACGCTTCACCAAAAGAGTAGTGTCATAACTAAAATAAAACCCTTTAGGATTGAAATAATAGGGGAGAAAAATAATTTCCTGATCCATCAAAAGATGCAGTCGTGCAGTGGTAATGGTTCTTGCTGCAACGTACGGACGTCCGCTTAATCCTAATTTTTCATTTTTCCCTAAAAGAGTATGGATTTTAGAAAGTTGTGACGCGTGCATCACCTTGATGGGATACAGTTCTTCGAGAGTCTCACTGTGGATACCATGCTCAAGGAGACGCTGTTTGACAGATTCATTTTCTGCAAGGGCACAGACGAGAGGATGGATAGAGCGTTTAAGTCCGATACGTTCTCTGCGTGAAAGAGGATCAATATCCTGCGGTGTGATGAGGTCATCCATTATCATATCGCTGAGAATAAAAAGACTTTGTGCCCAGACGAGGGGTATGTTTTCGTTGGGGACGCGGGTTTGAGAATTTGGATGTTCTTTTTCGGCTTCGATAGACTCTTTGGGGACGAGATAGAGTTCAGGCAACAGTTGTTTGCCTTCTTGGTCGACAAACAGCGGTTGGAGTTTTTCTTTCCAGTGACGCACCCCCTCATGGTCTTGGCGTATCAGAGCATCGAGTAAAAGATAAGTAAAAAAGAGAGGCCATTCGGATTCGATGTGTTCAAACTCACGTAATTCAGAAGGTTCGTAGTGCAATCGTGAAGGATCTTCGTTACTGCTTTGATGCCCATCGAGAAGAAAGCGTTTGCATCCATAACGACCACCGAGTTTTTTAAGAATTTTAGTTCGTGTACGCTCTACAAGAGCTTCATCTTCGATCGCGTAAGCTGGGTATCCGATGATACTTAGCAATGCCGCATCGGTCTCTTTGGAATTCGATTCTCTTGGCAGTAACCCATGAAGGGTAAATCGTGACCTTGCAATGTCGCTTGGGATAACATGGATAACGGCTTCTTTGCTCATGACGTTTCCAAAGAGATTAAAGCCATTGAGTGCTTCCAATGCTGCTTTTGCCATCCCGACAGAACTGCAATTGATCTCGGTTGTGCCGTGATTGATTTTATTGCCTCGTTCCCAAATCCCATAATCGGCGATGCAGTAGGTGTGACTGATATAGTGAACAAGATTTTGGACGAAATCAACCTCATCGATCGTATAAATCAGCTGTAATCCCGAAGTAATCATCTGTGCGCTCATCAAAAGATATAAAGAAGTAGCGTCCAACTGCAAATGTCCCCATTCATCATCGCCAACAACCGCCAATGCCGTTGCGGTTCCATATTTGGCATGGAGTGCATCGGTAGGGTTGAGAGTTTTTTTGAAGGTTTCGACACGATTAGCTTGGCGCATCATCGCCTCTAACAGTCCGCGCATCAGTTTGACTACACTTTGACTCAAGAGATAGTTTCGATAATGATCAGGATTGTGTTTTTTGTACGCAAGGGCAAGTCCCCAGACACAAAGAATACTGTAAACGTTGTCCCGCACCCACGCATCGGTATAATCACCATGAGCTGTTATCGCAGTACTAGCAGGCAAGAGACCAGTGATAGGGTCTTGACGGGAAAGGATGATTTTATCAATAGAGCTGTAGTGTTTTTCGAGTAACACGTTGATATGATCTAAATTCATTGATGACCTAAGTAAAATAATTTTAATCTATGTCGATAAGTGCTTCGTGGCACAATTTGCTTATTGAACTAAATTCTTTATTTTTAAGTAGCATTTTTGAGACAATCCAGCTCCCTCCGACACACAAGACATTGGGGAGCTTTAGAAAATCGTTGAAATTATGGAGATTAATCCCTCCCGTCGGACAAAAACGCATAGAGGGAAACGGACCGTAAAAACCATTAAGTGTTTCGATACCTCCCACGGCAGTGGCGGGAAAAAGTTTACAATGCTCAAAGCCATTGTTCAAAGCCAGCATCACTTCCGATGCGGTGGCCACTCCCGGAATAAAGGGGATATTGAGTGATTTGGATATCTCCATCAGTTCGAGGCTGATTCCGGGGCTAAAGACAAACTGCGCACCGTGATCGACTGCTCTTTTAAAATCATCGGCATTGAGGACGGTTCCTGCACCTACCGCCATTTGAGGCAAGTTTTTGGCAATGATCTCGATTGCTTTGATCCCAGCAGGAGTTCGTAGCGTGATTTCCATAAGACCGATTCCCCCTGCAAGCAATGCTTCGGCAAGAGGTAAGGCATCCTCAGCATCCTCAATCGCAATAACGGGGACAATAGGGGATAGTTTCATAACATCATAAGCGTTCATGCGCGTTCCTTACCTGTAATATCAAAAATACTCGCACCCTCTTCAGCGCTTCCGACACTGGCTCGAACCGAGGCAAAGAGCTCTCGTCCAAAACCGTATCGGTTGTGGCTCAAATCGGGTGTATGAATCGTACGTGCGGATAATATCGCATCGTCTACCAACACGGTGACTTCCCCAGCTTTGACATCAAAACGGATTTTATCGCCATTTTGGAGTTTTGCCAATATTCCTCCATCAGCGGCTTCGGGTGTGATGTGGATCGCTGAGGGGACTTTCCCCGATGCACCCGACATTCGACCATCCGTTACAATTGCAACATTGAACCCTCGCTCTTGAAGCACGCCCAGCGGAGGCATAAGCCCATGAAGTTCAGGCATACCATTGGCACGTGGACCTTGGAATCGGACAACCGCGATAAAGTCTCTCTCCAACTCGCCTCGTTTAAAGGCACTTTGCAAGGCTTCTTGAGAATCAAATATGAGGGCTTCGGCTTCTATGATGGTATCAGGATCTTTGAGAGCGGAGGTTTTGATGATACTTCGACCGATATTTCCGCGAAGCAGTTTAAGTCCTCCCTCGTGGCTGAAGGGTGTTTCTACGCTCGCAATGACCGAAGTGTCACGAGATATCTTAGCTCCGGATTCATAACAAAATTTATTATCGCGCAAGACGGGTTCAACCACGTAGCGATCAAGCCCTTTACCCATGATGGTTTGGACATCGTTATGTGCCAGCCCTGCATTTAGAAGCTGATGGATGACGACCGACATTCCCCCTGCGTCTCGAAATGCGTTAACATCGGCACTTCCGTTAGGATACATACGGCATAAAAGCGGTGTGATTTTCGATAGAGTATCAAAATCATCCCAGGTCAGAAGTATCCCTGCGGCGCGTGCCATGGCGATGAGGTGGATCGTGTGGTTGGTCGATCCGCCGGTTGCCATCAGTCCTACGATCGCATTAACAAAACTGCGTTCATCGAGGATGTCCGCTATGGGAAGATAGTTTTCTGAAGTTTCGGTGAGTCCGAGAATGGTTTGAGATGCTTGGATTGTGAGTGCTTCTCGCAATGGGGTATTCGTGTTGACAAATGAACTGTTGGGAAGTTGCAGACCCATCATCTCCAATAGCATTTGATTGGAGTTTGCAGTACCGTAAAACGTGCATGTCCCACTGCTGTGATAGGAGGCGGCTTCAGCTTTTAAAAGCTCGGCTTCGGTGACGTTACCCTTGGCATACTCTTGTCGGATTTTACTTTTTTCCGCATTGCTGATTCCTGATGGCATGGGTCCAGCTGGGATAAAGAGCCCTGGAATATGACCAAACGCTAACGCTCCGATGACCAGACCCGGAACGATTTTATCGCATACGCCCAAATAGACAGCTCCATCATAGACATTGTGCGAGAGGGCGATGGCGGTTCCCATGGCGATGTTGTCACGGCTAAAGAGACTCAGTTCCATTCCGCTTTGCGATTGAGTCACTCCATCACACATGGCTGGAACGCCTCCTGCAACCTGACATGTAGCGCCCATATCACTGAGGGTTCGTTTGATGAGGGCAGGATAGAGTTTATAGGGTTCATGGGCGGAGAGCATATCGTTATATGCCGTAACAATGGCGATATTGGGGCTTATGAGTGCGGAAAGTGACGCTTTTTCGTGCGCATCCATCGGTGCCATCGCATGGGCTAAATTACTGCATCCGAGTTTTTGTCGGTTTACCCCATGTGTTTTTGCTTCGTTGATTCGTTGGAGATAATGTTCTCTGCTGATACGTGAACGTTCTTGTATGTTTTTAGTAACGCGAAGGAGTATTTCATTCATGCGCTGTATACCTCGATTGTTTTATCTGTCTGGTTGATGATAGCACGAATGGGCATGGCGAATGTATCCGTCCCTTGCAATGCTTCTGTATAAACATTCAGTTTGCTCTCGCCTTGAAAATGAAGATACACATGGTGAGCACTCAAAATGGCTCCAAGTGTTAGGCTAATACGTTTATGAGGCGCGTGTTGAGGCTCGATGGCGATACAAATATTTTCTCTGGTGAGATCATACGCCTCATGAAGTTTGGGATTGTTGGGAAAGAGAGAAGCGGTATGCGCATCCTCACCCATCCCTAAAACGATCACGTCGAACGGGGCAAGAGAGGATTGTATCCGTCGGGAACAGCCCGTTTCATCGACTTCGAGAGAATCACCGATCATACTAACAAAGGTTGCTTTTTCGGCGTAACTTGTCATCAATGTTTCTCGAACCAGTTTTTCATTGCTGTCAGGGTGGTTGGATTCAACGAGGCGCTCATCACACAGACCGATTTTAATTTTATCCCACTCGATATTCATCGAACTTAGAGCTTTAAAAAGCTTTTTAGGGGTGCTTCCTCCTGAGACGATCAGTGAAGCAGACCCTTTTTCGGCGATAGCATCGTTGAGATGACCTACGATGCTTTGAGCAAGAGAGAAAGCAAGCGTCTCTTCATCCTCAAAACGGTGAAAATTGAGATTATTCATCATGCCAGCTTCGACCATCGCGCGCGATCAGTTCGACTGCCGCTGTAGGACCATCCGTTCCTGCACTATAGCTTTTCATCGGAACACCGTTCTCTGCCCATCCTTGCAAAATAATATCTGCCCATTTCCACGCCGCTTCCACTTCATCCAGACGCATAAACAGTGTCGGATTACTACGGATAACATCAAGTATCAGGCGTTCGTATGCTTCAGGCTTACGTTCCTCATTGGTAGGGGAGTTGAGTTCCAAATCGACTGATTGCAGGCGCATTTGTTCACTGAGTCCAGGGATCTTATTCATGAGTTTGAGATGTATACTCTCTTTTGGCTGCAAAGTGATAACCAGCTTGTTTTGCGAAATACAGCTCCCTTTGTTGGCAAAAATAGAGTAGGGGATTGATTTGAACTGAATGATGATTTCGGAGTTTCTGTTGCGCAGACGTTTACCGCTTCGCAGATAAAACGGGACACCGTTCCAGCGCCAGTTGTCGATGTCGACACGAACGGCAGCATAAGTTTCAGTGGTGCTGTTAGCAACCCCCTCCCCCTCTTTGTATCCAGGGACGATTTGACCGTTACTAGAGCCTTTTGTGTATTGGGCACGAACGGTTTTTTGCTGGATGTCCGCAGCGCTCATAGGGCGTAGGGATTTGAGTACTTTTACTTTTTCATCCCGTACACTATCGGCATCCAAAGAACACGGAGGTTCCATAGCGATAAGGCACAGCAGCTGCATTAGGTGATTTTGAATCATGTCGCGCATCGCACCGTACTCATCGTAATAGCCCCAACGCCCTTCAACCCCAACACTCTCAGAGACGGTGATTTCAACATGGTCAATGTTACTCGCATCCCATAAAGGGGTGAAGATTCGGTTCGAAAAACGTAACGCCATGATGTTTTGTACGGTGTCTTTTCCTAAATAATGGTCGATACGATAGACTTGGGACTCTTCAAAATATTTGAGTACTTCCACATTGATGGCACGAGAAGAGACAAGGTCTCGCCCGATGGGTTTTTCGAGAACAACACGACTTTGAGGGCTGACAAGTCTCCATGTGCTTAATGCTTTACAAATCGTTCCGAAAAAGTCGGGAGAGGTAGAGAGATAACTGATGCGTTCTCGTTGGGGATTTTCTCCAAGCAGATGGCTGAGTTCTTCGTAACTTTCAACATCACCCAAATTCACTTTAACCAGATGAAGTCGTGCTTTAAAATTCTCAAATTTTGCCTCATCAAATTGCCCTTGGGCTAAAAACTCTTTTAGTTTTGTTTTGACCAGTTCAATGTGTTCTTCTTGGGTTATTGCAGCACGAGTGGTTGAAAAAATACGACTGTGCTCGTTGATGTATCCGTCATTACAAAGATGGTACAAAGCAGGCATGAGCTTTCGAAAGGCTAAATCACCATGCCCTCCGAAAATAATAATGTCACATAGATTGGCTACTTCACTCATAAAGACTCTTTAAAATTTTAATTTTTACCATTGTAGCAAGTTGCCTCTGTATTGATTGATTAAACTATAGGCACTGATCACTAATCTCCTTTATTTTATCACAAGTCTACTTTTTGTTATGGATTTATTTGGGATTATCTCCCATTAAGAAATATTCTACTACGATATAAGATCTTCTCTCAAGGATTTTTTATGAGCGATACTCAAAAATGTTATCTTCTCGATACGTCTGTTATTCTCGATGATCCCACCAATATTTTACGAATCAGTCAGGAAAACACTAATGCAGTAGTCATTAGCAATATTGTTTTAGCAGAGCTTAACGGTAAAAAAGATGATATTCGTTCAGAAGCTGGGTATATGGCTCGGGAATTTTTTCGTCTTGCCGATGTCGCTCATGGAGAGCCTATTGCGGCTATTGAACTGCCTCAGTGTATTGTAGAAAGCATTGACCTCACTTTGTGCCAAAATGACCGCTATTATCGTCTTGACCTGAAATTTGACCGCTCGCTTCAAGGTGGTGCGGAAATTATTACTCAGCTCTTCCTTATTCACCGAGAACATTATCGAGTAAGTAACTCTTTTTCGGAACCCAAAGGGCTTAATGATGCCAAAATTGGTGAGATAGCCGATGATTATGATCTCATTCTCCTTACCAATGATATGTCATTTCGTATTGCTTCAGAGATTCGAGGTATTCCTACGGAACATATTCGAAACAGCAGTGTTGAATCTCCCGATGAAATCAATTTTAACACTACCTATAGCTATACCGAAACACCCCAATTCCCTACCGATATGGAGCACCATAATTTCAACCAACTCACCTTTGTTCAAAATGCCCTAAGCACTACCAATGAGAGGTATGAAACAGGAATTCAGCGTCATGCTTTGAGTATGAATGGAAAGCTTGAGTGGTGTGATTTCGATCGCCGTTTCGGAGAGAACTTCGATGACAATCTTGTCCGTCCTATCAATTTGGAACAAAAATTTTATTTTGCAATGATAACCCACCCACAAAACTATGTCACCGTAGTTGCAGGCTCTACCGGGTCGGGTAAAACGCTTATTGCTCTCCAAGCTGGGTTAGAACTCGTCAGTGAGGGAATTGTTGATGGAATCGTTTATGCCCGTAATACTATCACGTCCAATGACCAACAAGCAGAGCTTGGATTCCGAAAAGGGGATGAAGAACAAAAATTAGGTTACTTTATGTATCCCCTTTACTCCGCCGTCAACTTCACAATCGAGCAGCAAAATAAGTATTCTATTGATGCACGAGTCGAATATACGGGAAATACCAATTCTACCAAACGAGAGAATGCAACCGAATTGTTTATGAAAAAATACAATATTGAAGCCATGGACATTGCTCATATGCGCGGAACGACTATTTCGCGTAAATTTGTCATCATTGATGAAGCTCAAAATATGACCAATGCCACGATGAAGCTTATCGGTACGCGTATGGGAGATGAAACACGGCTTGTCGTTATGGGAGATCCAGGGCAAATCGACCACCCATTTCTCTCCAAACGGCGCAATGCACTTGTGAGTCTCCTCAACAAAGCGCAACACAGTGATTTTATTGCAGGGATACAATTGCGACACACGATTCGAAGTAATATTGCCGATTGGTTTGATAAAAATTTCTAAGTAAAGAGGTGTTATGCAAGGAATAAGAGATGAATAAACCAACGCTTTCTGAGCTTAAAGATGTTACCTCATTTTTAAACGTATTGTATGTTGAAGATGAAGCAATGCTTCGAGATGGGCTCCATGGAAGCTTAAAACAACTCTTCAGAAAAGTAGCAGTAGCTGAAGATGGTGCCATCGGATTAGAGCTGTATAAAAACTCTCACTTCGATCTTGTCATCACCGACATTTCGATGCCGAATATGAATGGGATAGCGATGATTACCCATATCAAAGCCATAAATCCTTGTGCGCATATCATCGTCACATCCGCTCAAAACGATAATGAAAAACTACTCACGCTTATCAATCTTGGGATTGACCGTTTTTTGGTCAAACCTATCGATAAAGTGCATCTCATTGATGCCTTATACAGTGTCTGTTCAGGTATTACGAATACGCTTCAAGCTGAACAATATCGTCAAGAACTCGAACGCAAGGTTCGGTTGCTGAATACTCAAATGAAAAAAGAGTATGTTAAAACAGCCCAAGCCGTTAAAAATCACCCATCAGCAGACAAACAAATTCAAAACTTTTATGAGGATTATTTTCATCATTTGCTCCAAGATGAGCGGGATGAGCTACGAGAACTTAATGAAGAACTTGATTCTGATATTATTATGGCATTTCAAAATGATCGTATTGATCCGGCCTACGTTATCCGTCTCTCTCACCGCTATAGCAGATATGGGACGATTCTTACACGACATACCCCTTTTGCTAAAATCGGTATACTCCTTCAAACGATGAGTAACGATTTTGAAGCACACAAAGAGACTTTTATTGAAAAAATAAGTTCCATTCGTGAACTTTTGGAAAGTTTCAACTTCACCCTTATCACTTTTCGCCAACAAACATGGGAAAAGGAATCCCCCAATCCAACCTTCTATAATCCGTCTCTTATAAGTGATATTGAGATGATCCAAAATTTCCTCACTCAAACCGAAATCATTGGAGATATTGAATTCTTTTGATGAATAGTTTAACCCTTTTATACATCGGAACCCATAGAAAGTATCCCTCACGTTTGAGGCACTATCTTAAAAGTATTACTGTAGTTTCGAATGAATCGGAGGCACTTCGTTCCCTTTCTAGCAATTCTTACGATGCCATTCTCATTGATGACAGTATCCCTCTCGACGAAGCATTGGAAATAATCAAACGTATTAAAATGGTCAAGAAATCCATTATTACCGTTCTTATATCCATAAATCCCCCTCAATCCCATCTCATTAAAGCGATACGGTTGGGGATCAATGATGTTCTAATCCCCCCCTTGGATCCCGATGTTCTCAAGGAGACCTTTAACAAACTTCACTTTATGGTACTCACGAGTCGACAATTAATAAAAAAGAATCTTCTTCTAAACCAATACAAAAATGCTCTTGATTCGTCGCTTTATATCTCCAAAACAAATCCTCAGGGGATCATCACCTACGTTAATGAAAGATTTAGTCACCTTAGCGGATACACCGTCAATGAAATTATTGGACAAACGCATCGTCTTTTTAAACATCCAAATAGCACAAGAGAACAAATGGCGGAGCTTTGGAATACAATTTCTTCCAAAAAAGTATGGCATGGTACTATTACCAACCAAACCAAAACGGGAGAACCCTTTTATACCGATACCTTTGTCATCCCTATTTTAAATGAACGAAATGAGATTGAAGAGTATATGGATATGCGCATTGATGTTACTGAGTTGGCAAATCATTTGCGCAACCTTCAATCTAAAATCGATGAAGCCACCAAAGAGATAAGAGCACAACAAGAACGACTTATTTCGCAATCACGCTCAGTGGCGTTGGGAGAGATGTTCGATAACATTGCCCATCAGTGGAGGCAACCTATCGGAGCCATTAACAATGCCATTATTAATGCTGAATTTGCGATGGAGTTGGGAGGGATGAGTACCGATGAGATTCTGGAAACTTTTCAAAAGATTAATTCCTATACCGCTTTTTTGTCAGGGACTATTGATGATTTTCGCAATTTCTCCAATCCCGACAAAGCAAAAACTTGGTTTACACTCCATGAAACCATACAACAAACCATTGGCATACTCCAAGATTCTTTTGATTCAAATACTATTTCTATTTGCTATGGCCCTAATTCAGAAGAGCAACTTCTAAAAATATATGGACCTCAAGGGGAGCTGTCCCAAGTCATCCTAAATATTCTCAGTAATGCGCGTGATGCCCTGAAAGAAAATGCGATTCAAAATGCTCACGTCTCGATAAGCCTACATCAAAAGGATACAGAAATAACTATCACAATAGCTGATAATGGAGGGGGAATTCCAGACTCTGCCCTCCCTAAAATCTTCGATCCCTACTTCAGTACAAAAAACAAATCGCAAGGGACAGGGATAGGATTGTATATGTCAAAAACAATTATTGAAAAAAATTATACTGGAAAATTAGAAGCACGAAATGCAGAGGAAGGGGCAATCTTTACGATTACCCTACCCGCAGAATTAGATCGGTAAAACGCGGATTTTATTGGATAGTTTTTCTTTTAGAGTCGCTTCAATCGCATATAATGTACCTGTACTAGAACTCGCACATCCATTACACGCACCCAAATAGCGAATATAAATATCAATATAATCGGGTGAATCTTTGACATCAATAATCTCAACATTTCCCCCATCCATAATCAAAAACTGACGAACGCTTTCATCAATAGCTGCATCAATCGCTTTGATCTTTTGCACCAACGTCATCGTCTCAAAATCACCGTGGCTTCCTGCATCAGCAGATGCTTGCATTTTCTCAACATCCATCTCACGACGAACATCTGCCAAAATATCGACAAGGTAATATTCACGTGCTTCGTGACCACCAGGTTTGATACATGATTTACAAAAACCGCCTGCTTTGGTGTAGTCGGTAATTTGCTCGATGCTTTTGAGGTCATTAAGCTTGATCACTTCACGAAGTGTTCCGAGACTCACACGGGCACATTCACACACAATGATCTCATCTTCGAAACTCGCTTCATCAACACCGAGATACAAACCTGCCGCTTTTTTGATAACATCATACGCCATAACGGAACAGTGCATTTTTTGAGGTGGAACGGCTGGTGTTTCTGGAGTATCACGAAGGGACATCTCTACATCGATATTTGTAATCTTAACCGCTTGTTGAACCGTTTTACCAATACACAACTCTGCCATCATATCCGAAGAAGCGATAGCCGTTCCACACCCAAAACTTTTAAATTTTGAGTTAACGATGGTGTCACTTGCAGGATCAACTTCCCAATACAAACGAACCGCATCTCCACAGCTCTCTGCCCCGAAATCAGCAACGATCAGGGTATGTCCTGCCGCGTCGCACTCTTCTTGGGTAATTTCCCCTTGATTGTGAGGATTGTTCATCAATGTTGTTACTTTGTTTGAGTATTGATCCCAAAGAGATCCGCCCAATAGATCATTTTTTGCCATAATTATTTCCTTTAATGGTGTATGTGACACGCGAGCGTAGCACCGCCAGCGGTTGGTTGTACGATTGCGTACGAACTTGAAATGGCACGTAAACGTTTCACGGCACTCTCAAATCGTTCGATAACATAGTCAATCTCTTCATCGGTCGTAAAACGGCTCAGACTCAAACGGATACCCGTATGGGCAAGTTCATTGTCCGCACCAATCGCAAGCATTACCGTATTGGCTTCGAGTGACTCCGATGCACACGCTGATCCTGTCGAAGCTCCGATAAGGGCGTTGTTGAGATCCCACAACATCCCCTCACCTTCAACCCCGCGAATGGAGATCAAAATCGTATTAGGTGTACGGTTAGCACGATCACCTACGACCATGACATCTTCAAGTGTTCCCAGCAACGCATCTTCCAAACGATTTCGTTTAGCCGCAATCATCGAAATTTTCTCTTCCATATTAGTCGTAGCCATCTCCAACGCTTGACCCATCCCTACGATATAGGGAACATTGAGGGTTCCTGAACGGCGACCGCCCATGTGTTCTCCACCGTGTAACAACGGCGTAAGGTGTTGGGAGTTTTTGATATACAATGCACCAATCCCTTTGGGTCCATGGAACTTATGCGCTGACATCGACATAAAATCAACATGAACGTCTTGCATATTTACAGGGATTTTACCAACAGCTTGAACGCCATCCGTATGGAAAAGCACCCCTTTCTCTCGGCAAATCTCACCTATCTCTTTGATAGGGAAAATCATCCCTGTTTCGTTGTTCGCCCACATAATAGAGACCAACGCCGTTTTTTCAGTGATAAACGCTTTTACGGTATGTGCCTCTACAATCCCTTGATCGTTCACGGGCAAATAAGTTACTTTGACCCCTTGATCTTCGAGGAATCTACACGTAGAGAGAACCGAAGGGTGTTCAATCTCAGTCGTAACAATATGGTTTTTATCACTGTGGAGAATTTTATCAATCCATACCGATTTAAGAACCCAGTTGTTCGCTTCCGTCGCACACGAGGTGAAGATAATATCATCTTTATCGCTCGCACCAATCCCCTTGTACATTTGATTAATCGCTTTGGTAATGGCAGGGTGAGATGCCGTACCAAACTTGTGAAGCGAATTGGGATTTCCGTAAATTTCACTAAAATACGGGATCATAGCCTCAGTTACCGCGGGATCAACCATAGTCGTCGCGTTGTTGTCTAAATAGACTTGCATTATGACTCTCCTGTGAATAGAATTTAATATCAGACAATTTTTATCTTATTTAAGTTTTGGGATAATAATACAACCGACGTTATAGATACCTTAAGGTTTTTTTCATTCGATGGTGACTTAAGGATAAACCCTATTTCGCCACTTCGACGATCAGTGGAGATTCATTCTCAAACTTCAAATAGACAAGCCGATTTTTAGAGGAATCGTAGAGACGAAAGAGTTCACAATGCACCCCAATCACATCACTATGCGTCAAATAAAGGGCTTCTGGACGAATGGGTAATGTGATCGGTATCGCTGATTCTAATCGAACTAATGTGTTATCGGCTTTGAGAATAAGCCATACGACATTGGGGCGATCGATTCCATACAACGAGTGATTTGACCCATTGACACTTACCATCGTAAAATCTTTTCTCCCCGTATCGGATACCGTTAATGTTTGAGGTCGATCGAAATCACTGCGCATCAGAGAAAGAACTCTATTTTTTTGGGAAACTATTTTTGCTTTTTCTTTGTAAAAAGCTTGCTGTTGTCGTAACCCCCCTATCGTTCCAAATAAAAACACTGCAATAAGTCCGAAAAGAGCAATGGAGACCAACAGCTCAACAAGGGTAAAAGCGCGTCGATTCATAATGTACCCGAGGTGAGTCGAAAAAAAGTTTTGCTCTCACGATTGTTTTTTAGAACCACTTTTTGAATTCCTATTGGAGAGGTTTTACCCATATTTAGCCCATTTATACGGATGGAACCCAGAGGGTCAATGATCTCTTTGGGGGAAAGTCGTATCTGATACGTAGGTGTTTGAAGGGATTCTCGTATGGCAGAGTGATCGATAACATAGCGCATTTTGAGAATCTCATCGACACTCATCACCCTCCCCTCTATGCTATCATTGACCTCTCCTGCCACCAGCCCCATCATCATTGAGGTCTCAAAATGGCTCAGAAGATTTTGGGATGCCTTTGAAATATTGGAGACCACTTGCATCAATGCCAATGTTGCCACCGAAGCGATCATCACCGCCACGAGCGTTTCGATAAGGGAAAATCCTTTAGTGTGTCCCATAATAACTGTCCGTTTTGAGAGGGGTGGTAGATTCATTGAAGAGAAAACGCCGAAGGGCATCTTCATTTTGGGTGACAAAAGGCTTATCCCCCCCTAGAGGTGTATAAGCATAAAATGTAAACTTACTTTTGAGAATCAATGGGGTGAAGGTTCCATCGGGATAGAGGGAAAGTTCAAAACATCCCTGTTGTACTACGCCGCCGCTACGTGTGACGATGGAACCGAGCGCTTTTAGTTCTCCATAACGGTCGAATCCATAGCGTATAGGGGTCGCTTCTGATTGCAAATGAGAGGTTGATATAAGCTTCTTATCCGCAGTGAAAACACGGCACTCTTGACACGATTTGTCACACACCATCCGAATTTCGCCGCTGTGCTCCAACGCTTTCATACTGCTTTTAAGGGTACTTAGAGAGAGCGTCGTCGAGGTGATTTTCTCTTTTTTGAGGGTAAACATCCCAATCGAATAAACAATACCCACCACAATCATAACAATCAGTAGTTCAAAAAGGGTCATACCACCACGAGAGAGTTTCACTTATTTACACTCGGAAAGTTTTTGATCCCTATTTTCATTTTTACCACCCTCTTTACCATCCGCACCCAAAGAGACAAGATCAACGGTATCATCCATATTGAGATAGATATAGGGCTTATTCCACGGATCTTTGGGGAGATTTTTTCCCTCGATATAGGCATTGGACGAATAGGAAGTATACTCACTAGGACGAGGGTTAGTGAGCAATGCTTTGAGCCCCTCTTCGCTTGTCGGATACCCCCCATTATCCACTTTGAACATCTTAAGAGACTCATTTAAACTTTTCATCTGAATACAAACCAGTTTCTGCTTCGCCTCTTCACTTTTTCCCGTAATATTAGGGATAACAAACGCCGCCAAAAGTCCAAGGATGATAATCACAACCATAATCTCAATAAGGGTAAACGCTTTTCTTTTAGAATTAGATTTCATTTTATAACTCCTATAATATGAAACAGTATATCATTAAATTGTTGTGGATAAAATATTAAGTAAATAATAAATTTGAGAGAAATTTGAAAGAGTAGAGAAGAAATAAATTTAAAGGTGGTGCGGATGAGAAGACTTGAACTTCCACGCCGTGAGGCACCAGATCCTAAGTCTGGCGTGTCTACCATTCCACCACATCCGCATAAAATCTAAGGTTGGTACGCCCTAGAGGATTCGAACCTCTGACCGATGCCTTAGAAGGGCATTGCTCTATCCAACTGAGCTAAGGACGCAAGAGTTACTATGGTGCGCCCGATAGGGTTCGAACCTATAACCTACGGATCCGAAGTCCGTTACTCTATCCAGTTGAGCTACGAACGCACAATCGCCTTCTAAAACATCGAATGTCAAAAGGAATTCAAA
>Ga0172379_10005050_pt1 | contig 18773 bp, 19 predicted proteins | sample GrowelOW334metaG_FD_119756 | JGI IMG/M metagenome (GOLD analysis project Ga0172379, IMG submission 119756) | Groundwater microbial communities from an aquifer near a municipal landfill in Southern Ontario, Canada - Groundwater well OW334 metaG | ecosystem: Environmental > Aquatic > Deep...
TATATTGGGAATGCTGAAAAATCTTTAGAATCAGCTGGTAGGAAACTAAGTTTTATTGGTAAATTTGAAGATGTTTATATTTATATCAAGGCTGGTGCTAATAACGAAAAGGGTAATTTCACGGCCATTAAAGAAGAATTTGATGGTATATGGTTTTATTTAATGGATGGTAATTTTAATGGTGGGCAATTGGATTTATCTAAATCAAGGTTTGGGCGGCAATCTGAGTTAACTGAATTACTCTATAACGTTAGTGAAATTCCTGCGGCAGAGAATTTAGATGAGTATAGAAAAAATAATTTTAAAATGTTCAACTTGTCTAATGAGTTAGAGGGTGATAGGTTTATTGGCAGTTTAGTATCAACTCAAAGATATGGAAAGATACTAGAGCTAAAAATTGGTTATAAATGTGTAGAGGATAGTAATTGTAAAATTGAATTAAAAAATTAAGTAAAAATTTAGCAATTAAAGTGCCCCTAAATTAAAGTTCAACATAGCGCGATAAGACTCTAATGAAAAACAAAAGCTCCTCCATCGCTGGGGGAGCTTTTGATTCTAGTTATTTAACCACAATAAAGGTTTTTAGCCTTACTCTGTCCCGTTGTAGTCATTTAAAATGAAATATGGTATTATCTAAGTATGAAGGAATCAACCTTTGTTAAATTACTCGAAAAGAAATTTATTTCCGAAGGTTATTTAACCCAGAGGGAAGTTGGGGTAGGTTATGGTGTGGCAGATTTAGTTTTGTATAAACTTAACCCAAAAAAATGTGCAATACGTAGGGAGAATGGTCAATACAAGAGGTTACAAGGAGAGGATTTTTTTAAGATATTTGATTATCTGCCGGACTATGGTTCACGGAAGCAAGTTGATTTAGACTATTTGGTAAATAATTTAAATATTTCAAAAAAAACTTTAAAATACCACTACTTGAAAAAATTAGAAGATGATGGATTTGTGAAGAAAATTAGTGGTAAGTATTATTACAAAGTTAACGGTTGGATGCCTATCGCTAAAGAGGTTATAGCCATTGAGGCCAAAATTAATGATTGGCGAAGAGGAGCTTTGCAGGCTAATAGGTATAAAACATTTGCACATAAAACCTACCTTGCCTTGCCAAGCACGAAAGAGCATTTGGTCGATAAAGATTTTTTTAAAAAACATAATATTGGTTTGATTTTATTTGACACTGAAAGTTTTGTTAAAAAAACAACTCGGATTAAATCCGAGGTGCCATTGAATAAATATAAGTTTAATTTTGCTGCTGAATTTGTCATAGGAAAGAAAAGTTTAAAGGAATGTTTTGCCTAAAATTTTAGGATAAATTTGGATAAAAATTTCCGGCTCGATGATTCTGATGTCATCGATTTTTTTTAAATTTTTAAGATGTTTATCGCTAGAAATAATAATTTTTGCATCAACTGTTTTTGCAATCCTGATAAATTCATCATCATCTTCATCATCTTTGACTATTTTCAAACCATGGAACGAAAGGTTTATTGTTCTAATACTGATTAGCGACTGGTACGCAAGTATTAGTTTTTCTGGGGAATAAATTTCTTTTTCTAAGTATTTTTTAAAATTTTTATAATAAACAATCCTTTTAAACTCATTAAAGGAATTTTGGCTTCCGAATAGCTCAATTTTTTTTTGGTACGCTAAATTAATAATTTCTCTACCATCACCTCGCCAGAGTAATCCTTTAATTATTAAATTTGTATCAGGGACTATTCTCATTTGCTTTTTTTTGCCTCTTCAATTATTTTATCTAGGTTAATTAGCTCCTCCTTTGCCTTGCCAGCATAATTCCAATTTTTTGCGGTTAACAAAACTTTTTTCCATTTCAGTAAGAAATCTGTCTTAATGGATAAACCAAATTGGGTATTATATTGGATGGCTATTTTAATTCCTTCCTCAATTTTTAATATTAGAAAATCAATCCTTTGTTCTCGGTTTAACTTAGACAATTCATTCATCCTTTGAAGTTTTTTTTCTAAAAAGTGAGATTTAGTTGTATTAAATCCCTTTGGAATTCCGCCATTGCAAAAACCGCAATAACATTTGTATCCTATTTTTTTTAATACTTCATCATTTAAGTAGTCAAAAACTTCTTGGGTGTAAGTGAATTCTTTATGATTTCTTCCTCGACCGTCTAGTATTTTTGACAATCGTTCGGCGTTAAAAGATTCGCCACCAGCCAAGCTGCTACTATAACCTGTTGCTCCGATGGCACATAATATTTCACCAAAATCTCCCATTTTTAATAGAATGACATCTTTATTATTTTCTGCCAAGTAGAAAGACAAATGAGCTAAACCTAACATTGATTCTTCGTCAGCCTTCCTGCAATCAAACTGATTAATCATTAAAAAGAAACCAGACAATTTATTGCCAAAATCAGAGTGGTATCTATCAATAAGTTGGTTTAATCGTGATATATCTTTAAGGATACTACCCCCAATATTTATCATCGCATATCTTGGTAGGCTGATTTTTTCTTTTTCCAAAAGATTTAGGGCATCACTAACCATACTTAAATTAATGCCGAACTTTGAATCATCAATGCTGTCGGCATATATATAAGGAATAATTATTATGTCGCTGCCGTTTTTTATCTGGTATGTGATACTTTCCTGAACCATTTTATACTTCCTAGTGCCTTCGTCAGTTAGCAATAACTGAACTTTATAGGGAGTTTTCGGAGCAGTTGGCAATCTGGAAAGCACTGGTTTATCTTTGTATGAGTTTTCAATGAAGAAATTTGTGACAGGGTCAATTATAAAAATGTTGGCTGCCTTTTTAATTTCCTTAACTGGCTTGGGAAATTGCGCGACTATGTGGGCATCCATCACTATTGCCTTAATTTTTTTACCTTTTACAAAGCTGGCTTCAGTCTGACCTAATTTTGGAATAAATGTTGGGGTTTTTAAAATTGATTTGAATTCCATATTGTTTATTTAGTTTGTTTATTTAGGATGTTGTTAACTAAAGGTTACTCTCATTTTAGCCAAAAATCAAGTTGATTTCCGTTTGCAAAAATATTATAATTTGATTACATTATGAATGAACAAAATGAAGAACAAACAAAAGGATTTTCGCTTGGAGAAATGATTAGCTCTATTGCCAGAGAGCAACTAAAGGAGGAATGGGGGAATAGAGTTGAGCTGAATAATGCGGATGCTTTGTTGGCGATAAGCTCTACAAATTTTAACCAACTGATATTTGATATTAGAGTTGAGTTGGGTATTCCTGAATTAAATGCGGATGAGGATTTAAGTAGCGGATGGGTTCAGATTGGTAACGATGAGACCAGCGTCATATCTTCAAATTGGCTAGATAGTCAGCCAACAAAAGTTAAGAGACTATTTGACAAACGAATAGGCGAAATGATTAAAAAAAATAATTTAGCTCCCAATTTTTATGATTGGCTTTTTGGTTACATTCTTTACGGTGTGCCTTTTTTTAAGCCGTTATTCAATATGGAATTATTGTATTCAGCAGTAAACAATGTTAATGAGTTAAAAGATATGGGACTCAATAAAGAAGAAAAAGAATGGTTGAAAAAAAGAATGAGGGATATTCTTAAGATGAGTGAGGTGGGGAGACCAAGTAAAGATAAGGCTAAAATTTATTGTCGCTTTGTTAAAGGTATCAACTCCTGTAAATCTAAAAGAAGACGTTTCCGTGTTTTAGAGACTATGTTAAAAACATTAAAACCAGCCGAAGGGAAAACTTTAACCAGCAATTATGGAATTATAATTGATACTGATTTCCCCCAAGAGTCACCTGATAAAGAAAGGGTGCTGCTTGGTAGATTTCGTAAACAAAGAGAGCGTGCAATGAAGCGATTTCCAAAAAGTAAGAAACAAAGAAAATAATGTCACTGCCGTAACCTAGCCTCTGTGGTATCGTAGAAATATAGTTCTACGATTTTTTATTTCTCGCGGCGGGCTAAAAGTTGCTGATTTGCCGCCGCGAATCGGCGACTTTTAGTATGATTCCCAATGAAGCAATTAATGAATTTAAAGAAATTTTTAAGCGACATTATAACATTGAACTTTCCGACCAGGAAGCAAATGAAAAAGCCGTTAAAGTTTTAGGATTATTTAAAGTTATTTACAAACCAATACCAAAACAAAACATTGACAATAAGGATGTTACTGAGCCTTTGTGTGACGCTCAGACAAAACCTGGCACAAGATAGTGGTCAAATCAAATCCTGGCTCTGAGTTGCTGTTTCTCAACCAGGTGGTTAATTTGCCCATTATCAACTTAAGTTATGATTAGGAACTAACCCATCGCTAGTCATAACAATTCATCCTTTAAATATAATTATTAAAAATATTATTTATTAACCCAAAGAAACAGCTATAAGTAATATGGTAACAAGTTAACTTTAAAGTATGGTAAAAAAAATAAATTCAGCAAATATTCATACTGAACACGTCAAGGTTACTGTTGCAACAAAAGAAAAATTGAGAAGGCAGGCTTATAAATTTAAGCTCCCAGAATGCCATCTCGCGGATTTAGTACTGAGTAAATATCTGGATTTATTTAATCCAAATAAGCCTGATAATCTGATTAGAAATCATAGTGCAGGAAAACCAGTAGCCGCAGATACCAAATTCCTGAAGCGTTATCTTAAATTAAAAGGGAGGGGGATTTTAAGTCATAAAAAATAATAATTAAGTTACTGTTACCAACGGTAACAGTGAAGAGGAAAAATTATGGGATACGAAAAATTAGAGGACATCCGAGCATTCGAAGACGAGGAAGAAGAAATGGTTTACTGCCTAGATTGTGCCCCAGATAGCACGGACGGGCTAAAAGCTATCACAGAAGACGACTTGGCGAAGGCTGAGGGCGAATATCGGATTATTTGTGATGAATGCGGTGCAGTTTTAACAGAGTAGTCATTTATCTATCATTTAAGGCTTGGTTTGAATTTAACAATTAATCTGTCGCCGTTGGTAACAATGGTAACAGCAAGGGGTAATATTATGACTGAAGATTTAAGTAATCAACAAAAAAACGAATTAACTGATGTTGAGCTAAGACAAAACCTGAAGGGCGGCAACCTTAATGCCCTGAAGCATGGCTTGCTTACCCAAGAATCATTGTTACCAGGTGAAGATGCTAAGAAGCTGTCAGAACTCAAGGAGTCATTCGTGAGAGACTTAGCCCCATCAGATGCACTCGGAGGCTTTTTAATTGACAGGGTCGTTTCTGGTATTTGGCGGTTAAAAAGAGTGCTGAGAGTGGAGAATGAACTTTTTCGCATTTATTGTAAAGATAAGGAAATGCCATTCATTGAACCTCCAAAGGAAAAAATCGAAGAGAAGATGGGTCGTGCTTTTATAACCGATTCTTACGGTTCAAAAGGCTTTGAAAAGTTGATTCGCTACGAGGTCTCAATTGAAAGGGGAATTTTTCGAGCCCTTAACAAGCTTGAAGAACTTCGCAAAAAGGAAGGGGGCACTCTTAAGCCCAACCAAGAATAAAGGGTTATCAAACAAAATCAAGCAAAATTGAGCAGTTTCGTTTCGCAAAATTGATTTTTTACAAAAAATGGGCTAAAATGTGGGTATAATTTAACCGCACGGAAATACCTAGACCTGCCCACATCAGGCCGTATTTCCGTGCGGACGAACTTCGGTTCGTAAAACTGGTGTGGGCTTTTTGGTTGTAAAATTAACTTTAAAATTTACAACTGGTAACATTGCTAACACCCTATAATTACCTAATTTGAACCCGTCTGGGTTTAAGAAGAAAGGAAAAATTATGGCAGAAGAAAAAGAATCTAAACCAAAAAAATGGTACCAAAAATGGTGGTTCTTTGTGATTGCAGTATTCTTAGTTTTGGTGGTTATTGGCAGTATGGGTGAAGATAAATCTAGCAAGCAGGCTAGCCAACCATCTAAGGAAACTGCCTCCCAGCAACCCCAGGAAGCAGACAACAAACCAAAACAGCTAAAAAATCTAGGAGATGAGGGCTATCTTCGCTATCCCGACAGCAATGACTCCGAGGCAATAGTCATACTGACGGCTGATAGGGAAAACTATAAGCAAGTTGTAACGGCTGGTTTATCTGGCGATACCTTGGGCATCCTTGAAATTCCTGGTGCATTCGGCGTTTCAGTCGGTACGCAAGTTAAGATTATAGATACTGATGTTGGCGTCAAAAGAGTAAGGATACTTGATGGGGCGACAGATGTTGATGATGAAAAAATCGGCCGCACTGGCTGGACGGCAAGTGAGTGGGTAGTTAACCAATAATTAATATTGTAGTTAGGTTATGATTGAGAACAGTCAAAAAATAAAGTATTTTATTTACGCACGCAAGTCTACCGAATCGGAAGACAGGCAGATTTTGTCAATTGGTTCACAAATTGACGCTTTAAAAGAAATGGCCATTAAGTACGGTTTGGATATTGTTGGTACCTATTCTGAATCAAAATCAGCTAAGCAGCCTGGGCGTGAAGTTTTTAATGATATAATCGTCAAAATTGAACAGGGTGAAGCTCAGGGGCTACTCTGTTGGAAATTAGACCGCCTGGCTCGCAATCCTGTTGATGGCGGGACGATTAGCTGGTTGTTGCAGCGTGGAACCATTAAACACATTAAAACCCCCGAAAGGGATTATTTTCCTAAGGATAATGTTATTTTAATGAATGTTGAGTTTGGGATGGCTAATCAGTTTATTTTAGATTTAAAGACCAACACCCAAAGGGGCTTAATGGCCAAGGTTAAAAGTGGCTGGTATCCGTGCGTATCAAAACCTGGTTACATGGGAGACAAGTTTGCCCAGAAGGGCGAGAAAACAATTTTGGTAGACCCAGAGCGATTCCCGTTAATTAGGAATGCGTTTGAACTGCTGCTGACTGGCTTACATACCGCCCCTAAGATACTCGACAAACTAAATAATGATTGGGGATACCGAACTCCTCTGAAAAAAAGGAGAGGTGGCAAACCAATGAGCGAGAGTACAATTTACAGGATTTTTAATGACCAATTCTATTATGGCAAGTTTGAGTACCCGATGGGGAGCGGTAACTGGTTCGACGGTAAGCACGAAAAAATGATAACAGAGAATGAATTCTGGAGGGTGCAAGAAATCCTTGGGAGAAAAGGAAAACCCAAGCCAAAGACACACTCATTTGCTTTTACTGGACAGATAACATGCGGTGAATGTGATTCAATGATTACGGCTGAAGAAAAGTTTAAAACAAACAAGGGTAATGGCCTTGTTCATCATTATACTTATTACCATTGTACTAAAAAGAAATTACCCAATTGCTCCCAAAAATCCATTGAGGTCAAGGAGCTGGAAAAACAAATCGACGAATGTTTGCAAAAAATAGAAATCCAAGAGGAATTTAAGGATTGGGCAATCGGATGGCTTAATAAAATGAATGATGAAGAGTCTGGTAGCCGTGAAGCGATTTTCAAATCACAGCAGAATACTTTATTGGAAATTGAGAAGCAGTTAAATAATTTAACCCAGATGAAGATTAAGGAGCAGGTCACGGATGGGGAGTTTGCCGAGCACAAGGAACGGTTGATGAAAGAAAGAAGTAAGCTTAAGGAAAAACTCGGTGACACCGAACAAGGCGGGGACAATTGGCGGGAGCAAATTGAAAAGACTTTTGAGTTTGCTTGCCACGCCCGCTACTGGTTTAAGAATGGCAACCTGGAAACAAAAAAAGCCATCCTAGCGGCTTTAGGCTCGAACTTCACATTAAAAGACAGGAAACTTCAAATACAATTGCAAAAGCCCTTCGAAATAGTTTCGAAAGGCTTTGCTGATATCTGTGTGGCACAGATTCGGTTAGAACCTGCAATAAATTCAATGGTTGGCGCGCAAATTGGGGTTTTAACCCCTAATAAAGCGCAAAAGGGTGGCCTACGGGAATCGAACCCGTAACGAGAGTGCCACAAACTCTAGTGATAACCGTTTCACCAAGGCCACCCGTCTGCGCTCAATCTTCTAAAATTATATTTTAATATTTTGTTTACTAGTTATTATACTTTGGCCCGCGGCGGCGGCCAAACTCTAGTGATAACCGTTTCACCAAGGCCACCCGTCTGCGCTCTATTTTACCCGCCATCGCCCACGCTCCCAGTAGGAATCGAACCTACATCATAGGCTCCGGAAGCCCACGTTCTATCCATTGAACTATAGGAGCCTGGGCCATGGCAGGCGGCTTAATCTGCCAAAAAGTCCTCTGATTATCATTATATATAGATGCTGGTATTTCCAGAAGAAGCTTTTTTGTTTTTACCTGCCATCACCCACGCCCCCGCGAGGAATCTCCACTGGGAGGAATTGGGTATCTATCCAAAGCTTATTTGCCCGCCTGACTCATCTATAACTATAGAGCTGATAAAAATTTAGTCTCTCGCCATTCGCCCCCGCGAGGAATCGAACCTCGATCTAAGGCTTAGAAGGCCCTCGTTCTATCCGTTGAACTACAGGGGCTTATAATTAATAGGGCGAATGGTGAAGGACCAATAAATATCAGGCGAGTCGGTCAGGGAAAGTCATTGTTGCCCGCCAAAGGCGGGTCCGCCTCTGGCGGAAACTACAGGGGCATAGGTCATGGCAGGCAGCGTCACTGGCAGGGATATAAAAACAAAATGATTTTAACAAAAAGATTGGCAAAAGTCAATTGTCGGTTATTTTTTCTTTCTTTGATGAAACGCCCAATAAACTTCTTTTAATTGCTGATTAGTGATGTGGGTGTAAATTTGCGTGGTAGTAATTGAGGAGTGACCCAACATGGCTTGAACGGAACGGATGTCAGCACCATTAATCAGTAAGTCAGTTGCAAAACTGTGGCGCATGGTATGGGGCGTGACGGTTTTGGTAATGCCCGCGGCTTTAGAATATTTTTTAATTAATCTTTGAATACTTCTGGGAGTTAAATTTTTTGGTTCTTGTTTGCCTTTGGCTTTGTCGGCTCGGACAAAAAGGAAAGGGGATAAATCGCGCCTGGTCTGTAAATATTGTTTAATCCAATATTTGGTTTGATTGGCCAAAAAAACAATTCGGAGTTTATCGCCTTTGCCGCGGACGGTGAATTCATCTTTTTCCAAATTAATTTGGTCTTTTTTTAAATTGGCCAATTCCGAAACGCGCAAGCCGGTTGAAAAAAGTAATTCCAAAATCGCTTTGTCTCTTAGTTGAATAACCCTAAGCTCGTCAGTTTTTAAAGGTATTTCCAAAAGTCTTTCCAGGTCGCTGCCTTCCAAAAAATCAACTTGCCGTTGGGGCATTTTTGCCAATTCGATTTTTTCGGGTGCCATTGATTTGATGTCGCGCTTGGCTAGGTATTTCAAAAAAGATCTCAAAGCGATTAAATGGTAGTTTTGAGTTGATTTTTTTAAAGGCTCACCTTTAGCGTCAGTTTGGCGATTGAGCCAAAGCCGGTAATTTCTGACCAGGTCGGAAGTGATTTTTTCCGGCGAATTGATATTGGCCCAAGTGGCAAAGCGTCGAAGGTAAAAATCGTAATTGGCAACGGTGTTTAGACTGCGGCCTTTTTCGACTTCAAGGTATTCGAGAAATTGTTGGATTAGTTTTTGCATAGTTATATTTTACGACACTTTGGGAGTTTTGCCAAATTGGTAAAAGGTTAATTTTTTTAATGTTGACAATTAATTTATAATATGATATTATAAAGTTTGATTTTAACTATTTATTTAAGACGATACCTCGGTTTTGCCAACTTTTGACACAACTTGGATATCGTTAAGGAAAGGCCAAGCCAATGTTAGACAAAAGAAAGAAGGAAAAGATCATCGCTAAGTACAAAACCCACGATAGCGATACTGGTTCTTCTCAGGTTCAAATCGCAATTTTGACCGAAGAAATCAAAGAATTAACCAAACATTTGAAAACTCACAAAAAGGATTTTTCTTCTCGCCGCGGTTTGCTTAAAAAAGTCTCGGAACGACGCCGACTTTTGAGCTATTTAAAGCGCGAAGACGAAAAAGCCTACAATGAATTGGTTAAAGACTTGAAATTGAAAGTGGTTAAAATTGAAGAAGAACAAAAAACCGATTTATTATCCGAAGAAGAAATCGCCAAAGTTGAAGACGATTTAATCGCGGAAAAAGAAGAAGTCCAAGAGTAATTTTATTTTATCTTTATATATCGCTCCGCCCCTTTGGTTTTGCCAGGGGGCGGGGCAGAGCGAAATTTTAAAAGTAAGTTAAGCTCTTTTTACTAATTTAACTATTTTTTTATGATCAAACATCGCGAACAAAGAGTCGGTGTTTTCGTTGACGTAGCCAACATGTATCATTCGGCCAAGAATTTATACGGGGCTAAGGTCAATTTCCAGGAAGTTTTAAAAACTGCCATTGCCGGCCGCCGTTTGGTTCGGGCAATTGCTTACGTTATTCGTTCGGAATCCGAAGAAGAACGTGGTTTTTTCGGAGCTTTGGACAGCCAAGGCTTTGAAGTTAAAGCTAAAGATTTACAAATTTTTGCCGGTGGTGCCAAAAAAGCCGATTGGGATGTTGGTATTGCCATGGATGCCATTAAATTGGCGGATAAAATTGATAGTGTGATTTTGGTTTCCGGTGACGGTGATTATATTCCTTTGGTGACTTATTTGAAAGAAAACAAAGGTTGTCAGGTTGAAGTGATTGCTTTTGGTAAAACCACCTCGTCAAAGCTGATTGAATATTGTGATGATTTTGTTGATTTAGGTAAAGATTTGAAAAAATATTTAATTGGCAGCCAGAAAAAATTGAAATTTATCCCAGGCATTAAAAGATTTGCCAAAAATTAAATTGTTTTTTAAATATTATTAATTAGCTTTTGCCAAAAAAGCGTTGTTAGTAACTATTTTTTACTTTTTAAAAAGTAAAAGGTAAATACTAGTAACGTGTCCTGGCAAAGCTTAAGAAAGAAAAAGTATGTCCAAAAAAACTTTCGAATCCGAGTTTGCCGGAAAAAAACTGGTTATTGAAACCGGTGAGTTGGCTCAACAGGCCAGTGGTTCTTGCACCGTGCGCTATGGCGATACGGTTGTTTTGGCTACTGCCACTATGGGCGGTATCCGCGAGGGAGCTAATTATTTCCCTTTGTCAGTTGATTACGAAGAAAGATTGTATGCCGCTGGCAAAATTAAAGGCAGTCGCTGGATTAAGCGTGAAGGCCGGCCTTCCGATGAAGCGATTTTAACTTCACGTTTAGTTGATCGCTGCATCCGTCCGCTTTTTTCCAAAGACATTAAAAATGAAGTCCAGGTCGTTTTGACTGTTTTGTCTTTTGACTCGGAAAATGATTCTGACGTTGTTGGCTTAATTGCCGCTTCGGCTGCTTTGGCAATTTCTGACATTCCGTGGGCCGGTCCATTGGCTGGTTTACGAATTGGCCGAATCAATGGCGAATGGGTGATCAATCCAAGTTTTGAAGCCAGAGAAAAAAGCGACTTAGATTTAGTGGTGGCCGGTATCAATGATAAAGTTTTAATGATTGAAGCCGGTGCTTCGGAAATTAACGAAAAAGACGCCTATGAAGCTATTGAGTTTTCTCTAAAACATATTAAGAAAGCCATTGGTTTGATTAATGACGTGGTTAAAGAAGTTGGTAAACCAAAAGTTACGCCAGCTGTGGTTTTAGCTGAAGAAGAAACTCCGGAAACTCACAAAGAATTAATCAAAAAAGCCGAAGATTGGATCAAAGGCAATGTCGGCAAAATTTTGTTTGATCAAAAATTAATGACTAAAGCCTCACGCAAAGCCGCTTTGTCCCAAGCGATGACGGAAATGATGGCTTATTTGGAAAAAGAGGGAATTGGCAAAGAAAGAAGAAAATTAGCGGTGCCAATGTTTACCGAATTTGTGGAAAAAGAAATCACTCGCGCGATTTTGGAAGAAGACAAACGAGTTGACGGCCGACGCTTGGATCAAATTCGACCATTAAGTTCTCAGGTTGGTGTTTTGCCAAGAACTCATGGTTCTGGTTTATTTGATCGCGGCGAAACTCAGGTTTTATCAATTGTCACTTTAGGGGCGCCTGGTGATGAGCAGTTTTTGGAAGGTTTGGAAGAAAGCGGCCGCAAACGCTTTATGCATCATTATAATTTCCCGCCGTATTCTGTCGGTGAAGCCGGTCGATTAGGTTCGCCTGGTCGCCGAGAAATCGGCCATGGTGCTTTGGCCGAAAAAGCTGTTCGACCTTTAATGCCTTCGCAAGAAACTTTTCCTTACACGATTCGAGTTGTATCTGAAGTTTTAAGTTCCAACGGTTCTTCCTCAATGGGTTCAACCTGCGGTTCCAGCTTGGCTTTAATGGATGCGGGTGTGCCTTTAGCTAAGCCGGTGGCCGGTATTGCCATGGGTTTGGCGTCTGATGAAGAAAAAGGCCAATACAAAGTTTTAACTGATTTGCAGGATTTGGAAGATGGTCCGGGTGGTATGGATTTCAAAGTGGCTGGTACCAAAGACGGAATTACGGCCATTCAGCTTGATACCAAAACCAAAGGCATACCAATGCCGGTGGTTAAACAAACCTTGGAGCAGGCTTTCAAAGCGCGGTTGGAAATTTTGGATGTTATGAATAAAATTATTGCCGAACCGCGAAAAGAACTTTCGCCTTATGCGCCACGAATTACTTCGTTTAAAATTGATCCGGAAAGAATTCGCGAAGTCATTGGTCCAGGCGGTAAAGTCATTAATAAAATTATTGAAGAAACCGGCGTGCAGATTGATATTGAACCGGATGGTTTAGTTATGGTTACCAGTACTGATGAAGAAGGTAGTAAAAAAGCCGTTGAATGGATTAAAAATATTGTTCGCGTAGTTGAAGTCGGGGAAGTCTTTACCGGCAAAGTCTCTCGTTTGTTTGACTTTGGTGCGATGGTAGAAATTTTACCCAATCAAGAAGGTATGGTTCACATTTCCGAATTAGACTGGACACGCGTCAATAAAGTTGATGATGTCGTCAAAATCGGTGACACCGTTACGGTTAAAGTCATCAAAATTGATGAAAAAGGTAGGGTCAATCTATCGCTTAAAGCAATGAAGCCAAGACCGGAACATTCATCATTTGACAGCTCAAGTTCGCCTCGACCGGATGCTAAAAAAGGATTCTTTGGCAACCGCAATAAAAGATTCTAAATAATTCTCAATAAAAAATGGAAGACTCCTTGCCAAATTCAAATTTTCTTTTGGTGGCAAATAAAATAATTTTGTTTGCCAAAAAGAAAAGAGGACTGATCTTGGCGGGAGTCTTTTCCATTTTTTTTGTAATTGTTTTTTCGTTTTATTTTTGGCACAGTTGGCAAACCGCTGATTCTTTAGTGAGTCTGGCGCCAATTGATTCGGTTTTATATTTTCATGTCAGAGATTCGGCTTGGCCAAAAAAGCCTCAAACGATTTCTGATTTACCTTTGAAAAATTTTTACCAGCAACTCGCTAATAAGGGTATTATTGAAAAAGATAATTTGGAAAAAGATTTACTACCCAAGGTTAAAGAATTTTCTTTTGTCTTGTTGTCCCGGGATAATTTTGAATCGGATTTGGTTTTGATTTTGAAATTTAAAAATAAAAATGTTAGCGAGTCAATAATTGGTAAAATTAAAAATCATTTGTTGATTGATAATAATATTTTAGTGGTTGCCAATTCGCAATCAGCACTTGATCGGATCAGCGAAGTTAAAAATGGAAAAACTCACTCACTTAGCTTGGAATTAAACCAAAAAAAATTAGCTCAAAGCCAAGTAGTTTTATTTATCTCTTCGGCTAATCTAAAATACCATTTAAGCCAAAGCCAAAAGATGGTGGATAAAATTTTGGTTCAGCTTCTAAACCAGGATATCTACCTTGGTTTGAATTACAAAAATAATCAGTGGCAATTTAAAATTGCGGATAATTTTTATTTAAATAAAATGATTGTCCCGCCATTGATTGATAGTTTGCCAAAAGATTTTGATAGCTATATTTCTAATATTAATCTTTTTGAAATTTTTAACGGTCTTGGCCAATCAGACCAAAATATTTCCGACTCTTTTTCCCAGCTAACCGAGAGTTTGAAAACGGTTTATGGTTTTTTTGCTGAAAAAATTATTAATCTAATTAATCAACCAACTGATTTGATAATTTATAAAACCGAAAAGCCAAATGCTTTGGGCTTTGACTTTCTTTTGGTTTTTAATAAATCAAACCAAAACCAAATTGATAGTTTGCAGGAATTGGTAAAAATCATTTTAGCCCAGAAACTGCCTAATTCAAAAAATCATATTTTACCTGACGGTACCGCTGTGACGGAATTGGTAGCTGATACCGAATTGTGGCAATGGCAAAAAGAAAATTTAGCCGGCCAAAATGAAATTAGTTATTTAGCCGAACCAAAATTAAATTTAGAAATTGCTTATACGGTTTTTAATAATCAGCTTTTGGTTTCTAACTCAATTCAACGATTGAAAAATTTTATTTTAGAAACTAAAGTGCCCTTAACTAGCTTGACCAAAGAGTGCCATCATACCGGACTGATTAACCGTTATCTAATTTTAAAAAGTCAGCTTGATTTTATTCCCTTTGCTGGTTATATGCCATCTGGTGAGGTTTTACTGATTGAAGGCAGCGAGGGGATCTCGGGGTGCATTTTAGGAGATTAAGGGGTCTGTGGATAAAGTGTTAATATTATTTTAGTTACTAAACAATTTATTTTCTGGTTTGTAAAGAGTGAAAAGTCGTTTAAATAAAGGACTTTTTTTATTTTTTTGGTTTTTATATTGACACAGGCATTAGTATATGATATACTAATATTGTAACTTGTTATTTTGAAAATTCAGAAAAGTTTCCCCAAGTTATTGGAGGAATTTTTTTCTTCTTTACTACTCTTCAGTCTTTTGGAGCATGAAGCTGACTATGCTCTGCAAAAATAAAAACAAAATAACGGTTGAAGGACCTAGAAAAGAGTCCTAACCAAAGAGGGGTAGAGAAGTGCTTCAGTCAGTAGAAGCAATTAGCCACTTTCAGTGGCCATTGTCTGAGCACCAGAAGAGAGAAAATCAGTTTGGTTTTCTGCCTTCTGTGCGCTCAGGCGTCTGCTGAAAGTTTCTAAGGCGCAGACGCCATATAATTACTATTATTGGGCGCTATCTGCGCCTTTATTTTTTATCTTAAGTTTTACTTGTTGACAAAATTATTAGATGATATAATATAAATGTACTTAATTGACAAAGATATGGACAAAAAAACTATCGACTTAATCAAAAAGAATCTGGAAGCGGAAAAAGAAAGGTTAGAAAAAGAGCTAGCCAGTTTTTCGAGAAAAGATTCTACCATCGAAAACAATTACAAATCAGAATTTCCGGAGTTTGGTGACAAAGAAGATGAAAACGCCGCCGAGGTTGCCGACTACAGTGATCGTTTATCAATTGAGCATACTTTGGAAGTTCAATTGCGCGACGTAGTCAAAGCTTTGGAAAGTATCAAAAACGGAACTTATGGTATTTGCAAATACTGCAAACAACCAATCGAAGAAAAAAGATTAGAAGCGCGGCCAACTTCCAGCTCTTGTGTCGCTTGCAAGAAAAAATTGCAGGGCGAATAATAAAATGTCAAAAAAATACTTTTGTTTAAATCTTTCGGTTTTGGGTTTATTGATTGCTGATCGGATCTTAAAATTATATTTTGTACAAAATCCCGCTGCAAAAATCAGCGGTGATTTTGTTTTTGGTTTATTAAATTTCAATTTGGTAAAAAATTCCGGTCTGGCTTTTGGTTTGGCTTTTTTTCAACCGGTATTGATTGTGATTATTTTTTTAATCATTTTGATTTTGATTTGGCATTTGGTTAAATTCTACTGGCAAAAAGATTTTTGGTTGGTTTTGAGTTTTACTTTGATTATCGCCGGTGCTGTTTCCAATTTGCTTGACCGAATACGGTTTGGTTATGTTATTGATTATTTTGATGTGCCTTGGTTTAGTGTTTTTAATTTAGCGGATTGTCTAATTACGGTTGGTGTTGGAATTTTTATCATTAATGTTTTTTTTGCTAGCCAACTGGACAAAAAAGAAAAATTATTATAAACTAGTTTTAGACAATTTAGTTATCTCAACATAGCGCGCCGGTTTTGGGGCGTTTTATTATTTACCTAAAAAATATGAGCAGCAAAGTTTTATCCGCGGCAGTCATTGGTCTTAATTGTGAACTAGTCGAAGTTGAAGCTGATGTGTCTCCGGCTTTGCCGGGAATTTTTATCGTTGGTTTGCCCGACAAAGCAGTTGATGAATCACGCGAGCGAGTGCGGGCCGCAATAAAAAATTCCGGTTTTTATATGCCGCGCGGAAAAGTCACAATTAATTTAGCGCCGGCGGATTTAAAAAAAGAAGGCCCGGCTTATGATTTGCCAATCGCCATCAGCACTTTAATTGCCACTCATCAATTAAAATTAAAAGATAATTGGAACGAACAAATTTTTATCGGGGAACTGGCACTGGCTGGCACTTTGCGTTCGGTTAATGGTGTACTGTCAATTTGTTTGGCGGCCAAAGAAAAAGGTATTAAAAAAATTTATTTGCCGGCGCAAAATGCCGCGGAAGCCAGCTTGGTTTTTGGTTTGGAAATTTATGCCTGCAAAGACCTTTCAGAACTGATTGATCATTTGTCCGGTCAAAAATCAATCAATCAATTTGTCGCGCCTGATTTTTTTACCCAAAATAGTCAGCCACTCACCTCGCTTTATGATATGGCTTTTGTCAAAGGTCAGCAGCACGTTAAGCGAGCTTTGGAAATTGCCGCTGCCGGCGGGCATAATATTTTGTTATCCGGGCCGCCGGGTGCGGGTAAAACTTTATTAGCCAAAACGGTTGTGACAATTTTGCCAAAAATGACCATGCCTGAATCGCTGCAGGTGACCAGAATTTATAGCGTATCCGGCCTTTTGCCAAGTGGTCAGCCATTAATCACCGAGCGGCCGTTTCGTTGCCCACATCATACGGCTTCGGGTGCGGCCTTAGTCGGCGGTGGCGCTTGGCCGCGGCCAGGCGAAATCTCTTTGGCGCATCGCGGTATTTTATTTTTAGATGAGTTCCCGGAATTTCCACGGCAGGTTTTGGAAAATTTGCGTCAACCTTTGGAAGATGGAATCATTTCGGTTTCTCGCGCCGCCGGCACTTTGCAATTTCCGGCCAAATTTATTTTAGTGGCAGCGATGAATCCTTGCCCGTGCGGTTATTTAAATGATCCTGACCGCAATTGTACTTGTTTACCCGCTCAAATTATTAATTATCAAAAAAAGATTTCTGGCCCGCTTTTAGATCGGATTGATTTACACGTTGAAGTACCAAAAGTTAAATTTGATAAATTAACCAGCGACCAAACGGCCGAGAGTTCAGCTGAAATCAGAAAGCGGGTAGAACAAACCAGAAAAATTCAGCAGGCTAGATTTAAAGATTTGGGAATTATTACTAACTCGGAAATGTCGTCGCGCCAAACTAAAGATTTTTGCCCAGTAGACGAAAAAACCGTTGAGCTATTGCGTCAGGCGGTTAATCAGCTGGGCTTGTCGGCTCGATCATATTTTCGAATTTTAAAACTCTCGCGCACGATTGCCGATTTGGCCGGGCAGGAAAATATCAAATTGGAACACGTAGCTGAAGCTTTGCAATATCGGCCAAAAGTGGAGTAGAAATGGAAAAGATTTTTAGAAATAAACCGCCTCGAGTTTATTTGGAAAATCAGATTTATTTTGTTACTTCAAAAACTTTTCATAATCAGCCGATATTTAAAGATAAAAATTTCGCCGGCGTATTTTTGGATTGCCTTGAGTTTTTGGAAGGCAGGGGAGATGCGGTTATTTTGGCAGCAGTTTTATTGTTTGACCATTTTCATTTATTATTAAAACCCAAAAAGAAAAATATTTCCGAAGTTATCCATGATTTGAAAAGTTATACCGCCCAAAGGATTAATAATTATTATAGACAAGGCATCCTTGCCTTGCCGATTGGTAAAAAAGACAGCGAGGCTGGAAGCCTCGCTTATAAGAGTATGATTAATTTACCGCCGGTCTGGCAGCGAAGTTTTTACTGTCATTTAATTTTATCCGAAAAAGATTTAAAAAATCATTTTAATTATATTATTTTTAATCCAGTAAAGCATAATTATGTAACCAATTCTCAGGATTGGCCGTATTCATTTTATGACTTTAAAAAATTTGATTTATAAAGTAGTCGCAATAATTATAAAGACCTTTGTGCCTCGCTGCCCAAAAGGTTAATAATTATTATAGGTAAGGCGTCCTTGCCTTGCCTATGTGGTGATTTGATACCAGATTTATGTGCTATAATAACTTATATGCAAATTCCCAAACGAAAACCGGGTAAAGACGGCAATTTGAGATCAGATCCCCATTTAACTGAGGCTAAGTTTGAGGAACTCAAAGAGAGTTTGATTAAATTAAAAAAGACTCAGCCACAGGCAGCGGCCGAAGTTTCTCGCCTGGCTGAACTTGGTGATTTTTCGGAAAATGCCGCTTACCAAATCGCCAAAGGCCGTTTGCGAGGGATTAACCAAAAGATTTTGGAAATGGAAGATTATCTTCATCACATTGTTATAATTGAATCGAAAAATTCCGGTCGGGTTAACCTTGGCAGTAAAGTAACGATTCAAACTGGTGGTTTGCAAAAAACTTATCAGATCCTTGGCTCAATCGAAACCGATCCGGTCAGAGGCATTATTTCTCACAATTCACCGATCGGTTCGGCTCTAATGGGTTGCTTGGTAGGGGATGTAGTAAAAATTAAATTAAA
>Ga0172379_10005051_pt1 | contig 18772 bp, 12 predicted proteins | sample GrowelOW334metaG_FD_119756 | JGI IMG/M metagenome (GOLD analysis project Ga0172379, IMG submission 119756) | Groundwater microbial communities from an aquifer near a municipal landfill in Southern Ontario, Canada - Groundwater well OW334 metaG | ecosystem: Environmental > Aquatic > Deep...
ATAATTTGATTGGATATGTTAAGCTTTGGGCATGGACGTCACCCACATAATCCAAACATTCGGCATAATTGGTATATCAATCATCATCTTTGCTGAATCCGGTTTGTTTTTTGGTTTTTTCTTGCCAGGTGATTCTATTCTTTTCACTGCCGGAGTTCTCGCTTCTCAAGGTTTTCTCAATATTTCACTACTTGTATTTTGTACATGGATAGCCGCAGTGCTTGGCGATACTGTCGGTTACTGGTTCGGCGCACGTATTGGCATAAAAATGTTCAGCAAAGAAAAATCATTCTTTTTTAACAAACAATACCCTGAACGCGCTCACGAGTTTTATGTAAAACGTGGAGGCCAAGCTATCATCCTCGCTCGTTTCATTCCAGCAGTGCGAACTTTTATACCAATTATGGCAGGTGTCGGAAATATGCCATATAAAAAATTCATTAGTTACAACATTATTGGTGGAACAATTTGGACAATCGGTCTTACTCTTGCTGGATATTTCTTAGGACGAAGCATTACAAATATTGATAAGTACATAATACCAATAATTCTTGTGATTATTATTCTTTCAATGCTTCCAGCTGTCTCAGAAGTGATAAAATCTCGTAAAAATCACACAAAATAAGACCACATATTTTATTTGAGTAAAGAGGTAGAAAGTGCTAGAGTAACCTTGAAAGTGAGGTGCACATTGTGTGTACCCTTGATAACAAAATAAAAAGAAAGGAGTTTATCATGGTTCTACTTCGATCAGTTGTGCAAGAGGAAGTGCCGTTTCAAAAAGCACTTACCCGTGCAAAAACAGGAGATACTATCATGGTGAGCCCAGCACCTAGAGGTATCGAAAATAACACAACATTCTTCACACACATGACAGGTATTTTGTCAGTCATTGGAAGCGATGTGTTTTTAAATGACAGGTTCGTGTGCAACAACGACGCCAAAGAAACTAACGGCCTTGGTTTTCTTCCATTCTACGACAACATACTCATATATCGTAGAAACAAAAAAGACGGAAAAACTATGCATGAATTTTATTGGATTCGCCCGTCGGTTTCAACAAGTTCAAAAAATACAGTCATTGTCCCTAAACCAGCTTTTTGTTTTGAAGCAGATGAATTAAAAATAATTCCGCTCTCATCTGGTAAAGGGTTCATTGTCATTGAAGAAAAAACGAATAAAATTTGGCTTTTCAAAGAAAAACGGATAATGATAATGCTGTTTGAAAAAATATCAGCAAAAGATGTCGTGTACGAAGGCCCTTACGTTACTTATACCGACACACCCACATCAGTCGTTGTTGGTTACCAGACACAAGGAGTTGGTGGTGCAACAGTCACAAGGTTTGTCCGTGGGCACGGAGGAAACCGCGTTGCCGTCCATGATCACCTTGGCACTAATCCACCTTCAATTTGGGCTACAGACTATGACTTTTTCTATCAAAATGAGGTGCACGACGAAAAGGTCATTATGTCGGCAAACACAGGTTTGCCGACATATCATGGGGAACAAGGCGAGTTCTTTACCACGTCAACGGCACTGATTAGAATCATTGGTTCAACCGTTGAAGCAAATGGTAAACTCATAACTGATTCATTCGTTAAAGTTCATCCTCAATTGATTACCTCACACCCGGATGGCATATTGTACATCTGGAACGACGAAATCAGAATGCTTGTTATTAAAGACGATGACATCAAAAAGAAAAGTAAGTAGCACAACCCTTCACAGAAATGTGAAGGGTTTTTTAAACAAATAACTCATTACATTTGACCAAATGTAATATATATGTTAGTCTAGTGTTCAAGATATTGAACATGGCATTGGGCCAAATTCAATTAAATTAGTTTTTTGTCAATTAAAAAGAAAGGATGAGCCTATGAAAAGGTTGTAACAAGTGCGTATTTAAATGTTTAATTAAAATCAAGATCAACAAAAAAAATGAAAGGAATCTAAATTGAAGAAAATAGTTTTGTTTTTAGTTTTAATGTCAACATTAATATTACTAGTTAACACAACACTCGCCGTCAATACATATGTCGGCCCAGCTCACGGAGACGGAATGCTCGCAGAAAACTGGAGTCCAGCCGAGGAACCTAACGAAAGTTCCGATTTATTGGTGGACACTTACACCCCCACCGATGAAATGGTTGATTTCAACGAAGTGATTGTTGAAGTCAATTCACTAACAATCGGTTCAACTGTGTCAGGAGCATCGGTGGGATTCCACAAATGCAAAGTAAACATCGAAAAGGTAAAACTTGGAATCTCTTCAACTTCTATGGGCATCCTGCGTTCATATGGATCCAACATAACAATCCGCGACGTAAATTTTGGTAGCGGCGAAGGATCGATTGTGATTCAACCAGACGCACCATACTGTACGTATGATACAGTAGTCAGAATAACAGGCAATCTTGACACAGTCGGTCTAGCCAGAACAAATAACAACATTCTTTTCACAGGTAGTATTTACGGCCCGTGCAAAGGGTTACTTATTTGGGACGGCGATCATCGCTCAGCATTGCAATCTCTGATTACTTCGGGACACATACACACTACCTATAACGAAACCTTGATTGCAACATATGATGAAGAAATGGACCAAACGATTGTCAGGCGCTGGAGGATAAACCTCACTGGCGACTTGAATCACGACGGTCAAGTGGATTTTGGAGATTTTGCGGTTTTGGCTTCACAGTGGTTAATTAGTTATAATTTCCCATTTGTTCAGCCACAGCAAATCATTGACGAAAACGATCCAAATTATTTAGATCCAAACGATCCGAATAACTATGATCCAAATACTGATCCAAACTACATTGACCCCAACTTACCGTGCGATCCAAACATTGACCCGAACTGTGGACAACAAATGATGATGTTAGAAGAAGGTAGTCAAAATCGTGTGACAGTCAGTGCAGAAAACCTTCAAAGTAATGCTGTTGAAGAACAAGTTGCCGAACCGGCAAGCACACTTGATCTTATGAAAGCCATTTTTGATATTTCCACACCAGATGAAATAGCAGAAATAAGAGAGTGGATAAATAGAGATCCAAACAGTTAAATATATCACCTACCCTTCACAGAAATGTGAAGGGTTTTTTATTTTCAGTATTTTTCCCCAACATTTGACTTAAATTCTAATCTATTCTAATATATAAATGTTAAGGCGTTCGCGCCTTTTTATATTGACTAGCGAAGAGCAACACGAGAGCTTGTTCTCATGTTGTCTGAGCGACGTCAATAAAAGCTTTAGCTTATATTCTCAAAAAGTCCCCAAAATATGGATCAAAATAAACAACCAAAAGAAATCCGCAACATAGCGATTATTGCACACGTTGACCACGGCAAGACAACCTTGACCGATTTTCTCATGCAACAAAATGGAGGTATCGTAGGGGACGCTATCACTATGGACAGCAACCCGCTTGAGCAAGAACGAGGTATTACTATTTATGCCAAAAATACATCTATCTATTACAAAGGTACGAAAATTAACATAGTTGATACTCCAGGACACGCCGACTTCGGCTCAGAAGTTGAACGTGTGCTTCGTGCAATCGACACAGTTCTCCTTGTAGTTGACGCTCAAGAAGGTCCTATGCCTCAGACTCGTTTTGTATTAAAAAAGTCACTTGAACTTGGCCTAAAACCAATTGTTGTAATCAACAAAATAGACAAACCTGCCGCAAACCCAGAAAAATGTCACGAGGAAGTATTGGAGCTTTTCCTTGATCTTGGTGCCAACGAAGAACAAATTGATTTCAAAACAGTTTACGCTATTGGACGACAAGGTATTGCTAAGAAAAATCTCACTGACACTTCAACGGACCTAAGTCCACTTCTTGATATCATTCTTGAAACTGTACCAGCTGCAAAATCTGACACAACAATTCCTGCTCGTTGCCAAGTTTTTAATCTTGGTGTTGATAATTTTGTCGGACGCCTCGCAATCTGCCGTATCTATGAAGGTATAATCAAAATCGGCGAAACTGTATTTTTGAAAAAAACTGACGGTTCTACAGTGTCAGGACGTATTACCAAACTTTTTACATTTGAAGGTTTACAAAAAAAGGAAGTTACCGAGGCGATTGCAGGCGATATTATCATGCTTGCAGGCTTCCCTACTATTGAAATCGGCGAAACCATCACGGAGACAGCCGAACAAGAAGCATTGCCATCCATTAAGGTCGACGAACCAACTATTTCTCTCTTTTTTATCGTTAACGACTCGCCTTTTGCAGGACGCGAAGGAAAATTTGTAACCACTCGCCAGATCAGAGATCGTCTTGAAAAAGAATTGGAAATTAATGTCGGTCTTAAGGTAGATTTTTCTGATCCATCAGCTTACAAAGTTTTTGGTCGCGGAGAATTACACATTGCAATTTTGCTTGAAAACATGCGCCGAGAAGGTTTTGAACTTCAGGTTTCTCAACCAAAAGTTATTATTAAAGAAGAAAATGGCATTAAATTAGAACCTTTCGAAGAATTAATTATTGATGTTCCAACCGAAAGTTCTGGTGCTGTTATTGAGAAAATCGGACGCCGAAAAGGTATCATGCAACACCTAACTCAGCACAACAATACCACTCGTTTAATTTTTGAAATCCCAACTCGCGGATTGCTCGGCTACCGAGGACAATTCATTATTGACACTCGAGGTGAAGGTATCATGTCCAGCCGATTTGTTGAATTTCGTCCATACGCTGGCGAAATAGAACACCGCGATGCCGGTTCAATGATCTCTATGGAGGACGGCAAAGCAGTTGCATTTGCTCTTTGGAATCTTCAAAATCGTGGAACTATTTATATCGCCCCTGGAACCGAAATATATACAGGTATGGTTATTGGTAACACTTCCAAAGGTGAAGAAATGACTGTTAATCCAACCAAAGGTAAGCAACTTACCAACATGCGCGCATCTGGTTCTGACGAACACATTATGCTGACTCCTCCAACAACTTTAAGTATTGAAAGTGGCATGGAAACAATGGCTGATGACGAATATTTGGAAATCACTCCACACAACGTGCGACTTCGTAAAAAATATCTTACAGAGATAGATCGATCTAGAGCTGCTCGAATAACAAACAAATAAAAATAAGCAACAAAAAAACTGCTCATTACTAAGCAGTTTTTTTGTTGGATTACATTCGATTTTCTCGATTGAATCCACCTGTGCGAGGTGCCATTGGGCGAGCCTCGTTAACAGTAAGAGGACGTCCGTCAACCTCTTTTCCATTGAGATTGTTTACTGCTGCATCTGCATCAGCGTCTTCCATCTCAACAAAACCGAAGCCTCGTGACTTGCCGGTCATCTTGTCCATAATAACGTTTGCTGAAATCACCTGACCTGCTTGTTCAAAAGCGGCCTTGAGAGTATCATCAGTCGTCTTATATGACAAGTTGCCAACGAATAACTTTTTTGCCATTGCGATAACTTCTATAATTAAATCGTTAGAAGCGACCTTCAGTTGGAGTGTGACCCTAATGTCACTGCTCTATGGCCATGAAAGCCGCGAGACTACCGACTGAGACATCTACGACTATATCAGTTTACATCAACAATACTAAAAATCAAATCTTGAAAAAACCATGTGATCGCCGACAATGAAGACAAAAATATGGCGAGCTGATATAATACTCTCCTATGTCCATACGAAAAATTGTTTTTGATATTGAAACTAAAAATATTTTTGAAGAAGTTGGCTCAAATGACCCAAAAGATCTCGACATTTCGGTAGTTTCTATTTACAACTCAGTCACCGACACATTTGAATCTTTTACTGAAGATCAATTCTCCAAACTTTGGCCAATTCTTGAACAAGCAGATATGCTTATCGGTTATAATTCCGACCACTTCGATATCCCCTTACTCAACAAATATTATCCTGGCGATTTAACTAAAATAAAAAGCCTAGATATCATGCGTGAAATTCGTTCGGTTATCGGTCGCAGAATCAAGCTTGATTATGTTGCCGCGAGTACGCTCGGTCGTACAAAAATTAGTCACGGTTTAGAGGCCGTTAGATGGTGGAAAGAAGGAAAAATAGATGAAATTATAAAATACTGTATTGAAGATGTTCGTATCACAAAAGATATTTATGAATACGCTCTCAAAAATAACAAGCTCCTATACAAAGAAAATGGCGGTCCTATACAAGAAATCAAACTCGACACAAAAAATTGGGAAAAAATAGAACACTCATCTATGACCTACACCTTGCCGTTTTAACTAATTTTATAGATGTGATATGCTTATGATCATAATTAATAAATTAATAACTTTATGCAAAATAATAAACTCACGATTCCAATTTCAATTATTATCGCTGGAGTGTTGATTGGTGGGGCTGTTATTTATACTCGTAGCACTCCTCCAACAAAAACAGACGCGACAAAATCATCTGAGGCCAATCTTAAAACTGCGAACATCAAACCCGTTACCACAGCAGATCATATTCTAGGCAATCCTTCTGCAAAAATTTTAATGGTTGAATATTCAGACACCGAATGTCCATTCTGCAAAACTTTTCAAACAACTCTCATAAAAGTTATCGATACCTATGGAAAAGATGGCACTGTAGCATGGGTTTATCGACAATTCCCTATCGCATCTCTCCACCCATTGTCAGCAAAAGAGGCTGAGGCAACCGAATGCGTAAATCAACTTGCAGGTAATGATGTTTTTTGGAAATACCTTCACAAAATATACTCAGTTACGCCAAGCAACAACGGGCTTGATCCAGCACAACTTCCAATATTAGCTGCGAGTTTTGGTGTGAACAAAACATCCTTTCAGGCATGTTTAGATAGCGGTGAATTTACAGAAAAGATACAATCCGATATTGCCGACGCAACAGCTACCGGTGCGCAAGGCACGCCATACACTGTACTTGTAGCAAAAACCCAACTAAATGATACGAAAGTAAAACAAATTACCGAAATGTTTACAGCAGCTGCTCTACAATACAAAATGTCCCCAGATCAACTTGGATACGTCACTACAGACAAAAAAGTTGTTCTAAATGGCGGCCTACCATATGAACTAGTTCAACAAATTATCGCAGCAATGATTTCTTAAGCCTCTGAAAGTAAATCATCTTCAAAAGCAACAATACCCTTTACCGTCAAAGGGTATTTTGTTATATCAGGAAAATCCAAAGCGATTATTTTCTTGTAAACAATTGAAATAAGTTTTTTTGTGCGTTCAATATCAGAAGGTTCTATTGTAAGTGGCAAATCAATAATATGCCCAAAATCATCAGGTTCAACAAATTCAATCAAGCCGGTTTTTACCGTGTGTTTACCGATAAAATCTCGAGCATTTTCAACCAATAATTTATAAAAAATAATCTGCTGTTTAAACTTATATAATTTTACTTTTTCATAATCAGTCATGCCCTTCCAGTCATGCACAGGCGAACCGGTCTTGAAATCATGAACTCTCCACTGTCCATCCTCCAATTGTTCTATTTTATCTATCTTTCCTGTTAAATGTGCACCACCAACAATTACACCTTGAGTTTTAAAATTGACTTCAATGCGATGCTCTGCTTTGAAAGTATTTTTTTTAGACTTATAAAAAACTGTAAGGTTTTTTATACCACGCTCTTCCTGCTCTGAATATTCACGAGCACCCAGCCGTTCCTTGTGTAAAGCTTCTTTAAAATATCCAATAACTTTATCAATAGACGGCACCTTTGTCTCACCACGAAGTTCATAATACAAACGTTCAATGGCCGCATGTATAGCAGTACCATATGCTCCAGATGCTGTTTTTGCTTGGGGGAAACGTAGCAAGTTGGTCTCAAGAAAATTCTGTGGACCACCTTTGGTTACATCAAGAAAATTATTGAGATGTGTTACACTCATTTGATAATTTTCAACTAAGGTCGAAAGAAGTACTGATTCATCTATCGTTGTCGGAGGTCTGTGATATACACGCCATGAATCAGTCAGAATATCCGTAATGTGAGGCGAAGCAAGCTCAATTTCACCCGTATCGTTGCTAAACATTCCTGTTGGAATATCAGCAATAAACTGTAAGGTAAGTTCTGTACCACCATCATCACCGCTTGTTGCTGCTGTAATATAAAGTAATTCTTTCGCTCGGGTTAATGCCACGAAAAATAGTCGGAGCTTGTCATCAAAAGTATCGCCCGCAGGAGCAATCGGTAAATTTATAGGCATTGATAATTTTGAACCACGACCACGAGACATCCACACCGAATCCTGACAAGCTAGTACGAATACAGCCGTAAATTCAAGACCTTTGGCTTTGTGAGCAGACAAAAGTGACACGGCAGAAAGGGCTGACACATACGGACTGTTATCAGTCACGAGCAAACCATTCTTTTCGTGAGTATCAACATACGAAACCAGATCAGTTATAGAAAGCACCTCGCCTTTTTTATACTCACGCAAAGCGTACATAAACACTCTCAAACTTGAAAGAAAAGTGAGGTAAATTCCCTTTTGTTTTTCGAACCTTTCTTTACTGAAATAAAAACTTTTAAACGGACTATGGAATGTTTTGGAGTTATTATCAATCCGACCAAACGGGTCGCCAGAAACAAGTTCGGGGATATCGTTTTGTTCATCCGAATCATTATCACTGTCAGTGTCTAAAGTCTTGATATGTGCGCCAATAATTCTGTCTACAATATATTCAAGTGGTTCAGAGAGAGATCTCACAGATAGATCAAGCAAAAAATCTGCAATTTCTCGCACGCGAGCATTTTCACTTTTTCGCATTGCCGAAAGCCAAAGCGCCTCGCCTGATATATTTTTTGCCCCAATAGAGACGTTCCAAATGTCCAACCTTTGCAAACCCCAAAACGGATAACTTAAAATTTCCGGCAACAAATAATCCGCTTCTTCAGTATCTTTGCGAGCATACGAAGCGGCAAACCGCGCGATCTGAATAATCTGATGAATATGAGACTCGTGCAAAACATCCTGCTGACGTTCATATCTAATTGGTACTCCAGCTTTATGCAAATGAGGCACAATAGATTCAAGCAAATCGTGCTTGCGAGAAATCACGGCTATGTCAGATGGGTTCATTCCTCCATCTATGAGTTTTTTAATTTCATGCGCTACGTAATGATATTCTTCCTCTCGAGAGGCTAAATTTTTGTTGATGATTTTGCCTTTTGACAGCTTTTTGTTTTTAGCAGTCAAAGTTTTTTCCATATCAGGCAAGAGTGTTTCCAGACGCTGCGAACCTTTGCGAATTACATGTTGGGCCAAATCCAAAATATTTTGAGTTGACCGATAGTTTTGGGCCATCGTCACGATGATCGGATCTTTATAAAGTTTGCTGAAATTTATAATATTGGAAATCTCCGCACCTTGAAATTTATAAATGGCTTGATCGTCATCGCCAACCACCATAATGTTTGGTCGTCCTTCGTTTACAGGAGCATCTGTAATTGACCGCAAAAGCCTCATCTGTCCGTCGTTGGTATCTTGAAATTCATCAACTAAAACATATTGAAATTGTTCTTGTATTTGGTATCGCAAAGTTTCATTTTTTTCAAGCGTCAGCATGACATCCAAAATCATGTCGTCAAAATCATAATACCCTCGATTCCACATTAATTCTTTATATTTTGCATAAAGAGTCGCCAGTGCTCGTAATTTTTCAATACGATTAGTCTCTTTGCACACCAACATACCTTCAGTTTTGTTACTTGTTTTATCACCAGAAACTTTCTCAAGATGATCTGATTTCCATTCTGAAAATAATGCCGTTGGTTTTTCGGCTTCAGCAGCTCGTGCGCAAAGTAACTCAAGAGAATCAATCATACTCTGCAAAAAAGATTGCAAATGAGGCACAGGAAAAGACACGGCTTTTTTCTTTACGTTTTTCCCGCTTGTGCCATTTTCACTCCTGTTTTCCATATCCTTCAACTTCTTAATCAAACTTTCAACACCAATGATTGTCTCTTTTGAAACTCTCGGAGTAAAAACTTCATCAAGTAATGGATTGATATAAGCAAAAGATTCTTCGTTATGATCCAAAATTTTTGAAAATTCTTCCGGAGTGATACCAGCCTTTTTCAAATTGCTGATAGCAAATTTTGCATCTTTTAAATACACAAAACCTTCTTCCGGATGCACAGTTTTAAGTGGATTGTCATACGGCAAACTATTTAAAATCTCTTCCAAAACTTGAATCTGAACAAGTTCATCAGCTGCCACAAAAGTTGCTCCTTTATAAAAATATTCCGGAAAACGATCTATCACATCCACGCAAAAACTATGAAATGTATGGATAGCAACACGATATGCATCAACTCCAAGGAGTGGCACGAGGCGCTTGCGCATGTTGATAGCTGCAAGTTCAGTAAAAGTTAAACACAAGATGTTATTCGGCCGCACCTGAGCCTGTGCCAAAATATTTGCTACACGTAAACTCAAGATTTCGGTCTTGCCCGAGCCAGGACCTGCCACCACCATAAGCGGACCATCTATCGTATCCACAGCATTTTTCTGCTGCGGATTAAGGTTTGAATATCGCTCTTTAAAAACTGAAGATAAAGCCATTGGTGAATTATATCACAAGAATATTTCTGTTTTCTTGGACCAACTATTCGGAAATTCCGAATAGTTCAACTAGTTCCATTTTGGAACTAGTTGCTAAATTCTAATTTGCATTATGCATTTTTTGCACATTGCTTTTTGAATTTGACTTTTTATACAGATATGCTCTAATAGATAAAGAAATTCCTATTCGTATGAGTAGGTCGCCCACAAGGGAGAAGAGGGTTTATGTTTCTTACCTTAATCAAAAGAAACAGTTCATCGAAAGGAGAGCTGTATGGCTACTCAAGGCATAATCTCTAACGGTCCTTCAAAATTCGATCTGATGTTGGGTTTATTTGACGGAGAATTTACCAATCGCCGGGAAATCGATTTCACAATAACCGACGAAGGTGATGATTTAGCCTATAAATCAAGAATCGTAATTAACGGACTTAAACGAGAAAACTCAGACAGTGAAAGTTGGTTATTTGAAGGTTGGTGCACAGCAAATGCCATAAGATTTTCATCTAAAGTTTCTGGTCATTATTCAACCAAAACCAGAAAAGGTCAGATTGAATATGGAGAGTGAAACAAACTCACAAAAACCCCGCATCTATTTTGCGGGGTTTTCTATTGCAAAAATTTTGAAACTGTCAGATATAAAGCAAAAAGAAAACACTCTTGTGGAGTGCCTTGCGCAGGCCGACTGGGCCGAGCAGAGCGGACGGCCAGCAGGCCGGAACGCGTGCACCTCAAGAGAGTGTTTTCTTTTTGCTTCTTAATAATTCCTCAATCTATTTATCTTATCATGCTGTCTTATCTTCTCATGAGCCTTCGCCTCAATCTGTCGAATACGTTCTCGTGTGACACCAAACCGCTTCCCCACTTCCTCCAAAGTATGCTGTACCCCATCAGTCAAACCATGTCGCAATTCCAAAATTTCGCGTTCTTTTTCTGACAAATCACCGAGAATTTCTTTGACTTGATCGGCAATAATTCTTCGTGAAGATTCTTGATCAGGTGACAAAATCTTGTCATCAGCTACAAAATCCCCGAGCGTTGAACCCTTGTCATCATCGTCATCACCAACCTTACTTTCAAGTGACACAGTACTCTGATCAATCTTTTCAATAGTATAAATCTTGTCTACATCCACGCCCATTTCATTGGCGATTTCCTCAGGCAATGGATCACGCCCCAAATCTTGAGACAATCGACGGAAAACTTGTTTATATTTCGCAATCGTTTCAACCATGTGCACAGGCACACGAATTGTGCGAGATTGATCGGCGAGTGCACGAGTGATGGCTTGTCGAATCCACCATGTTGCATAAGTTGAAAACTTGTAGCCCTTCGTCCAATCAAATTTATCAACAGCCTTATGCAAACCAAGATTACCCTCCTGAATCAAATCAAGCAAAGTCAAATCCGGACTTCGGCCAACATATTTTTTGGCAATAGAAACCACAAGACGTAAGTTGGCACGCATGAGCAAAGTTTTAGCATCTTCATCACCAGATTCAATACGCTTTGCCAACTCTTTTTCTTCGTTGCCATTAAGAAGCGAGTACTGTCCAATCTCTTTGAGATACATCTGAATCGAATCATAAGAAGAATCCTTGGCAAGTTTCTTGGCAAGTGCTTCATCAGCCACATCAAGCAAACCACCTCCCTCAAGCACATCAATCCCTGCAATATTAAATTTTTGATACAAATCATCAAGAAAAACAATATCATCTTCTATAGTTGGAAATTCTTTCAAAATCTCATCGTAAGTCACAAAACCTCGTTCACGGCCTTTGAGCAAAAGCTTATTCGCCTTTTCGTCCATGTTTTTAGCCTTTTCACCTGCTGTAAATTTCTTTATAGGACCCGCTGGTTTTTTTGCAGCTTTATCTTTTCGGAAAATAGCGCCAGTTCTTGAAGATTTTTTGACGTGTTTGGTCTTCTTTATTTTTGGCTTTGCTGACTTTGTTTTTTTTGCTGATGTTTTCTTTTTCATATATTTTATTTAAGTATTGAAAGTTTTTTTGATATCTGTTTGCATGTTTCGAGAAGTTCGACAGTCTTCTCTTCGTTTCGATCGTGCTCAGCTATGGCCAGAGCATCCGCAACTTCGGCATACTGCCGTTCAAGTTGCTCGATTTCAAGCCGTTTCAAAAGTTCTTTGACATCAGATGTAATAAAATCTGATGCACTATACGCCCGCTCAGCTTCAAACAATAACTCTTCTTTTTGATCCTTGAAACGTTTAAACAAAATTTCAGCACCAATTTTTCCTTCAATGCGAACTATTTCTTCTTGAATAAACTCCGGAGTAATTTTCTGTTCAATTTTCCCCTGTTCCAATAGAAACATAATACCAAAAAGCTGACGAGCTACAATCTGTTCACGAATAGGTTGATGATGAGACTGATTATTTACAGTTTGATTAATTGAAACGCCCATAGCCGGGACAGGCATACGTCGCAACTCAGCCCGTAAGTCATCTTCTCTGATTTTACTGATTTGCGCAATACGAGAAATAAAATGACCTTGTTCAACCGCACTTTCTAGAACCTTTACGTAAGGCAACACAGTGGAAACAATCAACTTTTCTTGCTGACGTTTATCGGTAGAAGTTTTAAGAGCAGTACCCAAAGCAAAATCAATTACATGCTCAGCATTTGTGATTGCGTCAAGATATGCTTGTTTATTTTCAATGCACATATCTGCAGGATCTTTATCATCTGGTAATCGTGCAATGCATACCTCAAGGCCACAGCGTAGTGCCACTATAGCAGCACGAAGCGCTGAAGATACCCCAGCTTTGTCACCGTCATAACAAATGATTAGTTTCTCAGCAAAACGTTTGATGAGTCCTGCATGCAGTTCGGTAAAAGCAGTACCTGATGTTGCCACAGTATTGGTTATGCCAACTTGATGAGACAAAATCAAATCCATTTGTCCCTCTACCAATATCGCGCTATTTTTTTTGCGAATTTCAAACTTGGCTTTGTCATATCCATACAACACCGCCGATTTATTAAAGAGCGAAGTTTCAGGACTGTTTAAATATTTTGCAGACGTGTCATCAACTGGAAAAATTCTACCGGAAAATGCCACGATTCTCCCGCCAATGTTGGCAATTGGGAAAACGATTCTACTTCGAAAAGTATCATAAAACCCGTTGTCTGCTGGCTTTACAAGTCCAGCCTTAAGCATTTCTTGTGCTTTGAAACCTTTAGAAAGAAGATAATTATAGAGAGACCTCCATTCCAACGGCGCATACCCCAATCGCCAAGCGCGAATTGTTTGAACTTCGACTCCACGCTTTTTCAAATACTCTTTTGCTGCATTGTCATCCGACAAATCTTTGTGATAAAAGAGTGAAGCATGCTCCATAATATGGAACAATCGCTCGCGCTCAGTTTTGGCTGATGGATCTTGTTTTTCAATTTCTACACCTGCTCTGTCAGCAAGCACCTTGAGAGCTCCCATGAAATCAAGCCCTTCAAATTGTTCAACAAAAGAAAATATGTCACCTTTCGCTCCACAGCCGAAACAATAATACGAAGACCTCGCAGGAGAGACCATAAATGACGGAGTTTTTTCCTGATGGAAAGGACACAAACCTTTGAGATTGGCGCCAGCTTTTTCAAGCTTAACATACGCGCCAACGACATCGGTAATAGACAAACGATCTTTTATTGTATCGACAGTGCTCATTTAGAATATTTAGGAGAAGACTCCACGAGCTACTCATTTACCGATATTACTAATACACGTCAATCGTAATTTTACTCCGCTCCTTCATCACCAAACTTAGGACGGGTATTTTCTTCAATCATCTTATACTTTGGACTGCCCTTGAAACCGGTTCCAGCAGGAATGAGTCGCCCGATAATAACGTTCTCCATTAGACCAACTAACTTGTCTTTACTACCGCGAACAGCGCTGTTTATAAGAACACGAGTTGTATGTTGGAATGAAGCAGCTGAAAGGAAACTCTTTCGTGAAAGTGACACATCAGTAATACCCATAACAACTTCTTCGCTTCGAGCCTCTTCACCGCCAGCATCTTTAACATGTTTGTTCTCCATAGTTAACTGATGCTGTTCAACAACATCCCCAACAGAGAAGTTCGTGGCACCATTTTCTTTAATCTTTCTTCGTGAGAACATTTGACGAACAATAACTTCAATATGCTTTCGAGAAACAGCTTCACCTTGCAATTCATACAATTTAGAAACTTCGGCAATAATATAGTTTTGAGTTTGTTCTCGTCCACCATATTTGAAAATTTCATCAATAATAGCTGAACCGTCAGTCAAAAGTTGACCTTTGGTAACCTTGTCACCAACGTTAACTAGAACTGAACGATTTGCATTTACAATGTATTCAACCTCGCCTTTCTTTTTGGTTTTCTTGTCTTCCAAGTCGGCTAATACAATTATGGTTTTCTCACGGCCAAGTTCTTTTATTTCAGAAACAACACCATCAACCATGTTAACAATGGCAGGACTACGAGGAGCACGTTTTTCGAACACTTCTTCAACTCGAGGCAAACCTTGGGTGATATCACCGCCAACAGAAGCGGTACCTCCAGCGTGGAACGTACGCATTGTAAGCTGTGTTCCAGGCTCACCGATAGCTTGAGCAGCAACAGTACCAACAGCTTCACCAAGTTCTACTATCTTGTTTTTACCAAGATCGGCACCGTAACAAAAGGCACAAATACCAACAGAAGCTTCACAAGTAAGAGGTGACCGAACTTTTACAGACACAATGCCAGCATCTTCGATTTTCTGACCATCAATTTTTGTAAGCAAATGATTTCGTTTGAAAATGACTTTACCATCTGCAGTAACAGCATCTTCTGCTAGTATACGCCCTTTAATATTTCTTGAGAGAGGTACTTCAATACCAGAAGCTGTTCCCTTGTGAATAACTACACCAGTTTTTGTACCACAATCTTCTTCAGAAACAATCGTATCTTGAGCAACAACGAACAACTTACGAGTCAAATATCCAGCTTTTGCAGTGTTGAGGGCGGTGTCAGTAAGACCCTTACGTGAACCGTGAGTAGTAATGAAATATTCAATCGGAGTCAAACCTTCCTTCATAGAAGAAATAATTGGAAATTGAATCGTTTCACCTTGTGTGTTGATGATGAGACCTTTCATACCAACCATTTGAGTGATGTTACCAATAGAACCTCTGGCGCCTGAGTTGACCATGTCGTAAACTGAACCATGCTTCTCTAGAGTATCAGGAATAATTTTTTCGATTCGACTCTTTGCTTCATGCCAAACTTCAATATTTTTCCGATCGCGTTCTTCTTCTGAAAGAAGACCTTCATCAAATTGAGATTGGACTTTATTAGATTCCTTTCGGGCTTCGGCAATCATCGCATCTTTTTCAACCGGAATTTTAACATCATCAATACCCCAAGTGACGCCGGAAACCGTTGCGTAACGGAAACCGTTATTTTTTAATTTATCAATAATCGCAGGCACGTTTGCAATACCATATCGCTCAATAATGTCATCGATAAGAGCCTGCATACGCTTTCGATTCATCTCACTGTTAATGAAAGGATAATCTTCAGGCAATACGTCATTAAAGACTATGCGACCAATTGATGTTTCAAATATTTTGCCAGCAAATTCTGCGTATTTTGCATTGACTGGTGCCATGACTTTAATTTTTGCGCGGAAATCAATTGCACCAAAATCATTAGCAAGTATTGCAAATCGTGGAGATGCAAATGCCTCACCTTCCCCTACTTTTCCAGCAATAATTGTGGTCATCCAATATGAACCGAGAATAATATCGAGCATCTTTGCAGAAATAGTTGGGTCTCCAGAACCAGGCTTCAAAATGTTTTTGTCGGAAGCCATGATTTCACGAGCCTCGATTTGAGCTGCGTGTGAAAGCGGTACATGAACGGCCATTTGGTCACCATCGAAGTCTGCGTTGAAAGCAGAACAAACAAGTGGATGTACTTGAATAGCAGAACCTTCAATAAGAATTGGTTGGAAAGCCTGAATACCAAGACGGTGCAAAGTAGGGGCACGGTTTAGAAGTACATATTTGTCTTTGATAACATCTTCAAGAATTGCCCAAACTTCTGGAATACCGTCTTCAATCAATCGATTGGCACCGCGAATATTAAACGCAAGTTCTTTCTCCAAAAGTTTTGAAATAATAAATGGGCGGAAAAGTTCAAGCGCCATGAATTTTGGCAATCCGCACTGACTGAGTTTAAGATTTGGTCCAACGACGATAACTGAACGTCCAGAATAGTCTACTCGCTTACCGAGCAAGTTCTGGCGGAAAAGACCTCGCTTACCTTTCAAGTTGTCAGAAAGAGACTTGAGCGGTCGGCGTTGTGCTTGAGTAAGAGCTCCTTGGCTTGCGCTACCATGACGAATTGAGTTGTCGATAAGTGAATCAACGGCTTCTTGCAAAATACGCTTCTCGTTTCGCAAAATAACATCAGGAGCATGAATTTCCTTGAGTTTTTTTAGACGATTGTTGCGGTTGATAACGCGTCGGTAGAGATCGTTTACATCAGAAGTTGCATAACGTCCACCATCAAGAGGAACCATTGGTCGAAGAGCTGGAGGAATGACTGGAATGTTCGTCAAAAACATCCACTCTGGACGAATACCTGAGTGGATCATTGCTCGTATAATAGAAAGACGCTTGTTGATTTTTTCTGATTCTATTGAACCAGCTTTTTCCAAATCAATAGCAAGTTCTTTCTCCAACTTTTTAAGATCAACATCTTTGAGGATGTCATAAATAGCTTCAGCCCCAATACCTGCCTCAAAAATCGTGCCGTATTTTAGAGAATAAGCATGATATTGCAATTCATCAACTACGCGACCAAGAGTCAAACTTTCAATTTCTTTTTTCGTGCTAATCAAACGTTCTTTCAAAGCTTCTTTAGTTTTCTCATCTTGTGCTGTCTTTATTTTCGTCTTGAATTCTGAGTCCAAATCACGCAACACTTGAGCGCGTTCGGTCTCATGAACATTAGTAATAATATAGCCGGCAAAATAAATAACTTTTTCAAGATCAGCAGCCGTCATACCCATAACAAGACCTATTCGCGAAGGTGTTGAACGCAAAAACCAAATATGAGAAACCGGTGTTGCAAGTTCAATGTGACCCATTCGTTCACGTCGAACAATTGATCGAGTAATTTCAACTCCACATTTCTCGCAAATAATTCCCTTATATCGAATACCTCGATATTTTCCGCAATAACATTCGTAATCCTTGTCTGGTCCAAAAATCTTTTCGTCAAACAGACCACTCTTTTCTGAACGTTGTGTTCGGTAGTTGATAGTTTCCGGTTTTGTAACTTCCCCTCGTGACCATTCTTTAATACGTTGAGGTGAAGCAACCTTTAGAGAGATTGAAGTGAAACTGCCTGTATTTCCTGTTTTTTTATTTGTTTGATTATACATGGTAGTTTTATTCTTGGTTAGTTTCCTCTTCGACTCTCGGCTGACTCTCACTCATGAGGTCAACATCAAGACCAAGTCCCTTGAGGTTGTTAATAAGAACATTGAACGATGCAGGAATTGACGGTGTTGAAATCTCGTTACCTTTAACAATTGCATCAAAGGCACTTGATCGTCCAACAATATCGTCTGATTTAATCGTCAAAACTTCTCGCAAGTTGTGAGCCGCACCGTGTCCAAGAAGTGCCCAGACTTCCATTTCTCCAAAACGTTGTCCACCTCCTTGTGCTTTACCGCCAAGTGGCTGTTGAGTAATGAGAGAGTAAGGTCCGATTGAACGCATGTGAATCTTGTCTTCAACCATGTGATGAAGCTTCATGATATACATATATCCAATAGCAATATCTTGTTGGAAAACTTCACCTGTTCGTCCGTCAAAAAGTTTTACCTTACCATTTTCTGGAAAACCAGCTTTAACCAGTTCACCCTTAATTTCTTTGTCAGTTGCTCCAGCAAATGGAGGAACAATCGCTTGATATCCAAGTGTATGAGCAGCAAGTCCGAGATGTAATTCCATAATCTGTCCGAGGTTCATACGTGATGGCACACCGAGTGGTGTCAAAATCATATCAACAGCAGTACCGTCGGCTAGGTGCGGCATATCTTCAATTGGAAGAATTGTCGAGATGACTCCTTTGTTTCCGTGTCGTCCTGCCAACTTGTCTCCAACTTGAACATTTCGGAGTTCCGCGACTTCAATGTGAATTCGTTTGATAACA
>Ga0172379_10005052_pt1 | contig 18771 bp, 14 predicted proteins | sample GrowelOW334metaG_FD_119756 | JGI IMG/M metagenome (GOLD analysis project Ga0172379, IMG submission 119756) | Groundwater microbial communities from an aquifer near a municipal landfill in Southern Ontario, Canada - Groundwater well OW334 metaG | ecosystem: Environmental > Aquatic > Deep...
AAGAGTGCACAGGCCAAGAAGGAGTTCGAGGCCAGGAACACGGAGAGCAAAAACACCGCAGAAGGCCGTAAACGGATGGAAGATCATCTGAGGACGAACTACAAGCAGGCCGAAGATTCATACACCAAATTCAAGGACGTTGACGAGGATCTTGCGAACAAGGCGAAACAGGACATGGAAAAGTATCGTACACAGTTCCAGAACCTTGTTGAAGGATCCGCAGGCTCGACCACCAGTAAGACCACTACCCGCCAGGTGATAACTTCCGCCAACAGGCAGGGCGGACAGAAGCAGTATTCAGGAACACCGGCGCAGATCATATCTGACAAGATAGCTGATTCCGAAGGAAGGGGGCGGACCGCACCGGTTCCCGTCAAAGCTCCTGTAAAGAAAGGGCGTGTTTCCATATCAGGCATGCACTATGCTACTCCGGCAGAGAAAGCCCAGATACCGAACGGTTCACTTGTACGGAACATCCCCCGTGTGGAACAGCCTGCCGGAGTTGCAAGGGAACGCACGTCACCCGACACCAGCAACATGGAGACGGTCTACGTCCAGGACGGCAACGGCGTGAAACCCATACAGCAGCGCAAACCGCAGTACGAACGTGCGGACACAGTGGCCGACACGCAGGTTTCGATGTACAACAAGAACAAGGTGAACAAATACAATCTTATGCCGTTCCAGAAGGATGATGGAACGTTGATAGGATCCGACAATTATTCGCCGGATTCACCGATAGCGGTCAACGACGAAGTGAAGAATGTCATTATTGGCAAGATGGATCGTGACCAGAGGACATTGACTCCTGAAGCGTGGATGGACTCCCGCAACCAGCTTGCAGCCGACCTGAACAAGATGGGATATCTTATGCCGGACGGCAAACCGATTACGCCGGACCAGATCGCACAATGGACGCTTGACACACAGAACGGCAAACAGTCAGGTAATGGACTTGGAACGGCTGAAATGTCACGGGAGTTCCAAGGACGTCAGAAGATGGCATTGCAGAACGCGCCGGAAACGACATACGACAAGCCGTACTATAAAGATCAGTGGCAGCCGAATATGTTACCCAGGGAGAAGATGCCGGAAGCGGTAGCCGCGAAACCTGTCACGTCTCCCGAAGTTATGGCGCAGAGGGAGAAGCGGATTCAGGATGAAAAGGGCAGGATGCAACCTATACAGGATGAAGTATCGGCAGACCAAAGGGCATACGATGAAGCCAGTAAATTGCCGGACAGCGATCCACGGAAACAGAAGATTCTTGAAGTGGCGGGAAAGAAGCTCGGACTAAATACGGCGAAGCCTGAACCTGCTCCCCAGTCTCCAGCAGTGACAGTGCAGAAGGCGCAATCACCAAATGCCTCAAAGGAAATTCCTATTGCAAAAGCATTGCCAAAAGAATATGCCGATATAATAAAAAGTGATCCTGTTGTGTCTGCTTCTGAAATTAAGTCGGGACTTCCAAGAGATTACATGAGGCAGATGGTAGTATTGAAGAACGCTTTTCATAATGCAAGCGAGGAAAGACAGCCGATCATAGCGGAACAAATCCGCAAGCTCAGGGCGTTCCGTGCTAATCCTATTGCTCCTTCACGCATATCTGAAGGGCTTGCATCAGCCGGGAGATCCGTTGTTGGTGGCGCAAGAGAAGCAGGAACATGGATTGCCAACAGGTACAGATTGCCGGAATCAAGATAATAACCTTTTAATATACAGGATATCACTATGAGCGATTTCCTTGACGAATATCTGGCACAGAACACGGCAGCTTCAGAAGTTCCAGTAAAACAGACTGCAAAGCAACCCGACTTCCTTGATCAGTACCTGGCTGACAACACCGAACCGGAACCTGTACGCCGTCCACAGGACGTAGTTGCACAGAAGCAGGCGAACTGGAATACCTACGTTGAGGACAGGAAAAAGGGGAGCAATGGGAAAACTGATATACCCGCCGAACCTTCGACTTTTTATGAAAGAGTTGTTTCAGATCCTATTGTATCGGGGTTTAAAGGAATGGCGCGTCTTCCAGAAAGCGCAGTAGGCTTATTGGATATTCCTACAATGGGATATGCAGGAAAAATAGCCAAGGACGCTGGAGCTGATTTTGAGGGTTTTCAGAAAGGAATGGACAATCTGTATTCCGAAGACTATCAAAAGGCAAGCAAGAATGTTGCTGAGGCCAAGGGGCTTGTCGGCATGGTAAATGCAATGATAAACAATCCCTCGACTATTGTCAATATGGGAGCTGAATCTATACCCTTGATGATTGGCGGTGGATTGATCGGTAGAGGGATAACCAAGGTATTGCCAAAAGTAAGTCCGTATCTTGCAGGTGCGGCAGGCGAAGGTATTACTGCGGCAGGTTCGGGAACTGAACAAGTCAGGCAACAGACGGAATCAGGATTATTGACACCTGAACAGGTAATGATACAGACAGCATCGGGCGCGGCTACGGGAATTATCGGGGCTTTAGGCGGCAAAGTGTCTCAAAAACTAGGTATAGACAATCTCGAAACATTGCTTTCCGGCGGAAATACCGCTGAAGGGATAATTAAGAAGAAAAATATAGTAATGCGTGCTATTGCCAGCGCAATCACTGAAGGTGCTTTTGAGGAATTACCACAGTCAATGCAGGAGCAAATAGCTCAGAATAAATCTTTAGGCAGGCCTTGGGATGAAGGCGTATGGGAAGCTGCTGCACAGGGAGGAATACTAGGGTCGGTCATAGGTGCGTTTGCTCCTTTGATATCTAATGAAAAAAATAATGCTCCACAGGCTAATAATTCACCAGATACTATACCTCCGACACCGATCATACCACCAGCCCGGAACCGTATGCCGGCCAACGCCGATTTCGCGGAAGGCGGGAATGTCTTCGATGAACGTATCGGAGAACAGCCGGACCCGACACAGATATACGACCAGAACGGCCAGCTTCGTACGGACATAGAGTTTCCTCAACAGGGTCCGGCCTTCAGTTCAGTAAAAGACTTTCCGGCGACTACCGACACGGTAACGGCTGAACCTGCTGATCATACCCAGGCGATCATGGCAGACCCTACCACGGAGACAGCCGACGCGATACTTGACGAATTCATCAACCAGGGAACGATAGGCGGAGTTGTGCCGGGAACCCCGAAACAGTTCGTAACGCCTCCGCCTGTGAACATTCCCGTACCTCCACCGGCAGAGAATATCTACATGCGTATGGATATCGGCCAGCTTCAGGAAGTCGCAGGCGGACTTGACGGTAACGGCAGGGGTGCGCCGGTTGCAGCGGTAGAGGCTTGGAAACAGAGGCAGGGGGAAGTACAGATGGAACAGGCTCCGGCTCCTGTGGCACAGTCAATAGCCGAACAGTCCGAACCTACGCCTGAAGCGACTATTACATTACCCAAAGAACTGTCAGGAGCGAAACCGCGCTATAATTATGCTTCAAAGGCGTTTCAACTTGAATTTGAAGACGATATTGACAAGGCTTCTTTTATTGCTTCACAGAAAACAAAATCCAAGCGTGATGCTGAATACCTTGACTTCGCAATGAAGAACGGGGGAATGACGGCGGATGAAGTCATAGCTCATGGTAACTTTATAAGAAATGGAATAAAAGCATCTGCAATAAGATTAAAAGGCGGAAGCAATACCGAACCTCAATTATTAAAACTTCCTAAAATTGAGCGCAAGTCAACAAGCGTAAAAACTCCTAAGGCACCGAAGAAGCCAACAGCTTTAATAAATATTGCAAAATCATATCAAGAAAGATGGGATAGTTCAAAGCTGGGTTACAAGGTTGAATTAGTTAAAAGAGCGGGATGGATAACAAGTAAAAAAGAACTTACAAGTTTCGGAGAAAAAACAGCGGAAAGCAAATGGACATCATTGTCTCCGGCTGCCAAAGGAATATTAATGCGTGAAATTGGCAAAGACTACCCCGAGCTGTCCAAGCCCGTTGCGAAGGTGGACGAGAAGCCCGTCCAGGCTCCAGCCGTGAAGACAGAGGCACCTGCCATTGATTTAAAAGCCGAAAGAGAACGTACCGCACAACTGGAAATTAAATTAAAGGCTGACGGGTACACTGTTAAGACGACATTGCCAAAATCAGAAAAGGGCGAAAAGCTCCTTATGAAACAGGGGTACATGCCGTATTTGATGAAGGAAGACGGAACCATAGGAACACACCCACTTGGAACAGTATGGGCGAAGGCTCCGAAGAAGGCCGTGGAACAGGAACCGGTCAAGCCGAAACCGGAAACCATTCAGACTATTGCCGGTAATTTTACAGGTTTGGACGATTTCGAGAAACAGGGGTATACGCCCGATCAGGTCACACAGGAAGACTGGGTAAACCTTATGCGCTTGCATATGCGATCACTGGGGCAGAAAGAAACTGGCGATAATCCTAATGCGCCATATGCCGATTACGAGGAATATCATAAGCAGGTGGTCAAGGATGCTCTTGCCAAAGGTGAAGAGGTAGATCCGCAGGTGTTGGAAGGATATCCCGAATTGACGAAGAAGCCGGAAACGGCAGTTAAAAAACTGTCTCCGGAAAACGGCAACGATGTACCTATTGGCAAGAACGCTGACGGGTTCCATATTAAACTGGATGACAAAGGAGCAAGGTACTACGTCAAGAACGGAATCAGGATCACACAGGCCGTAGGCTTGATACCTACAAAAACAGGGTTACAGGCTCAAATTGACGGTGTTGAAACTTTATATCGAAGAGGTAGGACGGAATTCCTTACCGTCGAAGAGTTGAAGCAGTTTGAGCAGGTAGAACAGAAGCCAGCCGAAGCCAAGAAACCGACAAGGAAGACTATCACCCAGGCGGAATATGATGCCTTTGATCAAATAGACTATGTTGACGAATTGTATAAGGCAATGGAAAAGGCCGGACTTGTCACAGATTCAATGGCAAGACAGTACCGTAAAGCTACTGAATCTTTCAGGAATGGTGATAACGACGCAGGATATCAGATGAAATCAGGATTGCTGGATCAATTAAATCGTATGGTTGAACGTCAGCCCAAAGCGGCTCCTGTTACGATCCAGTCACCCGTCGCCAACCTTTCGCCGGAGAAACAGGCGAAGTTGAAGGAGTTGCAGGATAAGCTTCGCAAGCAGACCATGGGACGTGTAAGCGCAGGGCTGGATCCGGAAGCCCTTGTAACCGCAGCTCAGATGGCACAGCTTTACGCGGAAGGCGGTATCAAGACGTTCAAGCAGTTCGCCCAGGTAGTCAAGGCTGACATGGCGGACGCATGGGACAGCGTAAAGGCGTATCTCCATTCGGCATGGCAGGCCGCGGGATCCTCGAACACCGAACTTGACGACGTGAGCCGGACGGAGGCGAAGGGGATAATTGACGAAATCGACGGACAGAGAGAATCTGCCGTATCGCCTTTGCGTGACATTATATTGAATAACGATTCCATGATGAAGAAGACCACGACACTTTCGTTATTGGCGAAGAAGCAGGGAATTACCGTCAAACAGATTCAAGAGCAGGTCGAAGTCGAGATAGTTAGGATTGCCGATGAAATCGCCAGGGATAACGCTTTGACAACCAAGCAGAAGTTTGAAAAGATCGTCGCATTGTACGAAAAACAGCCGAATCTTAACATGAGAACAAGTACCAGCATAGAGAATCAGGCGTATTCAACACCTGCACCGTTGGCATTTGCGTTGTCTGACGTTCTGGGAGTCACCGACAAGACTGCCCTTTACGAGCCTACTGCCGGTAACGGGATGCTGGCGATAGGATCTGATAAGAACACTTCCGAAGTCAACGAGCTGAACAGGGACAGGGCAAAGAACCTTGGAGACATGGGATTTGTCAATGTATCACAGGAAGATGCCACGAAGCATGAACCGTCAAAGAAATTCTCCGCTGTGATAATGAATCCTCCGTTCGGCAAGATTCCAAATATGAACTATAACGGGTTCAGTATAACGAAGATCGATAATCTTATCGCCTTAAAAGCACTTGAAGCAATGAAACACGACGGCAAGGCCGCAATCATACTTGGAGCGAAGCGCGAAGCGGGAGCCGGAGGACAGGGAGCGGACTGGATATTTAAGAATTACCTGTACGGTAATTACAATGTAATAGACAACTTTGAGATCGACGGAGATTTGTACCGGAAACAGGGAGCCGCATTTCCTGTTCAGGTTATTATTATCGCCGGACGGAAAGTATCACCGAATGTTGTCAAAATAACACCAAAAGCACTTGACAGATTAACAAGCTGGGATAGTGTATTTACCAGGGTACAAGGAGATAAGAATGAAATTGAAATCACATCACAAGCCTTGGATGTCGGCCAACGGCCAGTATCTGACAATTCTATGGCAGTCGGACAACTTCCAGATGCACAAGGATTGGCAGCAGCAACTACTGGATCAGGGATCAATCCTAAAACAACTGGTAAGCCAGGCGGACGAAGGGGAAATAGACGAGGCGAATCTACGGCTTCAGGACAGTCTGGCACAGTCAATGCTGGACTTCCTGCCGGACAATCTGCTGAAGAATCCGGAAATGCCACACAATCTGATGAATATACCGGCGGAACTGGGGTCAAACTTCCAGGAGTGGAAGTCGGGACTGAGCGAAGCACTGAAGGGACCGTCAGCGACACCGGAAGAAGCGAAACAGGCGTTCGAGGAACTGACACTGGGGAGCTATTTGGATCTGATTCTGTAAAGGAAAGCGAATTCCAGTCACCCTATAAGTCTGCCAGCAAAGGAACCCTATTTGATTCCCTTATTCCCAAGAGCATAGCGAACTTCGTACATTCCTACCTTAAAACCTTCATATCCGAGAACGGAAGACCTGAAGACTATCTTGCTTCACGCCTCAAACTTTCATCTGAACAGATCAAGAAGGTAATGGCAGCGGAACAGATCGACGGTGTTGCAATGGCAATCAAGCAGATCGAAGACGGTGACGCACTGATAATTGGAGACGAAACCGGATTAGGCAAAGGCAGACAGGCCGCCGCTGTTATCCGGTACGCAAAGGTAAACGGCAAGATTCCAATTTTCTTCACGCAGGATCCCAAACTATTTTCTGACATGTTCAGGGATATAACCGACATAGGAACCCAGATAAAGCCGTTAATCCTTGGAGAACCGTCGAAATCTACCATTGTCGATATGACAGGAGACATAAAGGTAAAGGCGTTGCCGATTGCGAAACAGAAAACTGAAATAGCCAGGATACTAAAAGACGGCATGGATAAATCGGGATATGATTCAATTCTTTTGACTTATAGCCAAATCAGGGATGAAGGAAGAAGACAGGATTTTTTGGAGGAACTCTCAGGCAGTGAAGACGTGATAATCATACTTGATGAAGCTCATAATGCAGCCGGTGACGCAGAAACATCTATGCAAGCCGCTTTTATATCTGGTGGAAAAGTGAAGAGGGGTAGTGGTCCCGAGAGGCGCACTATCGCAAAAACAGGCATTTTGAACATGCCCGGCACAAAAAGAGGCAGGGGCGGAGTCCTGTACCTTTCAGCTACATGGGCGAAACGTCCCGAAAACCTACCGGTATTCTTCCGTACCGCAATGAGTAGATCGGCTAGGAATTTTGGAGAAATAACGAACGCAGTCAAGCAGGGCGGAGTAGCGTTACAACAGGCGTTGACTGAAGCACTGGCGCAGATGGGGCAGTATATCAGAAGGGAAAAGGATTTCTCCGGCGTTACATTTGACACTAAGGCAGTAGAAGTCAAAGACCCTCAGTTGTTCACTGAAAAGGTTGACAGCGTTTCCGATGTACTTTCCAGAATCGTATCATTTTCGCATGATATCAAGGAGATGATTAAACAGGCGAACAAGGATGCCAGAAGTACGGCAATGTCGCAGACACAGATAGACGTTACGGAATTTGCAGCTATTGTCCACAATCAGATCGGCCAACTTCTTCTGTCGGCAAAGGCTGATGCCGTAGTTGAGGACGTAATAAAGGAAAAAGGCAAACCTATCGTAGCTCTGATGAATACTATGGAGTCATTCCTTGAACAATATGCGACGGATCATGACATAAATAATGGAGACAAAATCCAGCTTCGATGGAATGAACTTCTTGAATACGCTCTTAGCAGGACATTGAGGACAACTGAAAAAGACGCAAGCGGAGAGGATATAAAGGGCACTATTAATCCATCGGAAATAGGGATGCAACGGCAGTACAACCGCATAATGAACATGATAAACGAAGTTGATGTCAGTTTTCCTGTAAGTCCCATTGATTACATCGTCCAGAAATGTTCCGCGCAAGGAAAGAAGCTTGTTGAACTTACCGGCAGGCAAAGCGGGATAAACTACACGAACTTTGAGACAGGCGAAGGGATTTACCATACCTTTAAGAAGGTGAATAAGAACAAGGCCGTCAACGGATTCAATAATGGAGACTATGACGGTATGCTGATGAACGCTTCTGGAAGTACCGGCTTGAGCCTTCACGCGACACCGAAGAACGGCAAGGACGTAAGGCAACGTCATATGATGGTAGTACAGCCATCCAGCGATATCAACGTATTTGTCCAGACGCTTGGACGCATAAAACGGACTGGTATGATTCCTGGAAGCGCGAAGTACACCCATTACGTTCTTCCATTACAGGCTGAACTTAGACCTGCGGCAATGACTTCCAAGAAGATGAAGAGCCTGAATGCTAACCTTACAGCCGATGCAGAAGGTACGGTAAAGATCCAGTCTGAAGACTTCCTTAATAAGTACGGTGATATCGTCGTGGCTAATTACTTGTCGGAACATGAAGACCTTCAGTCAATATTGAATCTCCAGCCGTTACAGGATAATGACGGCAATGAGAAATGGCCGCAGGATCTTGCGAAGAAGTTCACCGGAAGGATGGCGTTACGTCCGGACGAAGAACAGAAAAAGGCGTATTCTGTCATTATTCCCGCGTACAGGGAATTTTTACAGGAAACCAAGAATTCAGGTGAATATGATCTTGAGATAGTAACACACGACGACTGGGACGCAACTCCTTTAAGCGATGAAGTATTAAGGGCTGGAACAGATGAAAGCAACCTGTTTACTTCAAGTGTCCGCGTACAGCAATGGGAGATCAGGGATAAACGACATGTTCCTACAGGCAAGGATATGGCGGACGAAATAAGGAAGAATATAGGAAAAAGCAAATCTGAATTCGTCGGCAAGTTCAATGACCGCATTACGGAAGGTGAATCCAAATACGGATCTGAACTTTCAGCGTTAAGGGCAGTTCTTGATAGAAATCCCGACGATGAAGATGCACTCCTGCACCAGCGTAGACTCGGAGTAAGAAAAGCCAGATTTGATAATATGGTGGATCAGATAAGACGGCTTATGAACCATCTGGGATCGCTCAGGGATATATCCAAGGATCACGGCGAAATGGCTACCGGTGTTATCGTGGACATAGTATTTCCTGACAGGAACCTTTTTGAAACTACTCCAAGCACGATCAAGATAAAGGCATGGCTTCATGTTCCAGGCGGAAAACGGACATTCGCCCTGTCCCAGATAACCAGCGGCGATATAGTTCTTGGCGCGACAAATAAGACTTACGACGAAATAAACGAACAGCCCAAGAACAACAGATATCCAAGGTTCTTTGTCACTGGCAATCCCGTATCGTCCTACATTGCTACTGGGAACAAGGGGAAGATGGTTCGATTCGTTACACGCGAAGGAAAGGTCATTACCGGACTGGAGATGCCGAACAACTGGAACACTTCGCAGCTTGCAAGTGATCCCAGGCTTGAACTGGTCAACGGAAAAGCGGTAAAAAAACTCTTCGATAATCATTTAAGTAAGCTTGGATCGTATCGCAGTCCTATGACTGTCAATATTGGCAGGGTTACGATAATGAAAGCACAGTACCGAGAAGAATATACTATTCAAGTTCCAGGTTCAAGACGCGCTAGCGGAGACGACATATACCTTGATGCAAAAATCAGAAGACTTACACATTCCGGCGAATTCACAAAACATGGCAGTTTCATGGAATCTACGTTCCCGCCTGAAAACCTTGTCAAGTTGGCTGATATGGTTTCCAATATCATGGGGAAGAATTTTACAGTCAATAGCGATTCAGCTACAGATATAAAGGTAACAGCCGTACAGGACGCAAACGGAACAACCCGCCAGCACCAGACCATTCCCGAAGTATCATCCACCCCCATCACCGTCCCCCAGGCGAACCTCCAGCTACGCCGACTAGCCTCCACAATAGGAGGAAACGTCACCGGTATGCTTGGCAAGGTCGGAAGCAAGGTCACGTTGACACTGAAGAACGGGTTCACCATTACCATAGAGGCAATGGACAGTATCAAAAACGACCAGGGACAGACCGCAGGCGGGTTCATCGAACGTACCGCGAACGGCTACCGTGTAGGCTATTCGGTGAAGGATGGAAGGTTGACCACCATCCCGCATGAAGCGCTGGGACATGTCGCATGGAACGCTCTTTCGGAGAAGGAACGTGCCGAGCTGCACAAGTTCCTTGGAACGACCACTGACGAACAGGCCGTAGAGAAGCTGGCTACCATGTGGACACAGAAGCCGGACGGGATCAAAGGTATGGCGTACATGGCATGGACGCGGTTCAAGCGGATCATCGGCAATGTGGCGCAGTTCTTCGGGATGAAGGTTGACGAAGGCCGGAGGCTGGCGGAGGATGTTGTTTCCGGAAAGATCTCGGACAGGATTGTTAGTCCTGTTGCAAGAAAGGCGTATCAGGCTGATTCTATTTCGGATGCCGCCTACCTCAAAGCCGTCGAGTCCGGCGACATGGAAACCGCACAGAAGATGGTGGAGGAGGAGGCGAGGAGGAAGGGGTATGCTGAAAAAGCTTATCATGGAACAAAAGGTCAACTTGAAAGAATAGATAACAATAAACCGCTAACAGTAGAAGAACAAAAGAAATACAATCAAGAAACATCTGCCATTATGCAAAAGTATTTTGCTGATGGAAAGACATATCTTGATTCAAATGATTATAATAATCCTAGGTTTATAGAGATAATGGATAATAGAACTAGGCAATATGATATCGTGAATGCAAAATATGGACAAGGTAAAGGATATGATGTTATTAGATTACCGTTTGTTATGGAAGGAATAAATTTAGACCCATCCAGAAGCGGAGATGTTGGAGTTCATTTTAGCGAAAATAAAAATACTGCCAATAAATTTGCAACAAATGAAGGTAAAATATTTAGCGTCTTTTTACGCGATTCATCAATAATAGAAATTGGATATGATGTTTTTTCACGTTATCAAGGACTTCAAAACGCCTTGTCGGTTTTACTTGATAAGCAAATTGTCACCGATAAGCAATACGGCTCATTGTTAAATATAGCCGAAAAATATGATGCTAAAGATTTTACAGATGAAAGAGATTGGGGACAGCAAGATGGCGTTATAAAGTTTTGGCAGAAATTAAATAAAATATTAATCTCCAATAAATCCCCTATATTAAAGTACTATAACGAGGTTGAAGGTGGCGGTTATAGTTATGCAGTATTTAATCAAAAAGATATCAAGTCCGCAGACCCAGTAATCTACGACGACAAGGGCGAGGTTATTCCGTTGAGCGAGAGGTTCAACGAGAAGTCGAAGGATATAAGATATCAAACTCTTGACGACGGCAACAAGACCATGCAGTACGCCGAACGGTCGGCGGAAGACGTAAAGGCGGAGGATCCCGAACTCGCCAAACGGATACTCGCCAACCCGGAAGTCTACTATAAGCCGATGAACTTGAAGGACAGCCAGGAATTCCTTGCCGGATTGTCGGATGCCAAGCTCGAAGAAGTCATTAATAGGTACAATTCGCCGTCGTTGAAGAAGAATGACAGGAACCTATTGCCGATGGCGCTCATGGAGAAGGCGAACAGGCAGTTCAGGAAAGGCGACGATTCGGCCTTGGCCACCGTTGAAGCTGCCAACGTGTACCACGGAGCCGGTCAAATGCTTGTCCAGGCAAGGTTGCTGAAGACTACGGATCCGGTGTTTGTAGAGAACATCATTGAAAAGGAAGTGGAGAAGGCCGGTCGGAAGCTTACTCCGGACCAGAAGACAGAACTGACGAAACGGATCAAGAAGGAGTTCGATTCGAGGGACAAGCTTCAGGACGCGGAAACCGAATGGGAACAGGATTTCGAGAACAAGGACAAGGCCGAAGCCGTTGACAGGGCACGTAAAGAGTATGAACAGTATTCCCTTGAGACGTTTAACAAGATTAAGGAAGTCACGCCGAAGAGCCTGAGCGATATATTTGTAACAGCACTTCAGGGAAATTTATTGTCACCAATATCGCAGGTTGCCAACATATTCGGTAACTTGTCGATCATGCCTCTACTATACGGCAGCCAGCACGGAGCCGCTATTGTCGATGCCGGAATACGGCAGGCAACAGGCAAACAGCGTACGGTCCTGAATCCATGGACAGGGAACATGACCGGATTGAAGTATGCCGGCAGGGGCTTGAAACAGGCGACAAAGCAGTTCTGGACCGGCAACCCTACCGATTACACCCTTGGCGACCAGATACGCGGATTTTCGCCCCTCCGCGCATGGGTACAGGGGTTCACAGGTAAAGACATGGCGGTAGACGTGTCCGGCAAAGTGCCGTTGACTGACAGGGCGAAGAAACTGATTGAGGCGTTCCTTGGAACAACTTCAGAGCCCATGCTTCGCATGTTGTCTTTCGGCGATCTTCCGTTCAAGGGGTTCGCGTACGGCAGGGCGATAGCCGAAATAGGTGCAATGAAAGGTTTAAAGGGAGTTGAACTGCAGAAGTTCATAGAGTTCCCTGACAGCGATTCAATGGAGAAGGCCATGACACAGGCGAAGATCGCCGTATTCCAGGAAGATAACAAGATGGCGACCATAATCCAACACGGTATGAGGGAACTCAGGGAAACACCAGTAATAGGCGGACCGGCACACTTCGCCGCGAAAGGCGTACTCCCCTATGTGAAGACTCCGGCGAACCTTGCATGGGAAGGACTCCAGTTCCTTTCTCCTGAACTTTCACTTATCAGGTCAATCTACTTCGCTACACAGGGCAAACGCCGTGATTCGTTGATCGCACTCGGCAAGGCCGGCGTAGGACAGGCGATATTGACGGGCGCAGCGTACTTGATAGCGAACGGCCTTGTATCCCCTCCGCCCGACAAGGACAAGAAGAAACGCGAACTTGAGTACGCTACGATGCCTCCGGGATCATTCAACGTATCCGGGTTTGCCAGACTGATAAAGGGTGACTCACCGGCATGGAGGGCAGGAGACGAAACAAGAAGCTACAGCCGACTGGGTTTCGCCGGAATGATCATGCAGGTAATGGCTACACGCGAACGCAAAGCCAGAATAGAATGGGCGAAGACCGGAACGTACACCCAGTACGCAGGCGGATCCGTCCAGCTTGCCGGTGAAGCTCTTCCGGCAGTTCTTTCCATGACTTCAATCAAAGGTACGAACGATTTCCTGTCGGCTCTCATGGATAACAAGATGGATAAATGGTTTGCCTCGTACTTTAGGGCTGTGTCGTCCGTAGCCCTGCCGAACACGCTTTCCGCGTTGAACCGTACCACTATGGAGACTATCCCCGAAGCTTCCGGCAACAGCTTGAAAGACGCAATGGCGAACGCGTTGAAGACAAGGTTATGGATGTACCAGGATCTACCGTCGAAACGTGATATCCTCGGCAGGCCGATCAAGTCAACGCCTGACAGTTCGACTCCATGGTTCCATCAGCTATTCGACATAACCAAAGGGCAAAATATCCCCGCTGATCCGGTAGCCCGGAAGATATGGAAACTGTTCCAGCAGACCGGATACAACGCTGAGGCGATCCCGTCGATACCGGACCAGTCCATAAGAACGCCCAGGGGGACGGCGAAACTTACAGACAAGCAGTACGAACGTTTCATTGAACTGGTAGGGCAGGAACGCATGAGACTATTGGCGAACATCAACCAGAATATGTCTGTTGCCGGAAAATTAAAAGCGTACAGGCGGATATACGAACGCGGCCTTGAAGTGGCGAAGATGAAGTTCCTGCGGGAAATGCAGGGACAGGTAGTTTTTGTAAAGAAGCAGATAGGGAAAGTGGTTACTTAAACCCCAGCCTGTCCAACGCCTCGTCTTCTGCCTCGTCATTGTCGCTGTCATCTTTATAGCGGTGGTTTGCGGCGTAATCGTGTATTATCCCCCTCGCCGTCTCCCTGTCCGGCAGCTCAATGAGCGGACACTCCCTGTGTATCTCTCCGACTTCAACTTGCCTATGCAGAAAACATTTTTTACATTCCTCGCAGCTCTTAACTATTATGTGTCGCATCTGAACAAATCTCCTGTCTGTTTGTCTATCTTCGCCTTCCTGATTCTCTTTTCGTTCTTACTCCTAAACGACGTACATGTCGGCTTGCCATCCTTGTAAATCCATTGCTTCGGGTACTGTGGATCGCCAATCTCGTATATCATGGCATTGAGCGGAGTCTGGCAGATATTGTTTGCTAGACAACACATGCACCATTGTGACTCAAAGATGCACCCCTCGCTCCCGTTGCTTGGTCGGTATGGTTTCATTTCCCCTCCTCCTTGATTTCCAGATATTCAATCATGCCGATCATAGCCTTAGCGAGCAGGTACATCGCGTACTCCTGTCCAGTAAGCCCGCTTGGAACGCTTGTCTTTCCGTTTATCACATCAGTGATAATTTTAAGATTCAGCTTTGCCGTATATAAACGGGATTCCGCCAATGTCATTTCGGTTATCTTTTTCATTTCACCCTCCTGCATTTGACCGGCATGTCGTCACAGCAGTGGGACGTATACATGCCTGTTTTTTTATCATAGAGATACTTGCATATCGCACTACGCATATTCCTTTTGAACACCTTCTTACATTTCGGACACTTGAATTTCATTTAAACAACACCCCGAGATTTTCTAGTTTTTCATTTTTTCTTTCTTCACACACCCTGCAACATGCATCGACAAGCGCGGCGGTGAGATCTTTGTGTTTTGTAATTACATTGATAGGATTTGCAATCTGCCAGCAATCACCATAGTTAAACACCTCCAAATAACGGTCTTTCTGTAACCATTCCATCATCTCCTTCTCGTCTGGCGCATCTAGTAGAGGTACAAGAGCGGTTATATGCGTTCTCCGGTATAACTCTCTTGCGTGATAAACACAGGTTGATTTACCCTGATCCCACCCCGCCGCCTTTAATTTCTCCGCCTGTTCCAAGTTAATCATACACCCTCCATGATTTTCTTTGCTTCTTGTTTAATGCGCTTGATAGTCTCTCCATCACCACAATAACAAATAATTCTCACATTATTAATCAACCCCATCAAACACTCTACCCTCACCTTCCAAATATCCTCAAATACCAATGTGATTTTGATATCAAAATATAGACATTTGCCAACTTCTCCTATCTCAACATCCATACCTTCAAGGACAAGCCGTGTCATTCCGATTTCATCGTCTATCTCAAAGTTGACCTCATCAATTCTGCCTATTCGTATCAGCTTCACTCCCCACCTCCCTGTTTGTTTTCTTCTTCCACAACTACTCGACTCTTAAGAAGTTCAACGGTATTGGCAAACGCTCTCTGTAGTACTTCATCGGGAATTTTCAGCGTATAGACTGAACCACTACGAGCCATGCCAGCCATAACGCAATCAGCGACATGCTCAAGTACGTCTATGAGATTCACGTCAGTCGGTACGCCATCTGCGAAATTGATATGGTGACGATTCAAACTGCGGTGTCTATCCCACCATCCCGTCTGCTTGAATCCCGTAGCAAAATCAGCATGGAAGTCATCTATTCCGGTTATCTTATCGGAATCATGTGTTTCCCCTGCGTTCTCAAGGCACTTTCTGAAAAAGTCCAATGCCTGTTTCACATCACCGATATGCTGATAACTTGACTGCATTAGCGTTTCCTTCGACACTTTTGACCAGTCGCACGTCCTTGTATCAGCCGTTGAAGATTTCTTTATTTTTATCATCACCCACCTCCCTGCTTGTTTTCTTCTTTTAAAAGCATTTCGCCGTCTGTCTTATACTTCAAAACTTCCATCTTCTTTTGCCCCTTGAACCGTTTGCGATTCCACCATCCACGGTGAAAACGGCACATGTAATACCGGAATACCCACGATTCATTTATTCCCCACCTAGGACGTGCTGGTTCAACGTATTGGCATACAAGTTCGCCAATCTTTATGCATCCTCTATCTTGGCATTGTTTCATTTCTGCTCCTTGTTCATCCCGTTGATCTCTCGGACACATTTGTTTAGCACTTTGATTATTTCATCCGTCTTTCTTGTATCATACGAGTTCGGAATAAAGGTAAGCTCGGCAACCTCCTCAATCCCCTCTGCCTGCGGATTCTCCCTCGTCCTGCACTTCTCACATTCCTGCCCTAATGCCACGCCGTGTACGCATTGGCCGCTGAACTTAGCTGGCTCTTTGGCTTTGTCCTTGCAATCGCATGTAAACTCATAGCAGTAACACGAACCGCTTGTAAGCCGTGTTTCCGTACATCCGCACTTCGGGCATTTCGGCTTAGCCGACTCCACGGGGACACACTTAGGATTGGCATAGCAGCTATCCTCGCGCTTATGTGGCGTATTATGATGCGGGTTGCTGCATGGCTCCGGCTTTATAACAAGAGACTCCACGGGGATGCACTTGCACATCTTGCCGTATTCAGTCTTACATGGATTATCACAACTGCCCTTGAAGGGATGTTCTTTTTTATGTGGGCACGACCTATCCCATACATCGCAATTCTTTCCTTTCGGACACACCATCATCCTAGGATCGTCTTGCTTGACCACTTTGGAAAATAACGGTTGCCACATCCCATTCGGCATTGGCTTGCCATCAAGAGATTCATCACCTTGTATTCCATAGTGCATTCCGTGGTCGGGATTGTTGATATCGTATAAAGTGACCTCTTCATATTTCCCGTTCACCCATTTGACTGGATGGCAACACTCGCCAAATTCACGTTTGCCGACAGGTCGCCAGTACATCGCTTTATCTTCCATATCTTTTTTGGTGTACCGGATATTCTCGCCCTTGTAGAGAAAGTAAAACCTATCTCCTATCTTCACTCCAAGTTCGGCAAGATTGTTCACTATCCATTCGGGATGTTCGACAGTCGGCTTCTCCGCAAGCCGGTCGGCTAACCTGTCCATTTGAATAGCGTTAACCTCAATGCCGTTGTCCATGCTCCATTTACCGATGGTTAGTAACAAATTATCCCTGCTCTTCATTTGGCCTCCATTTCTTTGAGCTTGATTGACAGTACCGTTGAACACCAAGTACATTGCCTGCCACTTTTCTTTACCCACTCCCTCAACTCCTTCAGCACCCGCTTGCGATCGGAGCCAGCAAGGACGTATTCAACATCTGTGCAGTTCTGCCGTTTCATGCTTCCGATTATCATATGTCTAGGATTGAACTCATCCTCGATGTACAGTTTTTCAGGTGCTTTCATTTGGACTCCTGTTTTAGTTTCAGTATCAATTCCGCAGTATCTACAGAGTATGCTACAATACTTTCTCCGCACAGTTCACAAGCCCCTTTGAATTTTACAACATCTTCTGCCGTTGGTTTATTTCCGCAATTCTCACACTCAAACGGCAAACCTTTATATTTTAAATCACTTTCTTTCATAGGTCTTTTCATCCCCTCACCCTCCCCTTTTTTTATTTCGCCACGGTTCATTATTTTCTACAAAGCCATGCCGTCTTTCCTTGCGGTTCATCGGCTTTCTTAGTTCGCAACTATTCTCAAATTCGACAAACTGAAAATTATTTATCTTTGAATGTGAATCTTCGATAACTACCACAGCAACCTGCTCCAGCTCCCGCGTGTCATTCGGAATACTATCCGCATATCTGACTTCCTGTGTTCCGTGGATATCCTTTATCATGTTCAATGCGCCCGATGCTACGATAGAGGGATTACCAACTATAAATATGTGTTTGCCTACCATCCTCACCCTCCCTTGTTTGTCTGTTGCAATTCATTAGTAATTCTCTGTCTGTAATTATTGCGGTGCAAGTTTAGCGATCTGCCGTAAAACCAGTCAACCTTGCATATTTTACGCTTGGGATTATCAGCAAACCACCGAATTAATTTTGGCATAAAGGCATCCACATATGCTTTTATTTCTTCATATGGAATTTTATAATAAACCTTCATTTCTCCCCCATCTGTTTTTTCCACGCTTCGACTTCTGCAACATGTTCGTTGTAACCTTTATCACTCCATGTATCTTCCTTGCTTTCAACTGCCCGTATAATCTTCTCACACGGCACACTTTCTATGACAGCGGCGCGGTACTGGGAGAGCATGTTTGACAGTTCAGTGTATCTCAAACACGGATGACTCGCCCTGCACCTTTCCTTGTACTCGTAGTTATTCGTCGCGCAATCAGGACAATGCGAATCACAGAACACTTGCAATATCTTTTCCTTTGTCATTTTGAGTCCTCCAAAATCTTGATACCGTTGGCAATTATACGCTTTTGCATTTCGGCTCTTGCGGCGGCATAGGCGGCATTGTCGGCGGCATAGGCGGCGGCATTGGCGGCATAGGCGGCGGCATAGGCGGCATTGTCGGCGGCATCGGCGGCGGCATTGGCGGCATCGTCGGCGGCATCGGCGGCGGCATAGGCGGCGGCCTCGGCGGCAGCGTCGGCGTCAGTGACGG
>Ga0172379_10005053_pt1 | contig 18767 bp, 15 predicted proteins | sample GrowelOW334metaG_FD_119756 | JGI IMG/M metagenome (GOLD analysis project Ga0172379, IMG submission 119756) | Groundwater microbial communities from an aquifer near a municipal landfill in Southern Ontario, Canada - Groundwater well OW334 metaG | ecosystem: Environmental > Aquatic > Deep...
AGCTGAAAGCGGCGACCTTCAACGAGGCAGAGTTGCAACGCGCAGAAGCCAATGCATCGAGCAAGGCAGACGCGGCGAAATTCGCCAAGCAGGGCAAGCTGGTCGCGCGTCCATTCGATTACCTGCCAGCGAAGTGAGGAGAGACGACATGAATAGATCAGTACAAATCTTGTTGTCTTCGTTGTGTTTGGTATCTGCGAGTGCCAGCGCATTCGATTTGGGAGAATTGAAGGGTAAGGTCGATGCCGCTAAAGCATCTATCCCACCCGTCAACCCCAAGCTCACTGAAGCGGTGAAAGAACTCAAAGGTCCGAACGAGAGTGAAGAGATCGCCATCGGTAGGCAGATCGCGGGCAATCTGTTGGGCGCAGCACCGTTGGTGAAAGACGATAAGTTGCAGAAGTACGTGAACCGCGTCGGACGTTGGGTGGCGACGCAGAGCGAGCGTCCCGACTTGCCTTGGCATTTTGGCGTCATCCAATCCGAAGATTTGAATGCCTTCGCCGCACCGGGCGGTTACATCTTCATCACGCTCGGGCTGTATCGCACCTTCCAGAGCGAGGCTGATCTGGCGGGCGTGCTGGGGCATGAAGTCGGTCACGTCATCCGTCAGCATCATCTGAAGATATTGCAACAGAGCAAACTGGTGGATGCGGGGAGTAAAGCGCTGTCGAAATCAGTCGGCGGTAACGACAAGGTGCAACAAATCATCGGCAGTGGCGCAGAGGTCGTTGCACGCGGATTGGATAAAGATGCCGAGTTCGAGGCTGACCGTATTGGTGTCGTGTTAGCTAGCCGTGCGGGCTATGACGCGTATGGTTTGCCGAGCGTGTTGCAACAGATCGGCCACTCGGCCAAAGGTGATGATCGTGTGGCACTGTTGTTCAAGACGCATCCACTTCCTGAAGATAGGTTGAATACACTCGACGGTGCGATGGGTGACCGTTTCGATCGCGTCAAAGGACTGACACTTGAAAAGCGTTTGCTCAAGGTGAAGAAGTAATCTCCTCATCCAGCCTGCGCAAGTTGTACTGCGCCTGATAGAGCTGTGGATTCAATCGAAGCGCGACGGTCAGTTCCCGTCGCGCTTCTTCTTTGCGCTGTGCCAATAGATAGGCGTAACCCAAGTTGTTATGCGCACGTGCTTTGTCGGGTGACTTTGCGACGGTGTCTTCCCACAGTGTTATCTCGTTTCGGTACACCTGATTGTGCGTTACGGTGAGAGCGATGCAGGCGATGAGCAATCCGGCTGCCACGAATCGCCATTTCCATCCTTCCAATAAGAATGTCAGTTCGATGGCAAGTGCGAGCAAGAGCGGCCACGCAGCGAGATAGAGTTGGCGTTCGTTGGCGATGTCGATGCGCGGCAGCAGGATGTAGAGCGGTAGCAGATGCAGCATCGCCCAGCCGAGCGCGAAGCTGATCCAAGGTCGTCTGCGCCAGCAAGCCACCATCATGCCGAGCAGGGCGACGGTGATGGAGAGAGGCCATGCCGCCTCCGCAAGGTGGTGGAGTAGCGGCAGGTCTGGATCGATGTTGAGACACAGCGGCAATGCGAACTGTTGCAGCAGGTACACGAAGCCAGCCAGTTGGGTGGCGAGATTGCCATCGAACGAGTTGAGTCCAGCGCTACGTTCCATCTGCGAGAGATAGCTATCGCTGAGCAGGAAGAACACGGCAGCGATGGTCAGTACCAGCCAACTCGTCCATTGTGGTTTGAGTTCGAAGCGCCATCTGCCGCCACAGCTTACTTCCCATAGTAGCAGCGCAAAGGGCAGGGTGACCGCAGTCTCTTTGACAGCCAATGCAAGCACGAACAACAACGGTGTGATGACAGTCACATAGAGCGGTTTGTGCTGCGTGCGCCCCATCACATAACTCAGTAACGCTACGAGGTAGAAAAGTGTCATCAACGAGGCAGAGCGTCCGCTGATGTAGCTCACCGCTTCGGTATGGATGGGATGGACAGCGAACAGTAGCGCGGCCAGCAGCGGAACGTGGCGCAATGCGGCAGAGCGTGTCTGCTGTTGCACGAACAGTTGCGACAAGTGATACACCAGATACGCATTCACCAGATGGATGAGCAAGTTGGTGAGGTGAAATCCAATCACGCCTAAGCCCGTCGTCCAGTTCGCGGTGTAGCTCAGCTTGAGCAAAGGACGGATGCCATTGCCTAAAGCGGCGTACCAGTTCGCCCAACTGTGGACTTGGGCTTCGTTGACGATGACGTTGTAGTCATCGAATTGAAAACTGCCAGTGAGCGCATTGGCGTAACTGACGAACACAGCCAGTGCCAGCCACATCAGCACGTGGAGCGTCGATTCAGGGCGTGTGTGTCGCATGCTCAAAAGCAAGGTCGAGTATGTCCACCGCGTCCCACCAACGGTCTTGCCCGTGCAACATCACCAGTAGCACTTCTTTGTCTTTTCGCTTGGCGTAAGCGACCAAGCATTTGCCTGCACTGGGGGTGTACCCCGTCTTCAATCCGAGCGCGCCGGGGTAGCGACCGATCAGCGCATTCTTGTTGGACACTTGGTAGGCCTTGCCTTCCAATGTGGTGATGGTTGTCTTCACTTGAGAAGTGATGGCAAGGACTGCGGGATGTGTAAGTAATTCATGCGCAAGGCGGGTGATGTCTTGTGCGGTGGAAAGATGTTTAGGCGCATCGTGCCCGCAGGCATTTTGAAAGTGTGTGCCATTCAACCCCAGTTCTTGTGCGCGGCGATTCATCAGCTTCACGAAGGCTGATTCGTTGTCTGCAATATGGTCTGCCAATGCGTGGCACGCATCATTGGCAGACTGCATCAGTGTTGCCGCAAGAAGGTCTTGCACCCGAAAGTGTTCACCCGCTTTGAGATTCAAGCGTGAGCCAGTCTCCCGCACGGCAGTCGCACTGATGTTGACGGGGGCTTGCAGTTGGTTCTGCTCCAGCACCAATAAGGCCGTCATCAACTTGGTCAAGCTGGCTGGGGGTAGAAGCTTCGTTGCTTGCTTCTTCCACAACACATGGCCATCGACTTCAATTTGATAGGCGTAGGCGACTTGCGGAAATGGATCGGGCTGCGTCTTCGCCCACACCATGAGGGAGAAGCAACACAGCCCGATTAAAAGTAAGGCGCGCACTTAGAAACTGAACATGCCCTTGAGCTTCTTCGCACTCTCTAACATCTCTTGCGCTGAAGTGTCGGATGACGGTTTGCCCAGCTTGGCTGGTTTGCTTGGTGCGGGTTCCTCATCGTCATCATTGGAAGAATCGCTTTGGCCGCTCATACATTTTTTAATATCTGCGGCACGCGTCTCTGCGGTATAGCTACGGCCTGCACAGTCCTTGCGGCGCTGTACTTCGCGGTAGGTCTTGGCTTCAGATGGGCAGTGTTTTGCGAGTTGGTCATAGTTCTTGCCGTTCAGCGTCTTGCAGATCGCTTTGGTCGTGGCGGCCATATCCACTTTGCATTCCTTTGCGACAGATACGCCAGTCGAGAGTCGTTGGTCGTGCATCAGTAAGGCGTTGTAGGCATCCGCATCTTTGGGGGTGTCTTTACGCACCTTGTCACAAAGCTGGGTACGCTGTTCTGCACACATCGCATTCTTGCCTAGGATGGTGTCTGCGCCACTGATCCATGCAGACGTAGTGTCGTATTGAGATTTGTCGCATGCCTGAGATTTTGCCTTCTTGATCATCTCTTCGGTGTCGCAACTGCCGCCGATTCGCTTGCCGCTGTAGGACATCTTCATGTTCACATCTTCTCCATCCGACTTGCCGGAGAACTGCATCTTGCCTTCGTAACCTTTTGCGCTAGTGGTTTGCTCGCCAACCCCTACCATCACTTCTCCGTCACGGTCACAGCGTGCCTTCCAAGTCGTTCTATTGCCCGATGTCTTGATGTCGCTCATCTTGCAGTCTTTGTCACCCGTGGTCTTGCTGGGGTCGTTCTCGCTTCCCTTCGGGACGCAGACTTTTTGGGTCATCCCGGGCATGGCAAAAGGCATACCTTCCATCTCCATCTTGCTGGTCACTTCCCAATACTCACCAGGAGCAGACAAGGCTGAGGCACTAAAGATGGTTGCGATGGTGGCGAGTGTCGCGCTAAGGATCTTGTTCATGGTCTCTCCCGAAGAGGGTGGATGGGGTAGGTACGACTCTGTAACGGGGTGATTCTTTGCCTTCCCCGGCAGTCCGTCAAGCGTCGGATATAGGAACTTGAGGGGCGCTCGGGTATCATGCGCATCCCATTGAAAGCCTGCCCCTTTTTGCCATGAATCCGACCCTCGTCTTTGACATCGAAACCATCCCCGACATCGCAGGGCTACGAGCCTTGTATGAGCTCGACAGCGCGGTGAGCGATAACGAGGTGGCTGAGGTGGCGTTCCAGATGCGCCGTCAGAAAACGGGCAGTGATTTCCTGCCGCATCACTTGCAGCGTGTCGCTGCCATCTCATGTGTACTGCGCGAAGGCGACAACTTCAAGGTGTGGTCGCTAGGTGAGATGGGCGAGGATGAGGGCAGCATCATCCAGCGATTCTTCGATGGCATCGAAAAATATACACCTCAGATAGTGAGTTGGAACGGCGGTGGATTCGATCTGCCTGTATTGCACTATCGCGGTCTCATTCACGGCATCCAATCGCCGCGCTATTGGGATCAGGGCGAGGACGACAAGGACTTCAAATGGAACAACTACATCAGTCGTTATCACTCGCGCCATCTGGATCTGATGGATTTGTTGGCGATGTACACAGGACGCGCCAATGCGCCGCTGGATGAATTGGCGAAACTCATCGGCTTCCCAGGCAAGTTGGGCATGGATGGTAGCAAGGTGTGGGAGGCATATCAGCAGGGCAAGTTGGCTGAGATACGCAACTACTGCGAGACCGATGTGGTGAATACGTGGTTGGTGTTCGCGCGCTTCCAATTGATGCGCGGGCAGTTCACTAAAGCACGTTATGAGCAGGAACTGGAGTTGATCCGTTCCACATTGAGTAAATCTGAAGAGGTGCATTGGAAGGAATTCCTCGCACAGTGGCCTGAAAAGAAATCAGTATGAATCCAGTCGTCATTGAATCACTCGACCACGAGGGGCGTGGCATCGCGCATGCGGATGGCAAGGTCATCTTCATCGAAGGTGCGCTCACACGTGAATTCGTCACCTACTCGACCTATCGCAAGAAGAACAATTTCGAACAAGCCAAAGTCGGTCAGATCCTGAAGCAGTCCTTCATGCGTGTGCAGCCCAAGTGCGCCAGTTTCGGTGTGTGCGGCGGCTGTTCGATGCAGCATCTAGATGCGGGGGCGCAGGTCGCGGTCAAGCAACGCGTATTGGAAGATAACCTGCAACGTATCGGCAAGGTGAAACCCGACGTCATCCTTGCACCCATCTATGGCCAGCCTTGGGCGTACCGTCAGCGTGCGCGTCTGTCGGTGCGTCATGTGTTGAAGAAGGAAAAGACGCTGGTGGGTTTTCGCGAAACCAATGGGAAGTACGTTGCTGATATCCCTCACTGCGAGATATTGACACCCAAGATCGCGAACTTGCTTCCCCTGTTGGGTGAGTTGAACGAGCGTTTCACCAAACGTGACATCCTGCCGCAGATCGAAGTGGCGGTGGGTGATGATGTCGATGTGCTCGTGTTGCGCATCATGGATGCACTCACTCCATCTGATGAAGCTGCCATCAAAGCCTTTGCCGACGAACATCATGTGCAGTTCTGGACGCAGACGGGTGGGGTGGATACGGTCAAGCCGTTCTATCCATTGGATGCCCCTGCGCTGAGTTACAGCCTGCCCGAATTCGGTATCACCATGCCGTTCGCGCCGACCGAGTTCACGCAAGTGAATAGCGATCTGAATCGATTGATGGTGAGTCGTGCCATGCGGTTGTTGAAGCCAAATGCGAACGAGCGCATCGCCGATTTCTTCTGTGGACTAGGTAATTTCACCTTGCCTATCGCACGTAGTGGGGCCAAGGTGGTGGGCATCGAGGGCAGTGATGCGTTGGTACGACGTGCGCTACAGAGTGCCAACTACAACGGCCTAAGTGCCAACACGGAATTTCGCTCGATGAATCTGTTCGAGATGACTGAGAACGTGTTGCTCGGTATGGGCAAGTTCGACAAATGGTTGATCGACCCGCCGCGTGACGGTGCATTCGAGCTGGTGAAATCCATCACGCCTGAGACAGCACCGACACGGATCGTGTACGTGAGCTGCAATCCAGGGACACTGGCGCGTGATGCTGATGTGTTGGTGAATATGAAAGGCTATGTTCTGAAATCGGCGGGAGTGATGAATATGTTCCCGCAGACATCACACGTCGAATCCATCGCTGTGTTCGAACTTGCCTGACAGTGTGACTCGTATGGCGCAAGCCTGTGAGATGACTCAGTCGATCCCGCCATCTCCGATTTCACAGCCTGATTGAAAAGCCCCCTGTTCCCATTGCGTGCCAATCGACAACTCGATGGCGCGCAATAGGAATAGGGGGCAATGCGATTTGGGGGGCTGTGTTCCCCGTGCGGCTGGATGGCGTTACAGTTTTTCTGAGCTGTATACCGCGACCAAGCGATGTGTCTCACCCGCTTGTACAGTGACGACGTTGTCGAAGGCGTTGCCGCTTTCCACACACACCATACCGCGATGACCTTGCGGGCCGAAGTCGCCCATCTTGTCGGCCTTCTCTGTCCATGGGTTCCACACCACTGCCGACTTGCTACCTGTCTTGGCGATACGGATGGCGCGTTTCAAACCTTTGTCTTCGATGACGCAATCCGCGGTGGTGTTCACGTACACGCGATCCACTTCGCTTTCGATGACGATACCGCCTTGCTGAGTGCGGCGTGTGGTTTCGCCAACCTTGTCGATGTACTCACAACCTTCCAAACCACGGATGGTCATGTTGCCGACATCGCTGATGTGGAAGTAGGTGTGCAGTGCCTCACCCAGTTGGAATGCGGTGTTGCCTGTGTTCTTCGTGATCAACTCGACCTTCAATGCCTTGCCGACGGTAGCTTCCAATTGCACGGTAGAAGCGTGTGGCCATTGTGCTTTGGTGGTCTCGTTCTCGATGAGGCCGAAGCGGATGAAGGTGGAGCCATCGGCCAATGCCTTGGTCTCTTGCACTTCCCACATCACGGTGCGGGCGTAACCGTGGCCAGGTAATTTGCTGTCAGTCGCGTGCGGGCCGAACCATGGCCAACACACTGGTACACCGCCACGGATGGATTTGCCCGGTACGAACTTGGCTAGCTTGGACAGCCAGATGATCGGTTCTTCGCCTTTGGGTTGGAAGGTGGCGATGTGTGCGCCTTGAATGGCGATGCTGGCAGTTGCGTGTGCGTTGTTGATTTCGGCGAAAGTGAGGCCGCCATCGACTTCGATGAATTGCAGGTGTCCGGCGATGCCGAATTGTTGGTTGAGAGAGTTCAATGTGGTCATGTTGTCTTCCTTCGTTTGATGATTGATTAACTTTGGTCTGGCGGTGGTGCGATCTTGATGACTTCTTCCAATGTGGTGAATCCTGCCGCGACCTTCTGTGCGCCCGAGATGCGTAACGGCTTCATACCTTCGCGGCTGGCTTGTTCGCGCAATGCGGCGATGTCCGTCTCAGCGTTGATGACTTTACGCAGTGCGGGTGACATGAGCAGGATCTCGTAGATCCCAATACGCCCTGCGTAGCCTGTCATGCGGCATTCCAAACAGCCGACAGGACGTTGCAGTTGTGTGGGGCGTGCGGCTTTCCAAGGTGCGACCAGGTTGTCCCAGAGTTCGTTGTCACTCTCGCTCATCGGCTGCGGTTGCTTGCAGTGAGGGCAAAGTGTGCGCACCAAGCGTTGCGCCATGATGCCTAGCAATGTTGCGTTGAGCAGATAGGACGGCACCCCCAAATCGAGCAGGCGCGTGACGGCGGCAGGTGCGTCGTTGGTGTGCAAAGTCGAGAGCACCAAGTGACCGGTGAGTGCGGCTTGGATCGCCATGTCGGCGGTCTCAAGGTCGCGTATCTCGCCCACCATGATGATGTCCGGGTCTTGCCGCATCAACGCGCGCACGCCCTCGGCAAAACTCAGGTCGATGCCCTGCTGTATCTGCATCTGGTTGAACGAAGGCTCCACCATCTCGATGGGGTCTTCCAACGTACACACGTTCACTTCGGGTGTGGCGAGGCTCTTGAGTGTGGAATACAGCGTCGTCGTCTTACCCGAACCCGTCGGGCCGGTGACGAGGATGATGCCGTTGGGTTTGGCCGTCATCTGATGCCAGCGCGCGCTGTCGTCGTCAGAGAAACCCAGTTCAGAGAAGTCGCGCACCAAGACCTCGGGATCGAAGATACGCATGACCAACTTTTCGCCGAATGCAGTGGGCAAAGTAGAGAGACGCAACTCGATCTCTTGTCCATCTTCGGTGCGCGTCTTGATACGACCATCCTGTGGGCGGCGCTTCTCCATCAGATCCATGCGGCCCAGCAATTTGATACGACTGGTCATCGCGGTGACAACAGACATCGGCAGTTGATGTACCTGATGCAACACACCGTCGATGCGGAAGCGCACCAGACCCAGATCGCGGCGCGGTTCGATGTGGATATCCGACGCGCGTTGGTCGAATGCGTACTGCCACAACCAATCCACGATGTGCACGATGTGTTGATCGTTGGCATCGAATTGTTTGTTGGTCTTGCCGAGTTCGACCAGTTGTTCGAACGAGGCAAGATTGGAAGAGTCGGGTGTCGCCTTGGTCGCACTCTTCACTGAGCGTGCCAAGTTGTAGAACTCCACTAGGTAACGGCTGATGTCGGTAGGGGAAGCGAACACGCGGCGGATGTTCTTGCGCGAGGTGTGTTTTACCGTGCTTTCCCAATCACGCAGAAAAGGTTCTGCCGTCGCTACGACCAAGTCGCCGCCATCGATGCGGATAGGCATGATGGCGAAACGATTCGCATAGTCGATGGACATCAGATCGGTGAGGTTGGAGAAATCGACCTTGATCGGGTCGATGTGAAGGTACTCAAGCCCCACACGTTTCGCCATCCATTCTGTCAGGCTGTCGATGGTGAGTACTCGGTGCGGCGTGAGCTTGGATTTCCAAGCCCTGTCTGCGATGACAACCAAGGGGTGGCCGTCATTGCGATGGATGCGACGCTCTGCGATCAAGGCATCGGCATCGTCTTTGTCGACCATCTTGTCGACGACCAACATATCCAGCACCTCGGACAGTTTCAGTTTGTGTTCTGGAACGTCTTGAGCAGCCATCGCATCCCTACGTAATTGGTGGAGGTGGGGGGAATTGAACCCCCGTCCGCAAGCCCTCTACAGGCAGTTCTACATACTTAGTCTAGTTATTTGATTTTATCCAGCAGACGCCAACCGACAGGCTGCTACAGGACGAGTCACCTTAGTTTTAGCTTCGTACAAAGTGACCCTGCACGACACGATTCCATGTAGATGACCTCACTCATCGCGGCATTACTGCCTTGAGCCCCTCCATGGACAGCAGGGTGTGAGGTCTAACCGGTTAAGCGGCTAGAGAGTACTTTTCGTCGTTTGCGACTATTGGTTTTCCAGCTGATTTACGAGGTGGCGGGTCCTCGGTATGCCCTACACTGCTTTGTAGCCCACGTCGAAGCCATGTCACCCCCGGTTCGATAGTGTTTTACTAGCGTGTGGATTGTAACAGCTTTACTTTGCCTTGTTGTTCTGCAGGAAGCGCGAGAAATGGCGGTCTGCCTTGGTGGCGTGCGAGGCGAACCAATCGAGGAGTAGGAGGAGGGTGCGATAAGCGAGGTAGCGCGGTTCTTCGTTGCCAATCTTCATTCTGTCGCGTAACTCGCGGAAATTCTCGACGAAGCGTTTGTGTTCTTGAGTATGACTCTCGGCGAAAGGATAGTCATGCTGGCGCATCTGTTCATTTTCGATCGGGAACAGTGATTCTGCATGCCGCTCCAAGAACACGTAGACGTCACTGAAATTGACAGGCTCGTTCTGACGGATGCCTGAAGCCAGCAGGTTGATCTGTTCCATGAAGACTTGATGCGCTTGGTCGGCGTGTTCTATCCCGTTCTGATATTCGTCTTTCCACGATAGAGGGACGTCCAGTTCACCCGTGCCGAGGTGTAGTCCTGTCGCTTGGAACTCATAGCATCGTTCCAGATAGATATGGGCAGACAAGTCATCCGGAGAGATGTCGGTACAGCGATGTAGCAAGGGGATGGCCTTGGCGATGTCCTTCATGTGGTAGTTGGCCACGGCTTGCTCGAACAGTGATCGGCTCTCCAGTTTCATGTCCCGCAGGTCTTGCGGGTCGTTGTCGAACACTTCGTAGATGGAGAGCGGTTGCGACTTGCCTTTGACGCGGATGCGATCTAGGAAGCGTATCTGGTAGGCGTTCGGGTCGGCGAGGTCATACAGTGTGTTCTGGCTGATGATGAGCGGGGTGTTGTAGGTCTTGGTGGCTTCCTCCAAGCGTGCGGCAAGGTTCACCGCATCCCCGATCACCGTGCTGTCCATGCGATTGACGCCACCGACCGTGCCGATCATCACCCGTCCCGTGTTGAGGCCGATGCCGATATGGATGCCGTGATAACCCGCACGGGCGCGCCCAGCGTTGTAGAAGGACAGCCGTTCCAGCATCGCGATCGCACCGCGCACCGCATCGTCGCCACTTTGTTCGAACAGCGCCATGATGGCATCGCCGATGTACTTGTCGATGATGCCGTGATGGCGGCTGATGACGGGCTCCATCTGGCTGAGGTAGGAGTTGATGAAGGCGAAGTTCTCTGCGGGGGTCATCGATTCCGACAGCGGCGTGAAATCGCGGATGTCGGAGAACAGGATGGTCATCTTGCGCTCGACCTGATCGCCCAGCTTCACGTCCACGATGCTCTTGGCTTGGAGCAGATTGAGCAACTGGTGGGGGACCAAACGGCTGTATGCCACTTCGGTCTGTTGCAACAGAGAGAGAGCCTGTTGGTGAGCGATGATCACCTTGTGCAGGATGTCCTGGATACCGTCTGAACTTAAGGCGGCTGGCGCGTCCTCGTTTTTTGAATCTGGATTCATGTGCGATCCCACATCACATCGACGACGGAATCATAACGCCGTTCACATCGCCAAGTAACGCAATAATGCGAACGGAGTCTGTACGCTACCTGCGGCTGGCCATGAAGCGGTTCCAGCTGCCGCATCCATGTAGCCGTAGCTCGCGATGATGCCGATCATTCCCGCAGCTTGCGCCGCTTCCATATCGCGCAGGTCATCGCCCAGATAGAGGCAGCGCGTGGGTTCGACACCCATCAGCGAGGCGGCATGTAACAAAGGCATCGGGTGTGGCTTGGCGTGTTCGCAGGTGTCGCCGCTCACTAGGCAGGCTGCACGTTTCGCGTAGCCTAGTTTTTCCATGAGAGGCACGGTGTAGCGATGAGGTTTGTTGGTGACGATGCCCCAAGGCAGGTCGCGCTCTTCCAACTCGGCGATGAGTGCTGCCATGCCGGCGAAGAGCTTGGTGCGGTCGCAGATATGAGCTTCGTAATGTTTCAAGAAGGCATCGCGCAACTCGGCGTAGTCGGGCGAGTCTGGTCCGATACCCAGTCCTAGTTTGAGCAGGCCAGGTGAGCCGTGCGAAGCCTGCGGGCGGATGGTCGCCAAGGGTAGTGCAGGCAAGCCACGCAGTTTCAATACATGGTTAAGTGCCTCACCCAGATCGGGTGCGGTATCGGCGAACGTGCCGTCGAGATCGAAGAGGACGGCATCAACCACGTTGGCTGGCCACCACATAGTTGACGCTGGTGTCACGCCCCAGCGAATAAGACTTATCCAGCGGGTTGTAGCTCATGCCTGTCACGTCATTCACATTCAAACCGGCATTGCGACACCACTGCGCCAACTCGGAAGGCTTGATGAACTTGGCGTAGTCGTGCGTGCCGCGCGGCAATAAGTTCAGCACATATTCCGCGCCGATGATGGCGAATAGATAAGACTTCGGATTGCGGTTCAGTGTGGAGAAGAACACGTGCCCATTCGGCTTCACCAGCTTGGCGCAGGCAGCCACTACGGCGGCAGGATCGGGTACATGCTCCAACATTTCCATACACGTCACCACATCGAATGAGGCAGGGCGTTCTTCCGCCAAGACTTCAACGGCCACCTTGCGGTATTCCACTTGTTTGCCGCTTTCCAGTAGATGCAGCTTGGCTACGCTCAACGACTTGTCGGCGAGGTCGATGCCCGTCACCGTCGCACCTGCACCGGCCAAGGCCTCGCTCAAGATGCCGCCTCCACAACCCACATCCAATACAGTCTTGCCGGAGAGTGGAGCGATGTTATTTATGTAGCCCAAGCGTAATGGGTTGATCTCGTGCAGAGGACGGAATTCGCTGTTCGGGTCCCACCATTTGTGAGCGAGTGCCGAGAATTTTTCGATTTCTACTGCGTCTACATTGGACATGATGGTTGGCCGCGTTGGTGAGGAAGTGCGTGGAATGTAGCAAAACCGCGCCTAATTAAAAAGAGTGTTGACCATTGTTGTGTGAGTGGATAGGGTGCGGAGCCTTATCGAGCCTCTTCAAAATCATGCCATCCATCAGTGCAACCCACGCTACAAAATGAGCGACTACCCTGTGATCCATTGGAACGAAGGGGGCGAAGCACGCTCGGCACGTTGGCGCTCGGAAGCAGGTGCGCCGCCGCCCAAACGGGTTGAAGTGGTGGATGATCGTATCAACGCGGACAGCGCCTACCGCCTCGCCTGCGAAGGCACAGCGCTGTTGTGGCGTGGCGACTTTCAGAACGCGCGCCAGTTGTTGCAAGCCATGGCGCGCCGTGCGGATGAGCCGCCGCGCAAAGCCAAGCCCAAACCCGCCTCGCTCAAAGACACTTTCAACCTGCATCGCCAAGCCCAATCGCAACGCGCTCGGACCTTGGGTATGTTGCTCATCCCGTTCGAGGCAGACCACAGCGTGCCGTTGCGTCGTGCGCCGGATGTGCAAGCGGCTTGTGCCGATGCTTATGGAGTAGCTGCCGAACCCTACATCGCCTCGTTGCGTAGTCTGCAAGGATTGATCGGCGCCTATGAATGGCGCAAGAACGGGGTCGAGATCCCCGCCCTCGGTGCGCGCATCCATCCACACTACGGCGTGTTCTCTCCGATACGCGGCGAATATGTCGGGCTGGTGAATCAGGCGCCGCTCCCCGTGGTGTTAAAGAAGCAATCCCTAGCGTTCGACATCGGCACCGGCACCGGCGTGTTGTCCGCCGTGCTGGCGAAGCGCGGCATCCAGCGCATCGTCGCCACCGACCAAGACCCACGCGCCCTCAACTGCGCCAAAGAGAATCTGAGTCGATTGGGTTATGCATCGCAGGTGGACGTGGTGCAAGCCGACCTCTTCCCTGCTGGCCGCGCGCCGCTCATCGTGTGCAACCCACCGTGGGTTCCCGCTCGTCCCAGCTCTCCGCTCGAATACGCCATCTTCGACCCCGAGAGCCGCATGTTGAAAGGCTTCCTCAATGGATTGGCAGAACATCTGGATGAAGGTGGCGAGGGCTGGTTGATCCTCTCCGACTTGGCCGAGCATCTGGGACTGCGCACCCGTGAAGAATTGCTCGGATGGATGGATGTGGAGGGGTTGAATGTGTTGGGCAAGCTGGACGTGAAGCCGACTCATCAAAAGGCGGCGGATACCAGCGATGCACTGCATGCGGCTAGGGCGGCAGAGGTGACTTCGTTGTGGCGGTTGGCTGCGAAATAGAGTCCGGCGGATTTATAGCTCGGTGTACTTCTTCGCGCTCCCCTTGGCTTTTTCCACGGGATACTTCAGCGCATTCTTCTTGATCTTCTCTAGCACGATCTGTTTCACATCCAAGCCGTAGCTGTCCGCGAGCAGGAAGGCGTAGGCGAAGACATCGGCCAGTTCTTCGCGTATCTCATCCTTGTTCGCCTGTTCGGCAGATTTCCATAAGAAGGATTCCAGCAGTTCGCCCGCCTCGATGTTCAAGGCCAGCGCGAGGTCTTTGGGGTTGTGGAACTGCGCCCAATCCCGTTCGTCACGGAATTCGAGCAGGGCTTGGGTGATCTCTTGGGTGTCGCTCATGGGGAGTCCTTAAGTCTGTCCATTTCTGTCCAGCGGATTGTAGCGCAAGGCTCTTGGCAAGCCGTGGTAGGTCTTTTGAGGTCTTCGGCAAGGGCTTTGAGCGGGTAGTCGGCGAGGTCGGGGGCTGTGCTAGAATGCGGGCTTGTTTTTTGCCTCTTCAGCTAATTAATTAGGTCGCTCATGGAACAACAATTCGCCAAAGAAACCCTGCCAGTCAGCCTTGAAGAAGAGATGCGCAAGTCGTACCTCGATTACGCGATGAGCGTGATCGTGGGACGTGCCTTGCCGGATGTGCGAGATGGTCTGAAGCCAGTCCATCGCCGCGTACTGTTCGCGATGCACGAACTCTCCAACGATTGGAACCGTGCCTACAAGAAATCGGCGCGTATCGTCGGCGACGTGATCGGTAAGTACCACCCACACGGCGACACGGCGGTGTACGACACCATCGTTCGTATGGCGCAGGATTTCTCGCTGCGTTACACGTTGGTGGATGGTCAGGGTAACTTCGGTTCGGTGGACGGTGATAACGCGGCGGCGATGCGTTACACCGAGATCCGCATGGCGAAGATCGCGCATCAACTGCTGGAAGACCTCGATAAAGAGACGGTGGACTACGGTCCGAACTACGACGGTTCGGAACATGAGCCGCTGGTGTTCCCCGCACGCTTCCCTAACTTGTTGGTGAATGGTTCGTCCGGTATCGCCGTGGGTATGGCGACCAACATTCCGCCGCACAATATGACCGAGGTGGTGGATGCGTGCCTCGCGTTGTTGCGCAATCCAGAGATGGATATCGAAGAGTTGATCGAGTTGGTGCCTGCACCAGACTTCCCGACCGCCGGCATCATCTATGGTCTGTCGGGTGTGAAGGAAGGTTACCGTACTGGACGTGGTCGCGTGATCATGCGTGGTCGTACTCACTTCGAGGATATCGGCAAAGGCGACCGCCAAGCCATCATCATCGACGAGCTGCCCTATCAAGTGAATAAAGCCAATCTGCTCATCAAGGTGGGTGAGTTGGTGCGCGAGAAGAAGATCGAAGGCATCACCGAGATCCGCGACGAGTCGGACAAGTCCGGTATGCGTGCGGTCATCGAGTTGCGTCGCGGCGAGATGCCGGAAGTCGTACTCAATCATCTGTACAAGCAGACCCAGTTACAAGACAGCTTCGGCATCAACATGGTCGCCATCGTTGACGGCCAGCCGAAGTTGCTCAACCTGAAACAAGTCATCGAGGCGTTCCTGCGTCATCGTCGCGAAGTCGTGACGCGCCGCACCATTTTCGAATTGCGCAAAGCACGTGAGCGCGGTCACATCTTGGAAGGTTTGGCAGTCGCGTTGTCTAACGTGGACGAGATCATCGCCCTCATCAAATCCGCTCCGACTCCGGCTGATGCGAAGCGCGAGTTGATGGCGCGTTCGTGGCGTTCATCGTTGGTGGAAGATATGTTGAGCCGCGTCAGCGACGCATCGCGTCCTGATGGGTTGGCGCCTGAATTCGGCCTAGTGGGCAAAGGTAAGGATCGCGGCTACTTCCTGTCGGATGCGCAGACTCAAGCCATCTTGGAATTGCGTCTGCAACGCCTGACTGGTTTGGAGCAGGACAAGATCGTGGGCGAGTACCGCGAGGTGATGGACAAGATCGCTGACCTGTTGGACATCTTGGCCAAGCCTGCTCGCGTGACGCAGATCATCAGCGACGAGTTGGTGACCATCCGTTCTCAGTTCGGCGACAAACGCCGCAGCGAGATCGTGACGCACACGCAAGACATGAGTATGGAAGACCTCATCGCGCCAGAAGATGTGGTGGTCACCTTGTCTCACGGTGGTTACATGAAGGCGCAGAAGTTGGACGAGTATCGTGCGCAGAAACGCGGCGGACGCGGCAAGCAAGCGGCTTCGACCAAGGAAGACGATTTCGTCGACAACCTGTTCATCGCCAACACGCACGACTACATCCTGTGCTTCTCCAACCGTGGACGTGTGTACTGGTTGAAGGTGTATGAGGTGCCACAAGGTACCCGTATCAGTCGCGGCAAGCCTATCGTGAACTTGTTGCCGCTGGAATCTGGCGAGCAGATCAACGCAATCTTGCCAGTTAAAGAATTCTCCGAAGACAAATTCGTGTTCTTCGCGACCACTGACGGCACTGTAAAGAAGACGCCGTTGTCTGACTTCGCGAACCCACGTACCAAGGGCATCATCGCCATCAATCTGGATGAGGGCGACTTCCTCATCGGCGTGGCGATCACCGACGGTAAGCATGATGTGATGTTGTTCTCCAACGAAGGCAAGGCAGTACGTTTCGATGAGAACGACGTGCGCTCCATGGGGCGTGTGACACGCGGTGTACGCGGCATGAACCTATCCAAGGGCGGTAAAGTGATCGCGTTGTTGGTGGCCGAGAACGAGCAGCAAAGCGTATTGACCGCGACCGAGAACGGCTTCGGCAAGCGTACGCCTATCGTCGAGTACACACGTCATGGTCGCGGCACACAAGGCATGATCGCTATCCAGACTTCCGAGCGTAACGGCAAGGTGGTGGCGGCGACCTTGGTGCAACCAGATGACCAGATCATGCTGATCGGTACCAACGGTGTACTGATCCGCACGCGCGTCAAAGAGATCCGCGAGATGAGCCGCGCGACTCAAGGCGTGACGCTGATGAATCTGGACAAGGGCGACAAGCTGGCAGGCTTGAGCCGCATCGCCGAGACAGAAGAAGATTCCGAATAACATCTAGGAGAGTACGACATGACCATCTACAACTTCAGCGCAGGTCCAGCAGTTCTACCCAAAGCGGTATTGCAGCAAGCTCAAGCAGAATTGCTTGATTGGCACGGTAGCGGCATGTCGGTGATGGAGATGTCGCATCGCGGCAAGGAATACATGGGCATCCATGCTCAGGCCGAAGCCGATCTGCGCGAGTTGATGGGCATCCCCTCCAACTACAAGGTGCTGTTCCTGCAAGGTGGGGCGCATCTGCAATTCTCCATGATCCCGCTGAACCTGTTGCGCGGTAAGGCTTCTGCCGATTACGTGAATACCGGTGAATGGTCGAAGAAAGCCATCGGCGAAGCGAAGAAGTTCGCCAACGTGAACGTGGTCGCCGACAACAAAGACAAGAATTGCACCTACGTTCCAGCCTTCGATACATGGAAATTGGATAAGGATGCGGCCTATGTCCACTACACGCCGAACGAGACCATCGGCGGTGTCGAGTTCAATTGGATCCCTAAGACAGGTGACGTGCCGCTGGTGGCGGATATGTCATCCAACATTTTGTCGCGCCAGATCGATGTGTCTAAGTTCGGCCTTATCTACGCAGGTGCGCAGAAGAACATCGGCCCAGCTGGTCTGACACTGGTCATCGTGCGCGAAGACTTGGTGGGTCATGCTGATGCGCGTCTGCCGACCATGATGGATTACAAGATCCATGCGGATAACGAATCGATGTACAACACACCGCCGACCTATGGCATCTACATGGCGGGCTTGGTATTCCAATGGCTGAAGAAGAACGGCGGCATCGCTGCGATGGAGAAGAACAACATCGCCAAGGCCAATCTGCTGTATGCCGCCATCGACGGTAGCAATGGTTTTTACAACTGCCCAGTAGCCAAGGCAGACCGTTCACGCATGAACGTGCCGTTCACGCTGAAGGATGCGAATCTGGATGGCGATTTCTTGAAGCAAGCCGATGCACGTGGTCTGCTACAACTGAAGGGGCATCGTTCAGTCGGAGGCATGCGCGCTTCCATCTACAACGCGATGCCGTTAGCTGGCGTGCAGGCGCTGGCTGACTTTATGGGCGAGTTCGCCAAAAAGCATGGCTAAGACCTTCCAAGTCCTCACGCTGAACAAGATATCGGCTACGGGCCTGAAGCGCCTGCCTGCGGGTCGATATGTCACGAGCAACGACATCGCCCAGCCGGACGCCATCTTGGTGCGCTCACACAACATGCTGGAGATGGATATTCCCTCCAGTGTGTTGGCGATCGCGCGTGCGGGTGCGGGAACGAACAACGTCCCCGTAAAGAAGATGAGTGAGCGCGGTGTGCCCGTGTTCAACGCGCCCGGTGCGAATGCGAATGCGGTGAAAGAATTGGTCATCACGGGCATGTTGCTGGCGTCGCGCAACATCGCGCCAGCTCTGCATTTCACCGCAGGATTGCAAGGCGATGATGCGACCATGCACAAGCTGGTCGAGGATGGAAAAAAAGCCTTCGCAGGTTCCGAATTGATGGGGCGCACCTTGGGCATCGTCGGTTTGGGTGCTATCGGTCGCCTAGTGGCGAATGCCGCTATCGGTCTGGGCATGCGTGTCATCGGTTACGACCCCGAGATCACGGTGGATGCGGCGTGGAGCTTGTCTTCTCAAGTGAAGAAGGCGCACAGCATCGAGGATCTGCTCAAGCACAGCGACTTCGTCACCTTGCACGTTCCTTTGCTGGATGCGACACGCAACCTCATCGACGACAAGCGCGTGGCTACGATGAAGGCGGGCGCGGTGTTGTTGAACTTCTCACGCGATGCCATCGTGAACGAGGATGCGGTGATTGCAGGATTGGCCGCAAAACACCTACGTTTTTACGTGTGCGACTTCCCTAGCAACAAGACCATCAGCAACGACAAGATCATTGCCTTGCCGCATCTGGGAGCGTCCACCGAAGAGGCGGAAGAGAACTG
>Ga0172379_10005054_pt1 | contig 18767 bp, 10 predicted proteins | sample GrowelOW334metaG_FD_119756 | JGI IMG/M metagenome (GOLD analysis project Ga0172379, IMG submission 119756) | Groundwater microbial communities from an aquifer near a municipal landfill in Southern Ontario, Canada - Groundwater well OW334 metaG | ecosystem: Environmental > Aquatic > Deep...
GGATTCGCCGCATCGTGAATACAACCAACTGCAACCGATGACACGCAGCGTGTCGAGCATCTGAATTGCGTTTTGTTTCATGAGGCAAATCTACAGGACAATTATTAAGGAATTATTAAGCAGCCGCCGATTTCTTCCGAAGTGCGGTCGGGAAAAACCCGTAGTCCGAGGGTTGGAGCACGCCAGTCCCCTGCCCCGCCCTGGATTTTGCGACCGCACACAACCCCGGCATGATGCACCGCACGGCTCGCGCGGCAAGCGGCGGCCGGTCCGGCGACATCAACATCACGGCAAGGATTTCTTCTTCCCCTTGCCCTTTCCATCCTTGGCCGGAGGCTGGGAAATGACCTTGCCGCTCTCCAGCGCGGCGAAGGCCGCCTCACCCAGGCCGGCGCGGACGTGGTCCTTCACCTCCTGTTTCAACTGCGCCGCCAGCCCGGGCTTTTCTTTTGCGAGGTCGTGCTCCTCGCTGAGATCCCGGGCGAGGTTGAAGAGCTGGGTTTCCTTCGTATCCCAGTAATAAAGCACCTTGAAGTCGCCCTTGCGGATGGCCGACTGCGGGTGATCCACCTCGACGGCCTGATGGAAGACGAAGCGGTCGATGGGCCGCCGCACGTTGCCCGCGCCGCCGCCCTGAAGAACCGGCTTCCAGCTCCCGCCCTCGACGCCCTTCGGCAACGCGAAGCCCGGCGCGGCGAAATCGAGCACCGTCGCAAGCAGGTCGTAGCCGACGACGGGCTCGTTGCTGTAAACACCGCCGGGAATGCCCGGGCCGCGGACGACGAGCGGCACGCGCAGGCCGCCCTCGAAGAGGTTGCCCTTGCCGCCCTTCAAGACCTCCGTGCGCCCGCCGTTGTCGGACATGTAGATGACATGGGTGCTGCTCGCGATGCCGAGTTCCTCGATCTTCTTCAAGACCGTCCCGACGCATGTGTCGAGGTCTTCGGTCATCGCAGCCATCACGGCGCGATCGCCACGCCCGCCGCCCTTGCCACCCTTGCCGTTCTTTTTCGCGTCCTTGCCGGCACCGCCGCCGGACAATCCCTCATACTTCTTCAGCGTGGAGGCGAGAGCCTGGGCTTCGGTATGCACGGCGTAATAGGAAAGCTGCAGGTAGAACGGATGCCCCTCCTTCACCTGCCTGTCCATGAACGCCTGCGCGCGCCGCGTGATGCCAAACGATTGCTTGGGGTCGTTCGGATCGCGTGAATCGCCGTCCTCGTTCATCGTGATGCCATCGCTCAGATCGTAGCCCATGGAGGCCGGCGTGTGGGACCACTGCCACTTGCCAAGATGCGCGGCCCGGTAGTTCGGGCTGGCGCGCTTGAGAGTGTTGACGAGCGAATCCGTGACCGGCGCGCTCCAGTTGCGCGAGCTTCTGTCCGGCGCGTTCAGGCTCGTGGTGGTCCGGCCCATCTGGATGGCGGCGCGGGAACACTCGCATTTGCAATGCGCGGCATAGGCCTGCGAAAACGTCACGCCCTGCGCGGCAAGCCGCTCCAGATTGGGCGCGCGGAAGTTGGGCGAACGGCTGAGACCCTTCCCGGGAACCATCGGCACCGACGTCCCGCTCCATGACTGGTCGTCGACGAGGATGAAGACAAAGTTCGGCGCGGCACCCGGTGCGGCATCAACGAACCGCGTGAGCAAGACGAGGAGCAACAGGCAAAAGTTGATTCGTTTCATGGCTTTCGTCCGCCTTGTTTCTGTCCGCCGGTGACAGCCGTCCGGTCGTAAACCACCTTCAACTCCGCGCTGTCGAGGATGAGGTCTTTCATCGCGGCGAGCAGCACATCGCGGTTCACCTGTGACGGCGGAGCGGAAATCTGCACCGGTGCCGAGAGGGCGTAGGCGGTGAGGATGTAGGTCTTCGCGCCCGGCCCTTTCGAGTGGGGCGGCGCGTAACCGGCGCGGCCATTGACGCTGTTGTTTCCAAGCGTGCCGACGCCCTGCGCGTTCTTTGACAGGCTCCGGACGTCCGCAGGGATGTTATAAAGCGTCCAATACCACTTGGTCTCTCCTGGACCGGGGACGTGGTGCATGATCACGGCGAAGCTCTTCGTGCCCGGCGGCGCGCCCACCCATTCCAAAGGCGGCGTCACGCTGGCTCCATCACCGGTGAATTCCACCGGCAGCGCGCCGCCACTGGCGACGGCGGAACTGAGCAGGGCAAAGTTCCCGGTCCGCTTCGGCGTGTAGCTCGCCATTGCGACTGCGCCGCCGGCACCGCCGGACGGACGCGCCTCACCACGGTCCGGCGGAGGCGGCGGACGATCACCCTTCCCGGGGCCCTTCCTCTGGCCACCCTTGCCTTTCGGCTCGCCGGGCGGACGGTCACCACCACCGCCGGGACGCGGCGTAAACGTCTCCGAACGCACCTGTCCGCGCCCGTCCACGAAATCGAACTTCACCGAGCCTTTGTCGTTGAGCACGTAGTTCACATAACGGGTTTCGCCGCTGACGTCATATTTGAGGCTGTAGCTCTTGTCCTTCGCCGTGAAGCCCGTGATGCGCGCGCCGCGCAACGGCGGCAGATCCTGCCGCACCGGCTGCGCACGCGGCTGAGGGTCCACCTGGCCGTCGCGCTCGACGACCTCTCCGTGAAATCCGCCGTTGATGTAGGGATACTTCGTCGAGCCATGGTAGTGATAGCCGAGCGCGGTCGTCTCGTGCCCGTTGAAGCTGTCGAGTTTCGACGGCGTGGAACCGTCCGGCTCGGCGAGGCCGTAAATCGGGTAGCCATCCAGCGCGCAGGCGATGGGCTGCCCCCTGCCCACCACGCCCTGCAAATGCAGCGGCGCGGCGTGGTAGTGATAGTCATCCGCGCGACCGCAGTGGCCGCCCCACTGGTCCAGCTCGCCGATTTCTTGTGAAACTTCGCCGCGATTGTTCTGCGGATTGAAGATGGGGATGCCGTTCACCGCAATCGCGACGGCCCCGCGCAGGAAGCGGCCCTTGATGGAAACGGGATTCTTCGAGGGCACCGGGCTGAGCGGGATGCGCCACGCGTTGTTGCCCGCGTAAGCCTGCGGCAGCGGCACCTGCTGCTGCCATGAGGTGATGCCCACCATCATGTTGTGCGCCGGCATGCCGTCCGACTCGACGTAGAGGAACTGGCCGTCCGCGCGGACCTTCACCTTCGGCGCGAAGGCCTGAAAGGGCGCGGCCATCGCCGGCAGCGCATTCACGGCGACGGGCTGGAGCGGTCGCTGCGCCTGAGCCATCAAGATCACGTCGCCACGCAATTGCGAGCCGCGCAACTGGACGGCCTGCGGTGGGGCGATGCTGAAATCGTAGTGCGGCGCAGTTCCATCATGCGAATCGTCACCAATGAGGTGGGCGCAGGCAACGCACGCGGAGCCCCCAAGGGCGAGCACGCAGGCGAGCGGAACTGAAATGGCTTTCATGGGGGGCAGTCTGGCCGGGTCATTTGAACGGCGCACCAGAAATGTCCATGTCCGGCCTCGTGTTCCAGCGCGGCTTCCAGCCGGGTTTTTCGACGCGGGTGCGGAAGATGACCGTGTTGCCCAGGTCGAGGTCGCCGCTTAGATGAACTTCGCGGCCTTGAAGCTGGCCGCGCAGAAAGGTGAATCGGCGGAGATGAGCAGGCTGGCGAAGAACTGGAGTGTCTCACCGCTCCGCCAGCCCGCCAAAGCGGGAGAGAGACGGGACGGAACTCGTGGGGAATGGTTCCCAGGCCGGCACGCGTCCGCCGGCCGCGCTGATTCCTCACGTGTTGGAATTACCCGCCCGCGCCTTCCATTTGCTCCGCTCGCGAACGAGCATTTGAAAAAGCATGTCGTGCGCGTCCTGATTCTTGGCTGACTTGACCAGTTGCAGCCTGGCAGAGGCGTCATCGAACTTTCCCTGCTTTATGTCCAGCCGGGCCAGGTTCAGGTTCACGAACTCGTGATTTAGAACGGACTTCGCGCTCTTCCCGGCGATCTCCCACGCATGGCGGGCATGCACCCACCTCGCGGGGTGCATCATGTAAAAGGAGGAGGCAAAATCACATGACAGCTCGAAGTCATCCGGGTTCAGCTGAATCGCGAATTTGAAAAGCGTCTCCACCCGGTCGAACACCTGGTTCTCGGTAAGGTGAAACACCTCGGAGGCGTCCCTCCTGTAAATCAGCATGCAGTTTGCAAGATCCTGATAATACTCCGCCCGCTGAACCCCGCACTGGGTGGCGGCCTCGAAGAATGTCAGGGCTGATTTGCAATTCATCGCCTGAAGCTGGTCATGTGCCCGGCTGTTCCACGCTTCGGCCTCCGCTGCATCAAGCCCGCCGCTCTCCGTTGCCGTCATCACCCCGATGATCTGTCGCAAATCCGTCCTCAGTTCGGCCAGGTGAGCCGCCACCGCGGCGATTGCAACAACCCCGGTCACGATCAGGATCATCGTGGAAACCGCAGATTTGGACTGGACTGACATTTTCATACGGGGGGCCGTGGCAAAGTCCAAACACCTGTCGGGACTGTGAACGGGGCACTTACATTTTTGTCACTTGCTGAAACCGATCAGAGCGCGTCCGGGATGATGGCTGGCCTCTGACTTGATGGAAAGCTGCGAAAGCCTTCCGGGTGCCGGGACTTTGGCGTTGGCCCGGGCCGGGCCGACCAGCACGGCCCGCCGCAGAGGTGCTTCGCCCCTGCCGTCCTGGCTGCCACCCGTATCCGCAGAACTCAAAGTTGTCGCCACAGTGTGCAAGCCGCCGGGGGCTGCGGGTTCATAGACGGCATTCCCCGGTGATGGTTACAAGGCGTTCAAACTGGCAACGGACACGAAGCCTGCGGCACACCGCCAGTCCTGCGAACGCTCCTTTGGCGGCGCTCGCGAAGCGCCCGCTCCTGGCAGATTGTCTGTCTGCGGCTTACGGGCGGGAGGTGTTGGAGTTTGGGCGCCGGAGCGCCAGGGACAGGGCGGCGGCCAGTTGTTCCTGGGTGAAGGGCTTGTCCACCACCTTGACGACTCCCAGACTCTTGAACTGCTCGACCAACGCCTCGTCAACGCGCCCTCCGGACACGATCACCGGAATCTCGGGGGCCATGCGCTGCATGGCATGCACCAGGGCCAGCCCGTCCATGTGCGGCATGTTCACGTCCGTGATGATCACCCGAACCTTCTCCCGGTTCTGCGCGACCTGCACGAGGGCGTCAGCGCCATCGGTGGCGAGGAGAACCTCCAGGTTGAGCCGCTGCAGGACTGCGGTCGCCACTTTGCGGACGGGTGCCTCGTCGTCCACGTAGAGCACGGTTTCTCCCTGGCCCCGGAAGGTTTCGGCATCTCTGCGCGCGATCTCGGTGTCACCAACGGTGGTGTCCGCCGGCAGGAACGCGGCGAAATGAGATCCGTGTCCGAGCTGGGAGGACACGAGGACGAACCCGCCGTGTCCACGCACGATCCCGATGACCGTGGAGAGTCCCAGGCCGGTGCCCTTGTCGGGTGACTTGGTGGTGAAGAATGGATCAAATATCCGGTCAATCACCTCCGGCGGGATGCCGGTGCCGGTGTCGGTGACGCTCATCATCACATAGGTTCCGGGCTGGGCCTCCGGAGCTTTCCCGCTGGTGACGAACGAGGCGTCCAATTCGCGGTTCTCCATCTTCAGGGTGAGCAAGCCGCCGTTGGGCATGCTGTCACGGGCGTTGACGCACAGGTTCAGCAGCACCTGATGAAGCTGGGTGGGATCGCCCTTGATGGCATGCACTCCCGGCCCCAGATGCTTCCTCAGGGAGATGTTCTTCGGGAACGTGCTGCGGATGATCCGCTCCATCTCACGCATGAGTGCATCTGGAAAAACCCGGACCTGCTCGCCTTCACGGCCTTTCGCGAAGGTGAGGAGCTGCTTGACCATCTCCGCACCGCGTTTGGCGCTGGATTCGATCGTGTCCAGCAGCTCCGACTCGTCCGGATATTGGGATTTGAGTTCTTCGATGCCCATGAGCACCGGGGCCAGCGAGTTGTTCAAGTCATGGGCGATGCCGCCGGCCAGCGTGCCGATGGCTTCCATGCGCTGGGAGCGAAGCATCTGGCGCTCGGCGTTCTTGCGGAGTGTTATGTCATGCATGGAGGCGATGACGAGCGGCCCCTCGGGAGACTCGATGGTGCTCAGGGCGATCTCCACCGGCACCGAGACGCCATCCCGGCGTCGGGCCGAGAGATCCATGGTCCTGCCCATCGGACGGACCGAGGGATCGCCATGATAGTGGTCCCGGTGCTTCGGATGGTGCGCCCGGTGGGCATCGGGCACGAGAAGCTCCACCGGCTGGCCGACCAGGTCTTCCCTGCGGTAGTCCAGGAGCCTTTCCAGCTGCCGGTTGACATAGGTGATTTCACCCTTGCGGTTGGCCAGGAGGACCGGCTCCGGCATGGACTCGATGAGGTGCTGGAAGCGTTGCTCGCTGGCCCGGAGCGCGGCTTCGGCTTCCTTGCGGAGGCTGATGTCGCGGATCACGCTGACGGTGCCGAAGATGTTTCCGTTGGCATCGGGCACCGGTGCTCCGTTGATGTCCGCCCAGAAAACAGTGGCGTCCTTCCGGCGGAACTCGCTCTCGTAATGCCGCCCCTCGCTCTCGGCCCGGGGCGTGCTGAAGGTGCGTATGATGTCCCCCTGATCCGGGGTGTTGAGCACGCTGCGGGCGGCATGGCCGACCAGTTCAGCGCGGGTGAAACCGGTCATGACCAGCAGGCGCGGGTTCACGTCCAGAATGATGTCATCCAGATCGGTGATCACCAGGCCGTCCGCCAGGTGCTCGGCCACGGCCCGGAAGCGGTCCTCGCTGGCGGAGAGCGCCCGGGTGCGTTCGACCACCAGCTCCTCCAGGCGCGCATTCAATTGCTTGAACTCCTGTTCACTGGCGAGGAGCGCCACCTCTTTTTCCTTTCTGGATGCGATTTCCGCCTGCAGATCCTCCAGCAGGTTGAGCTGGGCTTTCTGGCTCTGGACGAGGTCTTCGTTGGCGCGTTGCAATGCGACCTCCGAGCCTTTGCGGGAGGTGATGTCCCACAGGATGCCGTGGATGCTCCTGGCCCACCCGGACTCATCCAGGGCGAGCCTTCCGCGGGCAGTGATGTGGTGGATGGTTCCGTCCGGCCAGATCACCCGATACTCCGGCCCGTAGGGAACGTTTTCCGCCTGTGTCCGGGACAACGCCTCCTTCACGGCGGCCCGGTCATCCGGGTGAATGGCGTTGAAGAACTCCTCGGAGGATCGTGCGTAACGGGAGGGATCGATCCCCAGCAACCGGCACCCTTGTTCGTCAATCTGACGCCGCCCGGTGGCGATGTCCAAACTCCAGACACCCATCTCGGAAGACTTCAGCGCAAGGTCGAGCCGCGTCTCGCTCTCACGCAACGCGGCCAGCGTCGTTTTCCGCGCCGTCACATCCCGGAAAATGCACCGCGCGGAAACGAAGCCTTCCTGCTCGATGCGGGCGCTGAGGTTTCCTTCCAGCTCGATCCGGCGGCCATCCCTGGCCCGGAAGGCGACTTCCACCTCTCCCAATTGCTCGCCACGCATCAACCGCTGAAATATCGCACGGCAATGCTCCAGGTCGTCGGGCGCGATGATCTGGAACAGGTTCAGCCCGGGCACTTCCGCCTCGGTGTAACCGAGGGTTTCCCGCCAGGCGCGGTTGGTGAAGAGGATGTTGCCCTCGGGCGAGACGCTCTGCACCAGGTCGGCGGTGTTCTCGATGACGTCGCAGTAGCGCTGTTCGCTTTCGCGCAGACGCCGTTCCGATTCCCGCTGTTTGAGGGCGGCTTCCACCCGGTGCGGGAGCAGCTTGAGGTAGTTCCTTTCAGGATCCTTGACCAGGCAGTCGCAGGCTCCCATTTCCAGGGCGCGCGCGGCGGCTTCCTCGTCACCGCTTCCGGCGATGATGATCACGGCCTTGTCCCCGATGAGATCGAGAAAATCAAACGCAGTGCCGTCGGCCAGCTTCAGGCCGGCGATGATCAGGTCGTGCGTGCCGGAGGGAATCCTGCTCCGTGCTGCGGCGACGGTGCGGATGACCTCAAACTCGCATGGCAGGCTCCCTTTCTCCGGCAGGGCCAGGATCGCCTTCTCGTCCACGAGGTCGTCCGTGATCAGCAGGATGGAAATCGTTTTGTTCAAGGGGTTGTCCTGCACGGGTCTAAGTGGGCGGGACAGTATTCGTCAGCCGGGTTCAAGGACAAGACACTTGAGGCCGGAAAACATTGCAGCCGGAAAAGCACGGGCGAAATCATCTGGCGACGGCGTATTTGTCGGGTCTTCCGGCCTGCTTGAGGAGTTCGTTAATTTCCCGCTTCAGTTCGATCATCTGGAGTTCCCGGCCCACCACCAGCTTGTTGAAGCGCTCCAGCTCGTCCTTCTTCCGTTTCAACTTTTCCTCGATCTGCTTCCGTTCGGTGACGTTCTGGACAATGCCGTGCATGCGGACGGGCTTTCCGTCGGCGGCGTATTCGGCGATGCCCTCGATGTGGACCCAGCCATCGGTGCCGTCGGGACGACGGAAGCGGTGGTCGATGTGATGCCATTGCCGGTCGCGGTAGGCCCCCTGCTCGGCGCTCTGGACTGCGGCCACGTCCTCGGGGTGGACAATTTCCCGGTAGTAAACCTCGATGGTGGGCTGGAATGTTTTTGGATCACGCCCGAACAGGTTGAAAACCTCTTCACACCACTCAAGCCTCCCGGTGGACACCTCCATCGTCCAGTGGCCCAGCCTGCCGATCCGCTGGGCTTCGCGACGTTTGATGTTGCTGCGGCGCAGGGCTTCCTCGACAAGTTTTTGTTCCGTTATGTCGAGCCAGCTGCCAACGATCTCAACCGGCGCACCGGTGCCGTCCCGGATCAGACGCAGCTCATCCTGCATCCAGCGATAGGTGCCGTCCTGATGGCGGAAACGGTAGGCATGAGAATGTCTCCCCTGTTGGAACAACTGCGGCAGTTGCTCAAAGACGCGCGGCGCGTCATCGGGGTGAATGCGGGAGGCCCAGAAGTCCGGCTCCCTCAGAAATGCCTGGGGCTCGTAGCCGAGCTGTTCCCGGATGTTGTCGGAAACAAACGTGGCCGCGTAGTCGCCGGAGGCGCGGCACGAGTAAACGACCATCGGTGACCGGGAGAGCAGAAATTCCAGCCGCGCCCGGCTCGCCGACAGCTCGGCGGTGCGTTCGCGGACGGTGTTTTCGAGCCGCAAATTGGCGTCCCTCATCGCGCACTCCATCCGGTGCCTGTAGAGCGCCATCTGAAGCGTGGCGTGCAGCTCGCGCTCTTCAAACGGCTTCACCAGATAGCCGAACGGGTGGGTCTGCCCGGCCTGGCGGAGCAGGTCGGCGCTGGAATAGGCGGTGAGGAACACCACGGCCACGCTCCACCGCTCCCGGATGAGCGAGGCTGTCTGGATGCCGTCGAGCTTCCCGTCCAGGTGAATGTCCATGAGCACGAGGTCTGGCCTGCTGACGGCCAGTTCCTCGATGGCCATTTCGCCGGACTTGACCGAGCCGGTCACGACGTAGCCAAGCTGCGAGAGCCGGTCCCGCAGCTCCATGGAGATGAGCGCCTCGTCCTCCACGAGCAGAATCCTGGGGGCGGCGGGGATGGAAAAAACAGCCTCCAGACCGTCATGCCGCACGGGGGCCTTCGCTTCTTGGAAATGGGCGTCGGTCATGGTTTTGAAAAACGGGTCAGGTGCTGGCGGAGGGCGGCGGCCCCCCGCCGGCCTCCGCATCGAGCTGCCTCATATACTTCTCACAGCATTCCGGGCACATGCTGTGGGAAAATTTCGCGCTGGTGTGCGCGCTCAGGTAGGCCTCGATCTGGTGCCAGTAGTCCTTGGGGTCGCGGATTTTTTTGCAAAACATGCAGATGGGGATCAGCCCCTCCAGCTGCTTCACGTTGGCCAGCGCCGTCTGCAGCTGGCGGTTGGCCTCGCGCAGCTGCCGGTCGGCGGCGTGCCGGCAGAGCGCCACCTGGAGGGTGGCGTGCAGCTCCCGCTCCTCGAAGGGCTTGACCAGATAGCCAAACGACCCGGCGGCCCCCACCTGCTGGATCAGCTCGGTGTCGGAAAACGCGGTGAGGAACACCACCGCCACGTCGCACCGCTCGCGCAGGCGCAAGGCCGTCTCGACGCCGTTCAGCGCGCCGGCGAGGCGGATGTCCATCAGCACGATGTCCGGCGCGAGGGCGGGGATCTTCTCCAGCGCCAGCTCGCCCCGGGCCGCCTGGCCGCACACGGTGTAACCCAGCGCGGTCAGCCGGTCGCGCAGTTCCATCGCAATGAGCGCCTCGTCTTCCACGAGGAAAATGGCGGGGGAGGATGTCATTGTCCCGGATGTTTATGGGGGAACGAAACGGTCACCCGCGTGCCCCCCTCGCGGCTGATCGAAGTCGTGGCGTCCAGCTGCAGGGTCAGGTTGCGGATCAGCTGCCAGCCGAAGGAGGCGACCGTTTCCGGGTCGAAGCCGGCGGGCAGGCCCACACCATCGTCGGCCACGGTGAGGTCCACCCGTCCGTCGGCCACCGCCAGGCGGACGAGCGCCTCGCCGGCCCGCCCGTCCGGGTGGGCATACTTGAAGATGTTCGTGATCAATTCCACGAGGATCATGCCGCTGGGCAGCGCCGTCTCAATCGGGAGGAGGACCGCATCCGCCTCGACCCGGAAGCGCACCCGCCTGCCTGCGGCCATGAACGATTGCGTCAGCTGATCCACCAGTGACCGGACGTAGTCTGCAAAGTCCACATCGGCAAGATTGCGGGAGTTGTAAAGCTTTTCATGCACCAGGATCATCGAGCGCAGGCGCTCACGGGCCTCGTTGAACACCGCCAGGGTGGCGGGATCACCGGACTTCTTCGCCTGAAAATACAGCAGGCCCGCGATGATCTGGAGGTTGTTTTTGACGCGGTGGTGGATTTCCCGCAGGAGGGTCTCCTTTTCCCGCAGCGATTCGCTGATGGTCCTTTCCGCCAGCACGCGCTCGGTCACGTCCTGCACGGTGCCCCGGGAATGCAGCGGCGTGCCGTCGGGCGCGAAGTCCGTCTCGCATTGCTCCTCCACATGCCTGATCCGGCCGTCGGCCATCTGCAAACGGTGGGTGATGCGGTAGGGCTGCCGGTCCTTCAACGAACTGGTGTAGGCCTGGTTCACCCGGTCGCGGTCCTCGGGATGGACGGCGCGGAGGAAGGCTTCGTAGGAGGCGGCGAACTGCGCCGGATCAATCTCGAAAAGGCGGAAGACCTCGGCGGACCAGTGCAGGCGCTGGGTGCGGATGTCGAGTTCCCAGCTGCCGACCTGCGCGATGCGCTGGGCCTGGTGGAGCCGGTCCTCGCTTTCATTCAGGGCGGCCTCGGCCCGTTTCCGCTCGGTGATGTCGGTCACCACCGCCAGCACCATCCGCCCGTCGGTTCCTTCAAACGGCTGGAGGCCGATTTCCACCGGGAACTCGCCGCCGTCCTTGCGCCGTCCGAACAGCTCGCGCGCCCCGCCCATGGCGCGGGCCTGCGGCTTCCGCTGATAGGCGCCGCGGATGCCGGCGTGGGAGTGATGATGCCGGGCGGGCACGAGCAATTCGACGGGCTGGCCGAGGAGTTCTTCCCGGGAGTAACCGAACTGGGTGATCAGACAGTCGTTCAGCATGGCGATCCGGCCGCCGGCATCCACCACGACCAGGCCGCAGGGAATGGCTTCAAAGACATGCCGGAACCGTTCCTCGCTCGCGCGCATCCCCGCCTCGGCCTGCTTGCGCTCGGTGATGTCCACGCCGAAGACCACGACGTTGACCACCTGGCTGGCCTCGTCCTGCAGCGGATAGAAGATGGTGTCCACGTCGCGCCGTCCCAGCCGCGAGAAGTTTGCCGCGAGGTCGCTCCGCACGATTTCACCGGAGGCGGCCGCCGCGATGGCGGCCCGGGCCTGCGACCGGGTCCCGGGTTCAAGCCAGCCGATCTCCAGGAAATTGCGCTCCAGCACGTCGGCCCGCGACAGGCCCATGAACGTGAGCGGCGTCTGGTTGATCTCGATCACCGTCCCGTCGGTGGTGAGCACGGCCACCAGGCCGAACTGCGAGTCGAGGATCTGCCGCAGGCGGTCGCGCTCGTATTGGAGCGCGGTCTCGGCCCACCAGCGCTCGGTGATGTCCTGGACGGTGCCCAGCAGGCGCACCGGCCGGTTCTGGCCGTCCCGGATCAATTCGGCCGTGGACCGGACATAGATCCCGGTGCCATCGGGCCGCATGATCCGGTGTTCCAGGTCGTGCTTGGCGGTGCCCGCGGCGGCGGCGCGCAGGCTCTCGCCCACCCTTCTGCGCTCCTCGGGGGGCAGGAGTTTTTTCACCTCATTGAGGGTGGTTCTTTCATGCTTCGGATCGAGGCCGTAAATCGCCAGGGTTTCCGGCGAGAGGATCAGCGTGTCGGTGGCCAGGTCCCAGTCCACGGAACCCAGATGGGCGACGTGCTGGGCTTCTTTGAGCCGGCTCTCGCTTTCCCGCAAGGCGATGTCGGCCCGCTTGCGCTCCGAAATGTCCGTGATGGAGCCGGACATGCGGACGGGTTTTCCCGTCGCGTCGCGTTCCGCCTCGCCCCGGGAATTCACCCAGAGGTAATTCCCATCCTTGCAGCGCAGACGCATCTCTGCGTTGAAGGTCCGGCCGTTTCGCAGATGCCCGTCAATCGCCTCGTCGACGCGCGCCCGGTCATCCGGATGGATCAGGCCCTTGAACGTGTCAAAGCGCTGCGGAAGTTCGCCCGCCGCGTAGCCCAGGATGCCAAACCAGCGCGACGAGTGATACGCCTCGCCGGTGAGAATGTTCCATTCCCACAGGCCGTCGTTGGTGCCGCGTTCGGCGCGCCGATAACGGGCCTCACTTTCGCGCAACGCGGCCTCCGCGCGCTTGCGCTCCGTGATGTCGTCAACGAAGACGATCATGCAGCCGCCGTCCGAAGACTTGTATTGAACGCTGATTTCCACCGGGAAAACGCTCCCGTCCTTGCGGCGGTGAAGGCTCTCAAAGCGGTCCTCGCCCAGCTCCATGACCTTCTTGATGTGGGCCGCGGTCTCGGCGTGGCTTTCAAGGGCCTCCAGCTGCGGGATGCTGATGGCCAGCAGCTCGGCCTCGCTGTAGCCGCTCATCCGGACATAGGCATCATTGACCTCCAGCAAACGGGCTTGCAGATCCACCCGCCAGAATCCCTGCATGGCCGTCTTGAGGATTAGCTTGTGCCGCTCCGAGCCCTCGTGCAGCGCCGCCTCCGCTCGCTTGCGCTCGGTGATGTCCACGGCGAAACCGAGGAGGTGCGTGACCGACCCGGCGGCATCGCGGAGCGGGCCGAAGGTGACATCAATGTCGATCAGCGCCCCGCCCCGCACCCGCACCCTGGGCTCGTAGCGGACGGTTTCGCCGGCGGCGGCCTGCCGCAGGGCGGATTTCAGCTCCGCCTGCACCGCCTCGTCGTAGTTCCACCAGTAGGTGTCCCAGAACGGAATGCCGAGCGCCTCGCTCCGCTGGATGCCGGCGGCGCGAAGGGGGGCTTCGTTGACATCAATCATCGTGCCGTCGAGATCGTAGAGCCCGACGAAGCCGAACAGCCCGTCCAGAATCTCCCGGGTGCGGACCTGGCCCTCGCGCACCGCCGCCTCGGCCCGTTTGCGAGCATTGATGTTGGTGTGCGTGCCCAGCATGCGCAGCGGATTCCCGCCGGCGTCGCGGGCGACGATGCTCCCGATGGAAAGAATCCACAGCCAGCCGCCCGACCGGGTGCGCTGGCGGAACTCCACCTCGTAGTGCGGAATCTCTCCGCGCACGTAGGCATCGACAATGCCACAGGTCCTCTCCCGGTCGTCGGGATGGAGCCGCTCGGTCCATCCGGCCCGGGTCTCCTCAAACGTCGCGGGATCATAGCCGAGCATCGAGGCGTATTCCGGGCTGACCTTAACTTCGCCCGTGGTGAAATCGAAATCGTAAAAACCCTGGCCTGCCGCCTTCAGCGAGAGTCGCAGGCGTTCTTCCTGCACGCGGAGAATGTCTTCCTGCCGCCTGCGCTCGGTGACGTCGCGGACCATGACGCTGATCCGCCCGCCGGGAAGCGGTGCCAGGCGCGCTTCATACGCCTTGACCCCCGAAGATACCGCCAGTTCATATTCGAAGACTTCAATCCGGGACTTCTCGTTGACGGAATTGATGGCGTCCTGGAAGCCCGCACCCACCGTCGGAGGCAGCACCGCCTGCATCCGTTTGCCGAGGAACTCCGCCGGTGGCAGATACAATTCGCCGACGTTCCCGGCCCGGTAATTCAGAATGTGGCCGTCCGCCGACAGCACAAAATTCAAGTCGGGATACGCCCGGAAGATCGCCTCGATTTCCGCCTCCTGCTGCCGCGACAATTCCTCAGCCCGCCTGCGCTCGGTCACATCGATGCCCACGGCCAGCAGGCTGGGCGCGCGCCCGGGGAAGTCGCGCAGCCCCTGATCGTGCCACTCGATTTCGCGCTCTTCGCCGGCGCGGGTGAGAATGGAATTCACGTTGCCGTGCGTGGCGGCGCCCTGCGTGGCGGTCAGGAAAAGCCCGCGGATGCGCTCGCGGTCGCGTTCGGGCAGAAAGGTGGAGAACCAGTCCTTTCCGCGCACCTCATCGAGCCGCCAGCCGGTGAGCTGCTCGAAGAAGGAGTTGACGTGCAGGATGGCGCCCTGCGAGTCGAGCAGAAGGAGGATGACCGGCGCGGTGCCGGTCAGGTTCTGGGCAAAGTCGCGTTCACGCTGGAGCACCCGTGCCTGCTCATCACGCTGCGCGATGCTCTCCTCCAGCTCACGCATCGTGCGTTGACTCGACCGGATGAGATGGAAACCCGCCCACCCGATGCCTGCGAGGAGGCTGAACAGCAAGCCCGTCACCAACCGGCCGTTTTCGAGCAGGCTGACCACGCTCATCTCGGCGCGCAGCTCCCTGCGGAGTTCCCTGGCCCGCTGGTCCACACTCCGCAACTGCTCGGTGACCAGCAGGAGATCCTCCAGCGCAGTGGGAGATTCCGGTCCGGCCATGAATGCCTTCAGCCGGGCGTTGAGCCGCGCGACCAGCGGGCCGGCTGCCCGGGACACGTCGTCCTTCGACACCTTCTCAATCCGGACCCGCAGCGCTTCGATCACCCCCGTGCTGTTCAGCGACAGCTCCCCGATGAGGTCGGGGCGGGGATTGTTGGCCGGGGACCGGCCCCGCAGCCTCTCGACGTGGATCATCAGAGCCAGCCGGTCCAGTTCATCCAAACCGGTCTGCACTTCCTCGTGGCCCTGATCGATCTCCTTCTGCTTCCGATTGCGTTCAACGAGCCCGGGCGGCACGACGAAATAGGCGGCAACCACGCCCAACACCGCCAGTCCGACCAACAAGTAAATGCGTTTGATGAACAGCCTTGCGGTCTGATGGCTGTTCTTGCTCATGGGCGGGAATGTTCGGAGCCGCCGATGACAATCTGGCGCATCTGGTCGAAATCGGCGCGCGTGGCGGGAATAAACGCCCGCGTTTCGAGCGGAGACAGAACGGACTGATGTTCGGGAGTGCCGGGATCGAGCGCGAGAAAGGCGTCGCGGATGCGTGCACGCAGGGGGATGGGGAACTGCCTGGGGACCGCCCAGACATAATCGGCGTAGCCCGGCGATTCCCACAACAGGCGGATGCGGCGCGGATCAATCGCACCGGTTTCAAACCGCCGGCGCAGCAGCATCGCACTCACCACGCCGGCATCCACGCGCCCATCCTGGACGGCCGCTATGACGGCGTCGTGGTGGGGCATGGTCGTGACGGAGCCGAAGAATTTCTCCGGCACGAGATTCTTCTGGCCGAAGAAATAGCGCGGCATCCAGTTGCCCGAGGTGGAGAGCCTCTCGCCGAAGCAGAACGAGCGTCCACGGAAGTCATCCGGGAATTTCCCCTCCACCCCGGCACGGGTGATCACGACGCTGACGATGTGCCGGTCCAAAATCCGCATGGCCAGGGGGACTGCTCCATCGCGATGTTCCTCCTGGATGAACGTGACGGCCCCGAAGAGGGCGAGGTCCAGCTCCTTGTTGTGGAACATCTCCTCAAATTCCGTGAAACTGTCGGGGATGACGAGTTCGGCCCGCACGCCGAGGGCTTTGCCCAGATAACGGACAAGCGGACCATAAACATCCTCAAGCCGTTCCTTCGGCTGATAGGGCACCACGCCCACCCGCAGCGGGTCCGGCACCGCCGGCGGGAGGGGCTCCTCGCAGCCGCAGAGGCAGAAGGCAAGGCTGGCCGAGAAAAGCAGAAACCACCGCACGCCGCGCGAAGCGGATGCCGGGAGCGGCATCTGGCCGCTGAACAGGTGGCTGTTCACATTCAGCTTGGGTCTCACTGTATGAGCTGGCACTCGCTCGCCGACCCCTTCATTCAGGCCGAGACAGCGGGCCGGAGGCTAGCCCTTATTTTCAAGATGAGGCAAGTGTCATTGCTGCTCCATGACGCTGTCCGAAGCCGGCCGGCCCGACCTGAAGGCCGGTGATGTCGCCCAAGTCGCCGCCGGGACCTGGCTCCAAAGAAAGCAGCCGCCCCTCGGACTGTCCGCATTCATCCGGGCAACAGACAGCCCGGAACATCCAGAATGCAGGGACACCATTTCTTGTAAAAAGTTCCCCATTTCTTGCTTGCTCCGATGCGGAACATGACCGATAGAAGGCACATGCATATCGGGATGCAGTGGAGTGGTGGATGCCGGGAGGAACGGGGATGTGCAGCATTTTTGAAAACACTTCGGGACGATCGCCGGCTGTAAGGCTTCCAGTCAACGGGTAGGGGCTCGGTTTGTTATCATGTGCCAGAACTGCCAATCTGAATCGCATCTGCCGGGGAAGCCGCATCAGCAGGTCCTCGGCACGGTCATGTTGTTGGAGGATGATGCCCCCCTGCACCAGACCCTGCGCACCTGGCTCGAAAACCAGGGATGGCGGGTGGTGGACGGCACGGGGCTGCACGACAGTGTTTCCGAATGGCAGCTCCACCGCGACTCCATCAACCTGGTCATCAGCGACTACTATCTGGCCGAAAACATCACCGGCCAGCAGTTGGCGGATTATTTTCAGATGGACCGTGAATGCGTGCCCTGCCTCATGATCAGCGGAGCCTGGGCTCCCGGGCAGGCCCCCTCGGATGAGCCGGAACGCAAGCGCTACTACCGCGCCAAGCTGGACCTCTTCCCCAACTTCATCAACCTGGTGAGTGAAATCATCGGTCAGCAAGGCCGGCTGTGTCAGGAGTTGGAAACGAAGCCGGCCGGCAAGCGGGGCACCCAAACCCACACGCCGTCCGGAGCCCAAACCGGTGCGCAGGCTGAAGCTTAGACGGCCCCTCGCCATCCCCGAACGGGACGCGGCCCCCGTGCAGGAAACACTTCGGGCACCCGACTCTGGCCGGCCCCTGGCGGTCGCTCGTTGACATCCACACCAAACCCTCCGGGCGGCAATGCCGCTCCATGCCTCATGACTCTTCACCGGCGGCTTCATGTCAGCATGCGGGGCGGGACTCAATCAGCCCATGGTTTGGCTTGATTCAGGCGGGCCGGATCGTCCGTTGAACGCGCTCGATGGTCTCAGCCCCCACAACCTTGTCGATATCCAGCAGGGCGACGACACGATGTTCGAGCTTGGCCATGGCGAGAAGGTAGTCGGCGCTGATCTGCCCGCCGAAGTCGGGCGTCGGTTCAATGTCCTTGCCGGTGACGTTCGCGACGGACTGCACGGCATCGACGATCAGCCCCATGGTGGCCGCGTTGCTGGTGGACAGGGCCACTTGCACGACAACGATGCAGGTGCGATCCGCGACGTCCGCGTGCTCAAGCTGAAATTTGAGGCGGAGGTCCACAATGGGAATAACCTTGCCGCGGAGGTTCAGGACGCCCTTCACGTAGTCGGGCATCTGCGGCATGGCGGTGACCGCCGTGTGCCGGATGATCTCGCGCACCTTCAGGACGGAAACCCCGTAGGATTCGTCACCGAGCAGGAAGGTGAGGTATTTGCCAGCGACTGCGGCCGTAGCCGCAGCAGGAGTGGTGGTGGATGTGGAAGCCATGGTGTTGGTCTGCGTTGGCCATCTGGATTGCAGGCTAACAGGACCATCGGCAGCGGCGGCATGAACCTGAGGAAAAAATCTTCCGGCCAAGCCCCTTTGAAAAGGAAACCGCCCGCAGGCCGTGGGCCACAAGCGGGCGGGAGCACTGAGACGTGGAGGCTCTCAGAAGTTTTTGAAACTGCCATCATCAAGCATCGGCACATCCTGCCCCGCACCGGCGAAGGCCATGATAGGCGTCAGATTGCCACGCTTGGGCGCCGGCGTGCGGCGCACGTCCCGCGCCGCGACGGGCCGGACCTCCACCTCGGGACTGCGTTTGGCCGCCGCCGGCTCGGCCCCCATCAGACGCTGGAGGTCGGCGACGGCTTCCTGTAGCGCGGACGCCTGGCTGCTAAGCTCCTCGGATGCGCTGGCGCTCTCCTCGGCGCTGGCGGCGTTGCTCTGAGTGACCTTGTCCATCTGCGTGACCGCCGTGTTCACCTGTCCGATGCCCTGGCTCTGCTCGCTGCTGGCCGTGGCGATGCCCGCCACCAGCTCGTCCACCTGCCTCACCTTGCCCACGATCTCCTGCAGGCTCGCGGCCACCTTGTCGCTGATCTGCACCCCGCGCTCGCTCTTGGCGATGGCGTCTTCGATTTTGGCAGCGGTTTCCTTGGCGCTCTTGGCGCTGCGCTGGGCGAGGTTGCGGACCTCGTCGGCGACGACGGCGA
>Ga0172379_10005055_pt1 | contig 18763 bp, 15 predicted proteins | sample GrowelOW334metaG_FD_119756 | JGI IMG/M metagenome (GOLD analysis project Ga0172379, IMG submission 119756) | Groundwater microbial communities from an aquifer near a municipal landfill in Southern Ontario, Canada - Groundwater well OW334 metaG | ecosystem: Environmental > Aquatic > Deep...
GTTTCCTCGCCGGTATTTTTCCAACAGAACCGCTTTGTCCGAATAAGGCCCGCTTCGATCAAATTTTTCTTGAAAATGTCGTCTCCCAAAATTTTGTCCATGGCTTTTGCGATCTCCGCCGGATCGTTCGGATCTGTTAAAACCGCCGCTTCGCCGGCGATTTCCGGCATGGAAGTGACATTGGAAGTTATTACCGGCGCGCCGCTCGCCATCGCTTCCACAATCGGCAAACCGAATCCCTCCTGCAAGGAAGGAAAAACGAGCATCTCGGCGGCGGAATAAAAATGATTAAGATCTTCCGGCTCGACATAATGAACAAAAACAATATCATCTTTATAGCCTGACTCTTCGGCTAATTTAAAAATCTTTTCCGTATCAAAATCCTTGGTGCCGACGATAACCAATTTTTCTCTTCTCTGATATTTATCCCTAAAAATTTTATACGCTCTAACCAGATTGGTAATATTTTTATGGGGCAGATGCCGGCCCATTTCCAAAATAAACGGACTTTCGATTTTATATTTTTCAGCGACCAACCGGCGCGCTTCGTTTTTATCAATTACCTTAAAATTTTCTCCGCCGCCGATATAAGTATAAAAAATGATTTCGGGTTTGGCGCGATAATATTGTTCTATCTCTTTGCAGCCGTATTTTGAAACCGCGATCAAAGCGGCGGCTTTTCTGTTGAATTTAGTCAAAATGAAATTGAAAACTTCCCGTGAAAAGATCCAGGGGCCCGGAGCGGTAATATCGCCGGCTCCATAAGTCGTGATGACGATCTTTTTGGCCGGCGCCAGCCAAAAAAACGGATAAACCCGAGGTTGAAACCAATGAATAATATCAAATCTTTTTTTTCTGTATTGCCAAAAAAACAGCATTGTGGAAACGAAACGGGAAGCATAAGGCAATTTTACCCGAGGCAGCATGATTTCTTTGGCCCGGCTGTAAAGCGGATCATCAACCTTGTCATAATGAACCAAATAAAAATCAAATCGTTCATCGCCCAGCATATTTTCGATCAATTTTCTGGTATATAAAGCCGTGCCTTTGGCTTTCCGCTTATCCATCGGATAGCTCATCAAAGCAACCTTTATTTTTTCATTCGTCATAAAATTTGTTTTTTATTTGCATTCGTTGATAAAATATTCTTCCAATTTTTTTATATAGACCGGCAGACTGAAATTTTCCACCGTCAATCTGGCGTTCTTGGCCAATTCTCTCCGCAATTCGTCATTTTCTATTAGTTTTTCGATCGCCCCGGCCAAAGAAGAGACGTCTTTTGCTTCAACCAACAAACCGTTCTTTCCGTCAATCAAAATTTCCGGGATGCCTCCCACTTTGGTGGCGACCACCGGGCAACCCGCCGCCATAGCTTCCAACATGGCGATCGGCTGGCCTTCCCAAAGAGAAGAAATAATAAAAATATCCAAAATCGGCAAAACATTTCTGATTTCCTTAGCCGGACCGATAATGATTCTGGAAGAAAAATTCAGATTCTGAATCAATTTTTTCAATTCCTCTTCCATTTTTCCATAACCCACCAACAAAAAATAAATGTCCTGTCTTTGGATTCTATTCAAGACTTCGGCCGCCGCTTTGATAAAATAAACCAAACCTTTCTGCTCTACAAATCTGGCCACTGAACCGATAACCAGGCTTTCTTCGGGCAAATTAAAATCTTCTTTAACTTTTTTCCGGTTTATTTCCTCCGGTCGGGCCAATTCAATGGGATAGGGCAAAATGGCAAATTTTTCTTTGCCGATCTTTTCCTGGCCGGATGTAAAATCCAAAATCGCTTGGGAATCAACAAAAATTTTAGCCGTTTTTTTAGCCAATCGGCGGTCGGCTAGAATCTTCCACCATTGTTTCTGCCAATAAATATTGTGTTCAAAAATAAAAACCGGCTTGGCGCCCGTAAAAAGATTCAACAAACGGATGATAAAATTAGATTCAAAAAGATGGCAGCAAAGAATATCGAATTTTTCCCGGCGCAAAAACCAAAACGTTTTCAACCAACTGACAGCGTCAAAGGGGCCCCTAAAAAGAAACTGATGATAAGGGATTCCCGACAGATCAAAAAAAACATCGGCGTAATTATTTTTATTCGCCGGAAACAAGGTGCACAGGTGCGGCTCGAATTTATCGCGGTCCAGATTTTTAATCTGATTAATTACCAATTTTTCCGCGCCGCCGATATTAAGATTTCCGATTGCAAATAAAACTTTTATTTTTTTCATCCGTATCTTTATTTCGTTTTATAAATATAGACCGTCGGACCGGTTTGCTTTAATTTAAACAGTTCGTAAATGGGGTTTTCCAAATCCGCCAGGCTTGTGCTCCAATTATTTTCATTCGCTCCCTCTGGAAAGGTTTTGACCAAAGCAAAATTCTGCTTTAAATTTAACTTTTTCAGTCTGGCCATTTTTTGTTCAAAATCGCTTCTGTCCCACCAGCCGACTATCAAATAATCATATTTTTTATTCAATAGCTCCTTGGACGCGGTTTGATCATAAGCGTAATAATACATGTAATAATTCGGCTTCGGATAATCGGTTTCATCAAGAGACAAAAGATATGCTCTTTTCTTGGTAAATTGGGCGGTTGAGTTTTTGATATCTTCTATCGCCTGCTTATTCTCGTTTATCTCCAAAAGATTGTCAAAATTAATTATTTTTTCTCCCGAAGGAATATTATCATATATCCAACTCCTGGCCGCCGTAATGGTGCTGGGCTGGGCCAAACGGTAATCCCATAACAACAGAAGGATAGAATTAACAGCCAAAACAAGAAAAACCAATATCAAAGCAACCCGTTTATTTATCTTGGTTTCGATTTTTTTATACAGATAAAACAGACCATAGCCGGCGGCTAAAGATAAAAAAGGAATCACCGGCAAAATATAGCGAGGCACTAACCCCGTCAAATTGATTATCACGTAGTAGACCAAAACAAAAGAGCCGATAAAACAGAATTTTTTTCTTTCTTTAAAAAAGAGAATGCCAAAACCGAAAAGAGAAAATAAGATCAAGATCGGTTCGTATTTTATCAAGACGCCAAAATAATAACCGTAATCCCCAAGCGAATTAAGAATGTTCCCGCCCGAGCTAGAAGACCCAAACATTGTGTTAAAACTGGGGAAAAAACCGTCGCTGCTTATATAATTTTTAAAACCGCGCGGATTCAAGAATGACACCAAAAAATAAAAAAAGATAAAAATAAAATTAACCAACCAAAAGTTTTTATCGGTCAAAAAAATGTCTTTCAACTTTCGGCCTTTGTTTTTCAAATAATGGACGATTAAAAAAGGGAAATAAATCAAAACTCCGATTGCGTGCGTCCCGAAGGCCAGACCGACGCCCAAGCCGATCAAAATATAATCTTTTATTTTTCCTTTTTCTTTTTGATACAAGACCGTTATGAAATAAAAAGCGATCAAAACGGCCATCAACTGAGGAATCCAAACTCTCGCGAAGTGCGACATTTGCACAAACATCAAACTGGAAGACAGTAAAAAAGACGCCAATAAAGAAATAACTCTGTTATTGAACAATTTTTCGCTTATCTTATATAAAAGATAAATGGAAAAAACGCCCATCAAAACAGTCAAAAGCCTGGCAAAAGGCAAAAATTCATTGAAATTCAAAAGACCGAATTCTTTGATCGCTTCCAAACTTGTGAATGCGCCCGAAAAACGCAAGAATAGCAAAAAGAGAACGAAAAACGGCAGATAAAAATAAACAGCCAGGGGCACGTGATAAAATGTCGGATAATCGGGGATCAGAGTCCGATCGGAAATCATTTTTAACGCAGTGGTCATTAAAGGCAACTCATCTCCGACGGTATTGACCCCAAAATCATAAAAAATACCGGCAACGCCCGCCGAAAAAAACAAGACTAAAATCAACCATAAACCCTTTGTTTGCAAGAAATTTTTAATGGCCATAAATAAAATTTAAATCTGTTTTAATAAAAATCATCCAAAATCAAACAATCTCGTTCTTTTTAATTCCAGTATTCCCCCAATAACGGCAAAAATCAACTGCATACCGAGAATGGAAAAAGAAAAAGCCAGCGCCCTTTCCGGTTCAACCGCAAAAAGGCCGAGCAGACCGACCAATGAACCTTCCCGGACTCCCAAACCGCCGATAGTGATCGGCAACGACAATAAGCCGAAAAAAATACCCAATACCCAGCACCAATCCAAAAAAGAAAGATTAATATCCAATCCCCAACCTAAAATCATATAAGAGCCGACCAGAATCAATTGAAAAATAATGCTAAGAATCACACAAATAAAAATAACTCCAAACTTTTTAGAAAAATAATGCCAGGCATTGATTATCTCAATGAACCAACCGCATATCTTTTTAAATTTTGGCGCTTTAATGGAACAAAAATCCAAAAAATTAATTAAGCTGTTATAAATAAATATCAGCCTGATCAAAAAAAGAAAGACTAAACAAACCAAAACAATGAAAGAAAAAGTCCAAATCGCTTTCTGAGGCAAAACATTATCGGTAAAGATCAAACCGAATATTGAAACGACCACCAAGCCGATAATCCCCGTAATTTTATCAACAATGACAGACATGGCGGTTTGACCGGTTTCTTTTTGGTCTTTGCCCAAGATATAAATTTTAGTCGCCTCGCCCACGAATTGCCCGGCGGAAAAAAGCGAATAAAATTGGCCGATAAGGCTCAATGATAAAAGTTTTTTAATGGAACACTGCGGCAAAAGCAGCCGCCATTTGAAAGATTTTATAAAAATATAGAAGAAATTCAAGATCACAACCGCCAAAAAAACCAAAAGCGGCAAATTGAACAAATTCTCGAAAATTTTGCCAAGATCGCTCCTATATAAAAACCAACCGAGCAAAATAATTGCTATTGATATTTTTAATCCTGTCTTTAACCATCTCTTGTTCATAAAAAATCTCATAGCTTTCTTAAAATAACAAAAACCTGAACTATTTCCAATTCTTCCTTTTTATAGCCCGAAAATGCTTCATCAATTTTAAGGTTCGAGGGCAACGCTTTTGTTCGCGTTTCTAAAAATTCCACTCCAAAATTCAATTCATTGAATATCTTCAAATAATCGGCCCATCTTAATCTGTTGCTGTAAAAGATCGTTTGACTGGCAAAGCTATTCCATTCTTTTTGGCTGTATTTGTAAAAAGAAAATGGATTAGCCGCATTGATATGGTCTTTCAAGTCTATTTCGTGAATCATCAACCCGCTGTTTTTCAAATAGCTTTTTAAATTAGCCAGGGCTTTTTTTACGGAATCGCGTTCAACATGTTCAAGCATCGCGCTTGATATTATTATATCAAATTTTTCAATTAATTCCTCTTTCAGATCGGCAACTTGCAATCGTTCAAAACCGAATCTTTTTCCAAAAACCATCTTATTCTCTTCTACCCGCGCTTCATTAAAAATATTTTTATTATAATTTTTACGGATTTCCTCCAATAAGCGCCCTTCTTTCTTAATTAAATTTATATTGGTTTTAAGATCATTGTATAGATCCGTGCTGAGCCAAAAGTTAAAATCGTCCGCCAAGAAAAAATATCCAAGACCCACAGAACTGCCGGCTCCGATCTCCAATATTCTTTTATCTTTAAAAGAAATATTATTTCCGTCCAACTTTTTTTTCCAATCCCGATATTGCTCAAAAAAGCTGGCGTAATCTCTTTTTTGCCAGCAATATTTCAGCATTACCGAATTGAAAAACTTATTATTGAGCGTTTTTATGGTCAATCTGTCCAATCTCGCCCGTTGCAGCAAATTTAATCCGAATTTGGTTATAATATTCATTGTTTTTTCAATTAATCCAAATAACTTTCGTAGCCGAGAGAAAAATGAGTTTTAAAAATCTTATTGAAAATTTTCAATGAACCGAGAAATAAGATCGCTTCTATGGGAAATTTTAATGCATTGTGTTTAAATCTAAAATAAACCACGGGATAAAAGATCTTGTTGATGATAAAAATTATCGGCTTAAAAGCCTTCGGCACTATTTTATAAAATTCCGGATTGGCCAAGGGAAGATAAAAATTGGAAAAGATTTCGATCTCCCAGCGGTAATCCCTGGTTGACCAAGGCGCTTTGAATTTTCTTAACGTATGGCCGGCCCATTCTTCCAACTTTTTCGGCGGAGAGAAACCTTTTTCGACCGATCTGTCAAAAAGCGCCGTTCCGGGATAAGGCGTGTAAAAAAATAATCTGGCTCTGAGCTTTTTATCAATTAATTTTGCGCGCCTGATCATATCGATTGTTAATTCAATATCTCTATCGGGATTAATTGGGAAACAAAGCATGGTCGAAAAAAGAGGCGTAATATTATGCGCGTTCAAAATTTCGACGAATCTAAGATTCTCTTCCACCTTGGACTTTTTATCGATCAGGTCAAGAATCTCCTGATCGCCGGATTCCGCTCCAACATATATTTGCCGGCAACCGGCTCGATAGAAGAGATCCAGGTCATTGTCATTGAACACCCTTGTAAACAAACCCGGGTGGGCGCTGGTATCCCATTTCAGATCCAACCCAGAAGCTATGATCTCCTGGCAAAGTTTGAGGCTGAAATTTTTATTAACAAAAAAATTATCATCGTCAAAAGTTATGCTGTCCACTTTTGCCGTTTCTTTTAAAAATTTCAAATCTTCAATGATTTCGCTTATTTCCTTGTTATACCAGCGGCGGCCGAAAACTTCCGCCACGCAGCAAAAAGCGCAGTTGAAAGGACAACCATGGCTGGAAAAATACCCGATGCACCTCTTGTTGTAAGCGCCTTTAAAAACATAATTGTTCAAATCAATTAATTTTAGATTGATTCTGGGAAATTGTTTAATATCAACAAATTCGGCTTTTTTATTGACCGAAATTTTGCCGTTTGTTTTATATCCAAGCCCGGATATTTTTGAATAATCTTTATTTTCCAAAAGACATTCGACCAATTCTCTGAATGGCATTTCTCCTTGTCCTCTGATAATAAAATCGACAAAGGGCTCTTTTAGGGTTTCTTCCGGCAACAAGGTTGGGTGCCAACCTCCCCAAACAACAGAAGCTTTGGAAATATTTTTTATCAGTTTAGAAAATTTAATGCCGCCAACGATTTGATGTCCTGTCATGGAACTGACACCCGCCAGAAGAAGACGGTCTTTAACCTTTAAAATTTTGGCCGAATAATTTTTTTCAACTTGTTCGTCGATCAAGATAATTTCCAATCCCAAATCCCGGATCATTCTTTCCAAATAAAGAAGGGCGTAAGGGATCCTTCCTCTGTTTTGAGAAGGCCAAGGAGAAGGAAAAAATAAAACAATTACTTTTTTTTCGTTGTTCATTTATTTGCGATTCTTTGCGACTATTATCATCCGGCCGCTTCCAAACGGCGAAAAAACAAGGGCGGCTAATTGAGCCAATATTAATTTAATCGGACTTGGCAAGAATAAAAATAAATTGAATAATCCGCTCCAAAAATCTTTCTCGCCCAAACAATAATATTCCAAACTCCTGATAATATCGCTGGGCACCTGCTCGGAAATGATTTTTATTTGATCAAAACCGCAATTTTGAAGCAATTTTAAAATTCCTTCGGACGAATAATGAAATCTGTGGCGCGGCAGATCATAACCGCTCCAATATTTTTTAAAAAATCTCGCTTCCCAAGAATCAAACCGGGGCAATTTTAAAAATAAAATTCCGTTGTCCGCCAACCCTTCTTTAATTCCGGCCAAAATTTGTTTAGGATCGTTCAAATGCTCGAAAACATGCCGAGCGACCATCAAATCATACTTTTGGCCGAAAATCAGACCGTCGGCCAAACCCGGCTGTAAAATAATATTATAATTTTTTTGGGCAAAATCGCGGCCGGCCCGGCCGGGTTCAAGACCGGCAATTTTAAAACCGAAATAACGAGCTTGATCTAAAAATTCCCCTCGGCCGGCGCCGATTTCAAAAATAGAAGCTCCGCTTTTTTTAATGGTTTTCTTAATCAACCTAAGGTCGGCCTTGTATTTCAAAACTTGCAGCCAACCCAAAAATCCTTTTTTACCCGCATAAGCTTCGTAATTTTCCGGATAAAAAAAAGTCAATTCCTTATCGGTCAAGAAAGGAGAACTGAACGCTGTTTGGCAAACAGCGCAATAATTTATGTCAAAATCGGCTGATTTTCCCCGACCGATAAAATAGTCTTTGCCGTTTTTATGTAAAATTTTCGCTTCACTCTTGCAGATTGGGCAAAAAATATCCGCCATTTGATTTTTTAAATTATTGAATAAACCCGGTCGATTCTTTCGCCCACCGCCTGCCAAGACAGATTGGCGACCGCGCGCTGGCGCGCTTTTTCTCCCAGGATCTTGGCTTCTTCTTTATTCTCCAACAAATACAAGATCTTTTCGGCCAGATCTTGGCTGTCATTCAATTTCGCGAATATGCCGGTTTCACCCAAGATTTCTCTTGAAGTGCCCCTGTTAAAAGCTACTGTCGGCAAACCCATAGCCATATAATTATAGATTTTGCCGTCTCCCTCGGTCAGAGCGATTTTGGGAGCAACCGCCACATCGGCCAAAGATAAATATTTTGGTAAAAGACCATATTCAATTCGCCCCAAGAACAAAACATTTTTTTCCAAACCGGATTTTTGACAATAATCTTTATACTTTTCAATATTTGGAAAACCGATAATTATAAATTGAACATCGCCGTTTTTTTCCGCCACTTTTTTAAAAGATTCAAACATTATATCCGCGCCTTGATATTTTTCCAACAAACCCATATATATTATTCTGGGTTTGATTTGATCAATTCCCAATTTTTCCGCCAGATCTTTGTCAAAAGACGATGGTTTGAAAATATCAACGTCCACGCCGTCTTTAACATTGGCGGAACGACCTGGCAAAACACCCAAATTTTTAAGCTCCGAGAGCATATTATCGGACTGAGTGATGACAAAAAACCAACCCGCGATCATTTTCTCCAAAAACTTGATTGCTTGAAATCCCAAACTGCCCGCCTTGATAAAACCGTGCTGCAAACATTCCCCGGTTAAAGAGCCCTGCATATCAAACAGGTATTTTTTATGAGGGAAAAATATCTTGCAAAAACGGGCGATAACCGCCCCTTCGTGCAGATGAGCGTGAATGATATCGGGATTAAACCGACGAATGGTTTTAATGGCCGTGCAGGCCAAGAACGGCAAAAGAAGAATTTTAGTGTAAGTCGGACCGGCTGATAATTTTTTATACCAGGGGAAATTATAGCATCTAGCCGTTTCGATTCCCGGCATATCCCGGCCCAAACCGTAAGTGCATAAAATTATTTCGTGGCCAATTTTCTTTAAAGCTTTTATCTCTTCGTAGATCTGCGTGTGGCAGCCGCGGTCGGCAAAAAAAGGCGTCGGCGCTATCATCACGATTTTCATAATTATTCCCTGAGAAGCTTAATGATCTTCTGGCAAACGTTTCTGACTTCTTCATCGGTCAGATTTGAGTCTAAGGGCAAGCTGATCATTTCAAGAAAGATATTGATATTTTTGCAAATATATTTGACGTCTTCTTCGGTCATTCTCAAATGCAAAGGCAAACTGATTATTTCCTTGGCGGCTTCCTCCGCCCGAGGACAAGTTCCCGAAGCGTAATTATACATTTTATAATCCGTGTTCAACCGGTAATGCACGCCGGGATAAATTTCTTTCGCGTTAAGAAATAATATCAAGATGTCTCTCAGCGCGGCCGGAACGCGAATTTGGAACAGGTGGCGCGAAGAAACACAATCGTCAAAATGTTTGACCAATTTTATTTGGAGATTATTTTCCAGCAATCGCGTATAAAGATCGCAATATTTCCGCCTAATCTCATTATCCCGGTCCAAATATTTCAATTGAACCAAAGCGATTGCGGCCATAATGGAATTGCCATGAGCCTTTAAACCCAAATATTCAACATCATAAAGCCACTTATAACCTCCGTGGCCGGCTCGGGAAAAAGTATCATTGTTTATTCCCATCCAACTCCACTTTCTCGCTTTCTCATCCAAGGCTTTTTCTTTAAAACAGATCATGCCGCCGTCCCCGATCGACAAATTTTTTACCGCGTGATAAGAAAAAACCGCGCAATCAGCCTCTGATCCGATATGCCTTTCCCTATATTTTGTGCCCGACATATGAGCCGCGTCCAAAATTAAAACCAAATTATATTCTTTGCAGATCCGGCTAATCTCGTCCAGTTTTCCGGCATTTCCGCCAAAACCCACAAAAACAACCGCTCTGGTTTTCGGCCCGATTTTCTCTCTGACCGATTGGGGATCGAGACACAAAGTTTCATCCACATCGGCAAAAACCGGTTTTAAATTCTCGTATAAAATAGCGTGGTTGGTGGAAACAAAAGTTAACGGCGTGGTGATCACTTCATCGCCTTCTCGCCAATTCAATTCATATTTGAATATTTTCATCGCCAAGTGCAAACCTTGCGTGCTGGAATTCAAAAAATGGGCATTGGGCAAACCGGTATAGTTTTTCCAAGCTTCTTCGAATTCAACGGTTTTAAAACCGAGTCCCGTCCAACCCGCTTCCAAGCATTTTCTTATCTCCGCCAAACATTCATCAACGCTGTAAACGGGCGAAAAAAGTTGAATCTTTTTCATAAAATTATTTGTTTTCCGTAAATTCTTTAATGCTATAAGGGGTTATCCTGTTGCTCTCATGATAATTTCTGGAATTAAGATCGGCCATCAATCCCAAAATAAAAAGTTGAACTCCCATGATCAGAAGAAAAGAAGAAAGCAACGGCCAGAGAGTGTTTGATAGATCTCCGACGGATAAAAATATAAAAATGGAAATTATTGACGAAACCGCGCCCAAAAATAAGACAAAAATTCCGAGACCTCCCAAAAGATGGAGCGGGCGAACGGCGTATTTGCTCCAAAACCAAACCGCGATCAAATCGATTAGCCCTTTGATCATGCGCTGCCAATTATACTTTGTTTGTCCCAAAAGTCTTGGCCGATGATTAACCGTTATTTCGCCGATCTTAAATCCTTTGACGGCCAACAAAGCCGGGATGAAACGATGCATCTCGCCATATAGATTTATATTATTAAAACATTCTTTCTTATAGATCTTTAATGTGCAACCGCTGTCATGAATTCGATCATTGACCAGAAATTTCCTTAACCAGTCGGCGCCGCGCGAAGCAATCTTTTTTGTCAATTTGTCGCGCCTGTTTTTTCTCCATCCGGAAACCGCATCCAAATCATTGCGTTCCAAATATTCAACCAATCTGGGAATATCTGCCGGATCATTCTGCCGGTCGCCGTCCAAAGTAACCAAATAATTGTTCCGAGCGGCTTTAATCCCCGCGTCCAACGCCGCCGTCTGGCCGAAATTTTTTCTGAAACTTATCAATTTCACCGGCTTTAAGCTTTTGGCCACTTCCGCCGTTTTGTCGATTGAGCCGTCATTAATAATTATTATTTCATATTCATAATTATTGGCTTCGCAAACCGCCCGTATCTCTTGATGCAGTTCATTAATATTTTCCGCTTCGTTAAAAACCGGAATTATTACCGATATTCTTTTTTTCTCATTAAACATTTTATTTTCCATAGCCGTACAGTTCCATTATTTTGTTTATAAAACTGTTTAAACCGTGCTTTTCTTTAACTGTATTTCTTAAATCAGAACCCAAGGCGCGATATTGTTCAGGCGGCAAATTAAAGATAGATTCGATCTTTTCCGCCAAACTTTTAAAATCGTTTTTTGGATACATTAACCTCTCTTTTTCTTCTCCCAGCACTTCTTCCAGCGCTTCATTGCAAGTCAATATCGGCAATTGGCAAGCCATCGCTTCAACAATAGCTTTGTCCAAACTGCCGGTTCGGCTCATATTTACGAACAGATCGGCATTCTGCAAATATTCGACGATCGCCTCGTTGGCAATCGGACCGATAAATTTGATCTCTTCTTTTAAATTTTTATCTTCCGAGAGCCGGCGAAGTTCATTGAAATATTTTTCATCAGTTTTGACCGCCGGACCGCCGATAATCTCCGCGCTCAAATTCAAACCCTTGTTTTTCAAAATTTCAACCGCCTTGATCAAAGTTTCGTAATCTTTTGACGGTGAAATTCGGCCGACAGATATTATTTTAAAATTGCGGCGGGCTGCTCCTTCTCTGAATAAAAACTCCCTCTTGGCGGAAAATTTCTCAATGTCGATTCCTTGTCCGATAACATTGATCTTGCCGCTTTTCAAGCGGCAACCGCTCTTAGTTGAAGTGAATATAATATTAACCAATTTCTCCGCAATTTTCAAGCTTAACGGCACATGGCCATGCGCATACCACAAACCTATTTTTTTACCCAGTATTCGCCAGATCAATCCCCCCAAAACCGCATACTCCGCATTCATATGGACGAAAACCGCCTCGTAGTTATTTCTCTCTCGCCAGATATAACGATAAAAATTAAAAAGGTATTTTATTTTTTTAAAAGGCGCCGGGCGCAAAAAAGAAAAAAAGTTTCTGGAAACCGGCGTTCTTTCTTTGCCCAAGCTTAAAACTTTAACATTGGAAGGCGGTTCGTAATCGCCCACGCTCAAAGCGATTACGGTAACTTTTTCGCAATGTTTGGCAAATTCAGCAATCCAACCGAGCATAAAACCCAAAACATCGTCTTTTTTGTCTATCTTTTGCGTCAGGATAAGAATTTTCATAAAATTAAGGCTTTTCCCCAACTTTCTTTATAGAGAGCGAGGGTTTGCTCTTTGGTCGGCAATTTCAAAAGAGCTTGCCTGGCGCCTTCGCCTATTTTTTTTCTCAATTCATCATTTTCAACCAATTCAACCATCGCTTGCCGAACCATTTTTTGGTTGCCAACCGGAACAATCAAACCGCTTTCTTTATCCCTGATTAATTCTCCGGCGCAACCCACATCGGTCATAATAATCGGCAGGCTGAAACCGGCCGCCTCGACGATCGCCAATCCCCAACCTTCATAATCGGAAGTCAGAATAAAAACATCAGCTTGCCGGTAAAAATTCTTCGGATCGTTTTGCCATCCCCAAAATTTTACTTTCTGTTCCAAACCCAAATCCTTGATCTTAAATTCCAGCTTTTTCTTTTCCGGCCCGTCGCCCACGATCCATAATTTCGTTTCCGGATGGATTTTCACAACGTCGGCCAGCGCTTCGATCTGCATTTTAATATTCTTTATCGGCGCCAACCGCCCGACCGTCAAAAAAATAAATTCTTTATTTCCCGATTCTTTATTTCTTGTTTCATAATTGCCTTTTTCAATATCCTTATAAATCGGCGCAACGGTAATTTTCTTTTCCGCCACCTTGAATTCTTCTATCAATTGTTTTTTTAATCTTTGGCTGACTGTTCTGACCGCGGCGGCCCGAGGCAACAAATATTCGGCGATAATTTTCCGTCCGCCGCCAAATTTTTCCCAACCATGGATCTGGATTTCAAAACCCAAACCGAATCTTTTCGCCAAACGCCAAGCGGCCAAAGCCAAAAAATAAGCGTCCTGAACGGTGATAACGTCGTATTTTTCCTCCCTGATCAACTTTTCGGCCAAACAATGAATCCTGATCAATTTAAAAAACTTATTTTTACCGGCCAGCCCAAAAACTTTAACTCGGCCGGATAATTCAATTTTTTGATCGTGTCCGGACGGAACAATTACCGTATATTTTTCAACCAAATCGCCGTATTCAACCGCTCTCTTCGCCAAAGAAGAATTTTCATCCAAGATCGAATTGTCCAAACCCAAACTTAAAATTTTCATAAATTTCATTGGTTGTTTTCGGCCGCGCGCGCCACAAATTTTTTAGCCAATTTGAATTCCAACGGCCAGGCAAAAAATTTTAATTTCCAACGCAATTGGCAAAGCATAACAAACCCCAATTTCAATAATTTTTGCGCCCGGATGGAAGAACCCATGGCGCTTTTTATGCTCAAAACCCCAAAACGCACATAAGCTTCCATTGATTCCACAAAATCTTTATCTTCATTTTTTATCCAAGGGAAATTTTTTATATTCAAATAATTAAGTTCGTTTTCCGAAAGGATCGCCCACTCTTCCAAACTTTGCGGCGCCTGCCAGCCCGAAGAGACGCACTCTTGGTATAATTCCGAGCCGGGATAAGGCCGGAACGCTTGCGGCCCCAAAATCTGAATTTTCGGACTCAATTTCACCAATTGATCGATCAGATCCAAAGTTTCCATCATTTCATTCCGCGTTTCGCCGGGCAAACCGATCATAAACGAATATTGAGGAATAATATCGTGGCGCAAAGCGGCTTTGGCCGAATTGATCACATCTTTGGGATCAATATCTTTTTTCATTTTTTTCAGAAGCCTCGGGCATCCTGATTCGGCTCCAAAAGACAGAAGATAACAACCGCTTTTTTTCATTTTTGCCAAAAAAGCGTCATCAATCATGCCTTCTCTGATATAATTTGCCCGGACGGTCGTCTCCCAAGGAATGATTAAATTCCGGCTGATCATTCCGTCTATTATTTTTTCAGCCCGGCCGATATCGACAAAAAAATTCTCATCCCAGAATCTGACCGGTTTACCTTGAAAATAATCTTTGCTTTTAATGATTTTCAGATCTTCCAAAACTTGATCCGCGGTCCGGGGACGCCAATTATTTTTTAAAATAGCATTGATGCAAAAAGCGCACCGGTGCGGACAGCCCCGAGAAGTCAAAGAAGGCACCAGCTTGATCCTTTCCAAAATCTCTCGCGGCACCAGTTCCCAATTAAAGAGAGGCATCTGCTTGGGATTATGAAGCAATCGAGGACTGTTTGTGATGATTGCGCCGTCTTTTTTATACAAAATACCGGATATTTCGGATAAATTTCTGTAGCTGGCAATCTCATAAATGGTTTCTTCGCCTTCGCCCGCGCAAACAATATCGATCAAATCGCTCTTAATGGTTTGCTCGGGAAAAAATGTCGGATGCGGTCCGCCCCAAATTATCTTGCAGGCCGGATTGATCTCTTTGATTATTCGAGAAATTTTCAAAGCTTGTCCGGCTTGCAGAGTCATAACCGAGAACGCCGCCCAGTCGCAATGCGAAACTTCATTTTTTAAACGTTCAAGATAATTCGCTTGTCTGGCTCCGTCAATGATTTCCACGTTGATTCCCCGGCTGTCAAGCAAAGAAGCGATGCTCAACAAACCGACCGAAATGGAACTGTCATAGTTGGCTTTGGAAATATTGAAAGGCGGATTGATCAATAAAATCTTTTTCATTTTTATTTCAGAATCGTTGAAAAAATATCCAAATGTTCTTCGGCCAATCGGTCCCAGCCTCTATTTTGAACGGCCGAGGAAACCAATTTCTGTTGATAAACTAATAAATTATTGTCATCAAGCAAATATTCCATTTTTTCCTTGATATCTTCCTCTGATAAAGGATCGATCGTTATCAGATTTTTAAGCATCTCATCCGGCAAACCGGTTTCCTGCGTCAAAATAATCGCTTTTCGCAAGCTTAAACATTCCAAAGCCAAGTTCGGACTGATCTCGGTTATCGAAGGCAAGATTAAAAATCGGCAATTCTCGATCTCATTGATCAATTGTTCGTGGCTGATCCGGCCCATTAATTTCACCCGGTTTTCCAAATTTATCTTTTTGATTATTCTTTCCAAATTTTCTTTTTCCGGCCCGTCGCCGAAAATCAGCAGTTTCAAATCATTATTTCTTATTTTGCCGAAAGCAAAAATCAATCTTTCCAAATTTTTTAATTTAATAAGCCGGCCGGCAAAAATCAAAGAACCGCCATTCGATGCTTTTTGGTTGGCGGCAATTTGATTAACGGAGATTGCGTTGGCCAATAATTTGATCTTTTGCCTGGGCAACGAATAAAATTGGCGGTAAATTTCAGCTTGAAATTCCGTGGAGAAAATCACCAAATCCATCTTCTTCAATACCCAACGGCAAAAAGACAAGAGAATTTTTTCTTGCCAATTCTTTTTCTGCTCATAATATCGGCTCAGCGGCTGCGTCGTCCAACCGCTCTGAAAAGCCTTTTCCCATAAAAAATCCCCGCCCGTCCTGAAAACTATTTTTTTGTTTCTGAATTTTGCGGCCAAGGTCGCCGGCAGACCCGCGCTCATCAGATCAAGGGTGTAAACGATGTCGGCCCAACGGCTTAATTTTAAAACCAGCCAAAAATATTTTAAATATCTGAATAGAATATTTTGGCTTTTTTTCACGGTCAATATTCGGCCATCATTGATCTTTGCGTCATTATCGGCGTAAGTAACGATCTTTATTTCACAACCCGATTTTTCCAATTCCAATGAAAGATTGAAAGCATAAACAGCCGGCCCGCCGATTTGGGGCGGGAAAAGACCGGTCGCGATCAGAATTTTTTTGTTTTTTCTCGATTCAAATCCCATATGACCGGTTATTTTCAATAATCGATTAATTTTAAAAAAATATCTTTCATTTTTTGACTGATAATTTTCCAATCGTATTTTTCTTCAACCAGTTGCCGTCCGTTTTCTGAAAGCTTCCGCCTCAAATTCTCATCTTTCAATAAAAGTTCTATTTTTTGAGCCAGATCATCGGGATTCTTAGCTTCGCAAAACAAACCGGTTTCCCAATCTTTCAAAAAATCGGGAATGCCGCCCGCCCGCGTGCCGATAACAGGCACCCCGCAAGCCATCGCTTCCAGAAACGCGTTCCCCAATCCCTCGGCCAGCGACGGCCGGACAAAAATATCGCTGATTGCCAAATATTCCGGCACTTTTTCATTCAAAACATTGCCTAAAAAAATAATTTTGTTTTCCAACCCCAGTTTTTTGGTTTTGAACTTTAAGCTTTTTTCGAGCAAACCTGTTCCCAAAATTAAAAGTTTTATCGGAATTTCGATTTTTCCGACCGCCTCGATCAAATCTCCCACGCCGTTCTTTTCCACCAGCCGAGAAACCGTAATTATAATTTTTTCATTTTCTTTTATTCTTAATTTATTCCTCAGTTCTTCAACTTTAAACTTTTCATTTTTAATTTTAAACTTATTCAGGTCCACCCCATTGGGCACAATCTCGATTTTGGCCGCGTCCGCGCCCTGATTCTTGGCGTAATCTTTCAAAAAATTGCTGATGGCCGTGATCAAATCCGCTTTTTTGAATATTCGCCGATAAAGAAATCCGAGCCACCGCGCCCGCGCTTTTATATGTTTTAAGGTATCGCCTTCTTGAAGCGTCAAGACAAAAGGCACGCCTTCGAATTGTTCTTTGAAAAATAAAGCGGCCAAGGCGCCGAACGAAGCCATTACCGCCCAAACCAAATCATAATTTTTCTGCCGATAAAGCCGCTGCGCCAGACGAAAACCGAACCAAGCCAAAAATAATTTATCCAATTTTCCCCAGCCCCGGCCCACCCGCCAAATTTCCACCGCGCCGATCTTCTCTCGCGCGGGCAATTCTTTTTTTATCCGAGCGCAAATCAGATCAAAAGAAAATTCGCCGTCAAGGCGAGAGGCAATCTCTTTAACAGCCAATTCCGCGCCGCCTTGAAGAGGCAGATAAGCCGTGGAAAAAATCAAAATTTTCTTCATAAACCGATTTCTTTTTTGTAAGACTTAATCCACTCCGGCAAATTGACTATTGGCTGCCAACCCAGAATTTTTTTAGCCAAAGAATTATCGGCCAAAGTTTCTTTTGGCTCAAGTCGAGCAGCCATATGTTTTTTCAAACCTCCGATCATCTCAGCCACTTCATTAACGCTGTAATTACTGCCTCGGCCTATATTAATAACTTCTCCGGATTTGACTTTCGAACTTTTAGCGGCCAAAATATTAGCTCTTATAACATCAATAACCGAAGTAAAATCACGCTTTTGTTTTCCATCACCGGTAATAGTTAAAGAATGATTGTTTTTCTTCTGATTTAAAAAAATACCAATAACCGTGCAATAAGCACCTTCTATATTTTGGCGGAAACCATAAACATTAAAATAGCGAAGACAAACCGTCGACAGGCCATAAACAGAACTAAACATTTTACAATAAAGCTCTCCGCAATATTTTTGAACCGCATAAGGACTGAGCGGATTAACTTTCATATCTTCACGAAGCGGCATTTCTTTTTGATTGCCGTAAGCAGAGGAAGAAGCGCTATAAATAACTTTTTTAACCTTAGCGTCTCGACTGGCGATTAAGACGTTAAGAGTGCCATTTATATTCACATCATTGGTTAAAAACGGATCTTGAATTGAAACTTGAACCCTGGGCAAAGCGGCCAAATGAAAAACATAATCCACTCCTTTAAAAATCGGTTTGATTTTTTCCAAATCGCGCATATCCAACTCGAAAAACTCGGCGAGAGGATTTAAATTTTCTCTTTTGCCGGTTGATAAATTATCTAAAATTTTCACTTGCCAACCGATTTTTATCAATTCATCAGTAAGATTAGAACCGATAAAACCCGCTCCTCCGACAACCAAAGCTGTAATTTTATTTTTTGATTTTTTGACCATATTTTTAAAATCTATTTTTGCCTAATTTTTCCGGATCGTTAATCTTTTGGATTTTCATTAATTGATTATTAATTTTTTCAACGGTTTTCAAAAGTGCCAAGTCCACGCCCTTTTTATCACCGAATTGAATCAGCGCCCGAATATCTTTGGGGAAACAAGAACCGCCGTATCCGCGATATTTGCCCTGCCAAACATTCAAATACATATCGGTTTTGATATGTTTGCTGGCGGCAGCACACTCTTTAACAATATCATAATTTATTTTCAA
>Ga0172379_10005057_pt1 | contig 18760 bp, 15 predicted proteins | sample GrowelOW334metaG_FD_119756 | JGI IMG/M metagenome (GOLD analysis project Ga0172379, IMG submission 119756) | Groundwater microbial communities from an aquifer near a municipal landfill in Southern Ontario, Canada - Groundwater well OW334 metaG | ecosystem: Environmental > Aquatic > Deep...
CAATCAAAATTTCGATTGAGATCTACTGTATTCGCATTGAAACGACCTGCAACCGTTGCGTCTTTTCCCGATGGAACATCTGTCGCAACAAAACGTTCAGCACTACCGACCGTTAAATTTAAACCGTCCGGATTCAAAACCGGGATAACGGTTACTTGTACATTTGAAGGAACCGCTTTTGGATTTGCCTTGAAATAATCGGAAAGTTGATACGCGAGAAGCACAGTATTCCATTCATACCCGCCATGAATACCACCGACAAATAAAAGTTTTGTTGCTCCCGTACCGTAGGTATATGCCTTAATGTCGCGTCCCTCAACAGTTTTTCCAATAACCGCTTCGCCCGGAACCTGCTCGACTTTCTTGGTTGTCGTCGCGGTTTCCGTTTTTGGTTTTTCCGTCGATGTACCCGTTGTGGTGATCGGCGGAGTTACAGTATTATCAACCGAACTTGGAGTTTTGGACGAATTCTTAATAAAAAAGTACCCACCTGCGCCAATAAGAACGATAATTGCAAATATAATAATTGATTTTTTCATAATGAATTAATTGTATCACAAACTAAAAAAGTGCTAGCTGTTAATTATAAACCCCTATCCAAAACCTCATCTAAGGCCACCTGATGAACAAATCCATAAACTTTTCCATAATCTCCCCATGAGTAGATCGTTCCTTTTTGATTATCATATAAATAATCGTCTTTGAGATGGAGAAACGTTTGTACCAATTCTCGATATTCTTTTTCAGACAATGAAACAACATCGTCAACATCGTCTCCTGCAAGGTAATCATCTTTTTTTGAATTGAAAAAATAAACGAATACTCGGTGCTTATACTGTTTACCATTATAATCGCCCGTGACATACACCTCGGCAAGTTCGATCATTTCTTTCGGCTCCACCGTCACACCGATCTCTTCGCTCAATTCTCTCATAGCACCTTCTGCGACCGTTTCGCTTGTATCAATACCACCGCCCACCATTCTGACGATTCCCTCGGGATATTGATCTGACGCGCCGAGAATATAATTCCCTTTTCCATCTCGACAAAGTATCAAAGCGGTCCTGTCGCGATACTTGAGATTCTCAAAAGGCTCAGCCACTAAATGTATATTGTATTCGTATTTTTTAAACATATGCGTATAATATTAAACCTTCTTCAACTCCTCAACAATAGCCGCCCCGCCCGACGTTCCGATCCGATCCGCGCCCGCATTGATCACCGTAAGCGTTGTGTTCAGATCGCGAATCCCTCCTGCCGCTTTTACCTTTAATGTGCACGACTTTTTCATCAACATCACATCTTCGATACTTGCCCCGCGCGGTCCCATTCCTGTCGAAGTTTTTACAAAATCAGCTCCGACTTTTTCGCATATCTTGCAGGCTTTCGAGATCTCCAATGGAGTCAGATGCCCCGTTTCCAAGATGACCTTCACGATCGTTCCCTTTTTCTTTTTTGCCACTTTTACCACTCCCTGAATATCTTTTTCTACTGTCATATAATCCTTCGATTTCAAAGCACCAACATTGATGACCATGTCGAGTTCCGCAGCTCCATCTTTCATGGCTTGCTCGGCTTCATACGCTTTCACCGCGGAAATATTCACTCCCAAAGGAAACCCGATCACCGTGCAAACTTTCACTGAACTTCCTTTCAAGATCGAAGCGGCAAGTTTTACATACGACGGTTGCACGCACACCGATGCGAATCCATATTTCTTGGAAACTTTCAAGAATTTCTCCATTTCCTTCTTCGGGATCTCGGGTTTCAAAAGTGTATTATCAATATGTGATGCTAATTCTTTTTCATTCATATATAGAATTATTATTTAATTTTTTTATAACCTTCCGTATCCAGGAACTCAAAAAATTCATGTTCGGATTCAAATACTTTATTGCAGAAACAAACTAAGAAAGGACTCTTGTGATCTTTCGTTGGCACGACGAGCCATACATCCTTGTTGGTCTCATACGCCTCGCGCAATTCATTGATCACGCCCGGTGAAGAAACATTCTTCGGGTAGAACGCAATGACTTTCTTACTTTGTTTGATGAGCCAATACAGATCGCGATTGACCGTGTGATAATACACCGCTTTTTCGTCCTCACCCATCCGTGTCGGGGTGTCGATCTCAACGGTACGCGGATCAAAGACGGTGAAATACTGGTCAAGCTTTTCAACAAAACGATCCACCTTCGCTTTGTCGGCAGATTCGGTCAAATGCGTCATCGGCATGCTGACATACACCGGTTCCAATTCTGGGTGAAAAAGCAATTTATATAATGTTGTGGCAGGTTGTTGAACGGCAATGGAATAAAATTGTTTTTCATACAATTCAGCCCAATCCGCCGTCACTTCACATTCGATATTCTGCCAATACAAAACTTCTTCTTGTGACAAACTTTCATCGTGCCATTGTTTTCGCGAATGAAGTTTTTTCTGGATGTTCTTGGAATTATCAATAAAAGAAACGAAAAGATCCGGTTTGAATTCGCGCAAATAGAAACGGTCGAACGCGCGCGCAAACACTTTTTTCCAAAAGAAAAAGGCGTGGAGATTTATAATGACCACGTCGTTCTGTTTGAGCGCCTCGGGAAGCGTTCCCTTCACATTCTCAAAAACAGCACTTCGCAGCGACGAGATCACTGCAGGATTGGTATTTAAAATATTCTCGGCGCTGATATTCACACCGATCTTTTCCGCCTGTTCAAAAAGCATTTCTCCAACGGAATAGAGTTTTACCTTTTTGTTATGGGCGCGAGCATACTCTTCGAACTTCTTCAAATAATCCTTCCTTCCTGACCCTGAAATGGCAGTGGTGATGATCAACATAGTTATATATTAAAACTAACTAGTAAAAAAGAGATCAAAAGTACCCGCTTCTATTTTACCACTGTCAAAGAAAAAGAGGTAGCCGAAATCCCATAGGCTAAACCTATGTATAAAAAAACGAGTCATTACAACGATTATAGCTCTTTGAACTTCAACAAATGAATGTGGTAATGGGACATTGTTCTTGCCGTTATAAAATTCTCCATCGCGCTATGATATTCTTCCCACTGCGGAAGTATCTGCGTTTTTATATTCGTGAGTTCTTCTCTTTCTTCACTCGTCATTTCATCCTCGGTCTCAAAATGACGAATAGGAACAAGTATGTCATGTTTTTCCGCAATAAGATCATACGGAAAATTATTATGCAAGACCTTCCAATAACGAAAAAAATATTTACCCTCCGGCAATGTTTCTTCACAAAAACGGCACGCGTCACCCACACTTCTTTTTTTAAGAAATTTTTGATATTTTTCCGAAGTTTTTTGAGTTCTAAAATCCATGAGGTAATTATAAAATACAAGTAGAACAAATACCACTGTATAAAAACATGGTTCAAAAAAAGCGCCTTAAGGCGCTTTTTTTGAACCATGACCCTACAGAGAATCGAACTCTGATTTAAGCCTTGAGAAGGCTTCGTCCTAGCCGTTAGACGATAGGGCCAAATTATTACCTGCAAAAATTAGCGGGTAACAAATGAAGAATACCAAAAACTTAGGAAATAGTCTAGGTGTACGATCTTTAAAAACATCCCGACAATTCGGGATGTTTTTACTTTATAGACTTTCGACTTTACGGACTTTACGGACTTTATGAACTTGTTTACACAAACATTGCTATTCCAAAAAGGAAGATCATGGCAATAACGATCAATTCCGTTTTAACGATATTCACCGGAAAGATCTGCTCGTTTTGTTCTTTTTTTAAAAGCAAATATGACGTAAGCGATACCCAAAAAACACAAAAGAAACCACCGATCCAATCGTATTGAAAAATACCGAAGCTAGGCAAAATGATACTGGTAACCGTTACCGGAATGATACCAACCAAAACAATAAATATCATATTCATAAGGCTGTTCTTTTTTATGACGACATATTCTTTCATTGCTTTAATATAAAGAACAATGACCCCTGCAAGAAGCGAACCCCCGTAAAAAATATAATATATAAAGGCAAAAGGACCTTCTGCACAACCCCAAACTTGAACCCCGGCCCAAGACACGCTACTGCGCCACAAACCCTCCAAAAATACGTAATTAGTATTCATAATGATCCGCATCATGACGATCGCGACAAAAAAATAAAAGACCTCCAAAGGCTTGTTTCTTTTTTTTGTTGCGTGGACGAAACAAACATACGACAAAGAAAAAACCGTACACAACCCCAATGCAAAAGCCAGTCTTTCCAAGAAATTTCCAACAACAGCTCCTTTGAGCGATGCTGCAACGAATGAAGTAAGAACGGTCCACGTAACAGTCGTAAAACACATAAAAGCAAAAGCTCGTGCCACAATATGTTTGCTCCCAAGAAATATGACCAAACCAAGATTAAGTACCACAAATGCAGCAACAAAACCGATCGTTGAACCAAGACCAAAAGAGAAATTTGCATTTATGAACGCTTCCATATAATGCGTCAATTATAAAACAATTAACATCAAAACACCAACATAACGATCAAGATCCTGTACACAACCAGTACGATAGATCTTGCGCTCGCAAATTTTATCATACAAAAAATTTCCGCTTTTTCCGCATATGCTAGAAATGCTGAAAAAATTTTCTATAGATGTACATGACTTCACATAGGCTAAACCTATGTAGTAAAAACTATGAAGGTCGAACCTCCATAGTTTTTACACGATCACTCCGCCGCCGAGACAGCGACTTCCTTTGTATAAAACTACTGATTGTCCGGCGTCCACCGTTTGCGATTCTTTGAAAACGATCTTTGTTTTATTATCTTCGAACACGACCGTCACTGAATGCAATTTTTGGCGATAACGAACGCGTGCGGAAACTTTTGCGCCGTTCTTTAATTCCCCGCCGATAAAATTCACATTCGTGAGTTCAGCCTCCGTTCTTTCACGGATCAAATGTTTGTCTTTCTTGTTCGACACCGTAATGGTATTTTCAAGGACATTCTTTGCAACAACATAATACGGCGCATCGTCAGGCGTTTTTTCCGTAATAATAAAACCGTGGCGCTGACCCAACGTAAAGAACGCGGCACCATCGTGAACCCCGACAACGTTTCCTTCTTCATTCAAAACATCTCCCTTTTTCTCAGGAATGAATTCTTTCAAAAAATCTTTCATATCGAGCTTGCCGATAAAACACAAACCCTGACTGTCTTTCTTTTGCGCTGTCGGCAATTTGAATTTCGCCGCAACTTTTCGCACGTCGGGTTTCACCATTCCGCCGACTGGGAATAAAATATATTTCAACTGTTCCTGTGAAAGCGTCCACAAAAAATACGATTGATCTTTATTGTCATCAACGCCCGCATGCAATTCAAACACGCCTTTTTTTTCAATATTCTGAGCATAATGTCCGGTAGCGACAAAATCCGCACCCATCTCCTTCGCCTTTTTCAAGAACGCCCCAAACTTGATCGTCTTATTGCACATCACATCCGGATTCGGTGTTCGTCCCACTTTATATTCCGCGATCATATAATCCGCTACGCTTTCTTTGTATTCCTTTTCAAGATCAAGTGTCATAAACGGAATATCCAAATGCGCCGCCACCCGCATCGCATCAAGTCGTTCCTCTTTCCACGTGCACTCCAAAAACGGCGGCTGCCACACTTTCAAGAAAACCCCAACAACGTCATACCCACCCTTTTTAAGAAGTGCCGCCGAAACGCTAGAGTCAACTCCGCCCGAAAGACCGACAAATACTTTAGCTTTCTTTAACATAAAACAACAATACTATAATAAATGAAAAATATAAAGAAAAACCCCAAACAACAAATAAATGTTTGGGGTTAAACCATATTATGAAGATGACGAAGAATGTGGATCATAAAGAGCCCCAAAAGTTAAAAATGCCACCATAACAGATAAAATACACAAAATGAATAATTCACGTGAAGACATTTGTTGACCATAAGGACCATAAGAATTTATAAAACAACCTACACCAATCGCAATTGATAAAACAATTCTCATAAATTTAAAAAGAACACCCGACCGATCTGAACGGCGGATGTATTACTTAAATTAATAAGCTCTCCGACGTCTAATAAATCGACCTCACTGGCGACTATAAAACCATTTTTAAGCTGTTTTGTCAACAAATATCCTGCAAAGAAAAACCCCAGACGTTGCTGTCTGGGGTTTTTGATCAACCGAAAATGTCGTCCAGGAAACCCGCTGCTATGGTAAAAATAACCGCACAAAAAGCATTCAAGCCCCAAAACGTTTGTTCAGCCACGGACACATGATGTGTATATACAAAAAACACAACATACACGAGCCAACATACTCCAACTAAAAAAGGAAGAAAAAGAAATGTTTCATACCTTTTTAAAAAGAACACTCGACCGATAAAAACGGCGAGTGCATTACTTAAACGAGTAAACCTCAACGTCTCACGAGTCGACCTCAACTGGAAACTATAAAACCATTATTAAGTAAGAATGTCAACAAAGATCAAAAAAAGGGAAACTCAGACATTAAAAACCAAACTCTTTTCGAAATTCCGTCGCAAACGCATCCGCGGTCATTCGAATAACAATATCTTTGTCTTGGGGTGCCTCTTGCGGATATGAGACAAAAGATCCGTTTTCCGTTACATACCCTTCCGGATCGACATAGATGATCTGTAATCCTTTGTTGCGGGCGGCTTCCTGAACACGACGACGATCAGCATGCGATCCAACGACCAAAAGCGACTTCGCGCGCGGATCGAAATCTATTTTTGGTACCAACTCAGATGTTGTGTATTGTCGAATATATCGTTCATGAAGTCCGAGCGCGGCAGACAAGCCGTCAAAATTATTGGTGATGATATCTCCGACAACCAATGCCTTATCATGCAAATCACGCAACAACATGTAAAAGTTGGTCGGATCTGATATCAGCGCGGCAACATATGAGACCGACGCTTCTTTGTAGAATTTTTCCGGATCGGACAACACCTCGAGCCAGAGATCATCACCGTCTTCCACACTCAATATAAATTTTTTATTTTGATCTTGCGAAATTCGGTACACATGATGTAACACGTGCAGTGGCGGGATCCCCGCTTCAATAGACGGCCCACATCCGAGCTCCACTTGCATCGGAAGATACTGTTTTAAATCGGCAAGATCGGTCACCATACGAGGAGTGCCCGGGATAAGGATCGATCTGAAACCGGAGTTCAAAACTTCCCACGGATGATGTTTCAAACGCTCGGGAATATCCGCGCCGATACTCGTGAGACAAATTTCAAAAAACTTATAGTGTTTCGGAAACGTTCGTCCCGATTGCACGTCTTCCGGGTGTGAGTCAAGCATTCTCATACTCACCTGAAGATCGCCGCGCGTATATACATCCGCCGAAGCAGCAGTCCACATTCCCACAGTCAAACCTTGGTGAATTTGTTTTTTGTATACCTCGATCTCATCTTCGGGTGCGGTGATGCTCATAAGCAAATACGGCCGAACGAGTTGGAATACACCATTTTCAAGTCGGTAAGTGTCATAATAATGCAACACTCTTCGTCGCGCGTCATCTGGACCACGCCATGTTGATTGTTCGGCGGTCCGAGGTTCTTGCGTTCGGCGCCATAATCCTTCCAGCGACGTTCGTCCGGTAGCGACAAATTGACTTTGCCACTTTTCTGCAACTCTATCATCACAATGAGGCACTAAGCAAAAAGGTAATTTCATACATTTATTTTTGTTACTTGTTACTACAAATTTTCCGCGCAACCGTATCAATGTCCCCCGCGCCCATAACAAGCACCACATCAAAATCTTTTACTTTCTTCTTCAGCAATTTTTCGGTCGTCTCCAAGTCTTTTGAAAACGTAATTTTATCAACTCCACCGCGGTCGAAAATTTCTCGGACCAAGTCTTTTGATGAAATATCGGAACCGGTTTCTTCCCTTCCTCGAACCTCGTAAATTTCTGAGATGATCACTTCGTCGGCTTCGGCAAATGATTCTACGAACTCGTCAAAAAGTTTTATGGTACGGTCTTTACTGTGGGGTTGGAATACGGCGAGGATCTTTTTGTCGGGATAGAAATCGCGCGCGGCTTTGATCGTGCCTTTAACGGCTGTTGGATGATGCGCGTAATCCGAAATGATCGTCGCACATTCAAACTCCCCGACTTTCTCGAAACGTCGCCATGTTCCGTTGAAATTCTCGACTGCTTTTTGGATATCATCGAATGAAACGCCGATATCAAAAGCAACCGAAGCGGCCGCAAGTACGTTGTAAACATTGAATATTCCAGGGACGTGCAAGGTCAGGGTTCCCAATTCTTTTCCAAAGACCATTAAAGTAAAACTCTGCGCGCCATTTGAAACAACAACATCTTTCGCGCGAATAACGGCATCCTTGCTCAAACCGAACGGAACGGCGCGTCCGACCATGAATTCAGATACTCGAATCGTATTTTCATCATCGGTATTATAAAAAAGAACATCGTCCTCGGTAAGCTTTTGAATATAATCTGAGAATGCATCAATGATATCTTCAAGGTCTTTGTAATAATCAAGATGATCTTCTTCAACATTTGTGAGTACGATCATGTGCGGCTGCAAACTCATCATCGAGCGTTTGTATTCACATCCTTCCACGACAAAGATATCACTTTCGCCGATGCGCAAATTATTATCCCAGCCCGGCACTCTGCCTCCCACAATGACCGTCGGATCTTTTTTTCCCTCTTCCAACATCTTTCCCAAAAGCGCGGTCGTCGATGTTTTTCCGTTCGTTCCAGAAACTGCAATGCTCATAAAATTCTCCGTAAGTTCACCGAGCGTCTCAGGATATGAAAGTGTTTTGATATCCAATTCCTTTGCTCGCACTATTTCAGGATTATCCTGCGGCACTGCGGGCGAATACACCACAAGATCAATATCTTTTGAAATATTTTTTTTATCATGCGAAGAAAAGATCTTCACTCCTCTTTTTTTCAATATCAAAAGTTCCTCGCCGCCTCCTTCATCCGACCCTGAAACTTCAGCGCCACGAGATATAAAAAAACGAGCGATAGCGGAAACTCCGATACCACCAATGCCAATACAATGTACTTTTTTAATTTCGTTTATGATCATTTTAATTCAAATTCAAATATAATCTTTTATTACGTTTATGTTCCTCGAAAGTTTTTCCGTAATAGGTATTTCCTCTGCGATCAGCCAGATAATACAAGTACTTTGACGTTTTTGGAGCCAAAGCCGCTTTTAAAGAACTTAACCCCGGATTGCAGATCGGTCCCGGCGGAAGCCCTTTGAATTTGTAGGTATTATACGGAGAATCAAAACCCAGATCTTCCATTGTCAGATCATAGGTGCTTTTTCCATTGATATATAAGAACGCCGCATCAACCTGCAAAGGCATGCCAATATCGATCCGTTTCCACAAAACACCCGAGATCAAACTACGATCTTTTTCCCTCGAAGCTTCCTTTTCAATGATCGAAGCCATGGTGACGATCTCAGGAAGCGTGTGTCCTGATCTTTCTATATCGTTTTGCAGTGTTGCGATCTGTGTATCAAATGTTTTTGAGAGAAGATCGACAACCTTTTCTTCTTTTGCATTTTGCAATAAATAATATGTATCGGGGAAAAGGTACCCTTCTTTTCCTTTTGTCAGTTCAAGAAAATGTTCCTTATTGAATTCCGGAAGTTGATTCGCAAAAACATCAGCCATATCTTCGATGGTTGAACCCTCGTAAATGGTTATTTTCAACATCCTCAAACCATAATCACCCGTTTGGAGTTTTTTCGTGATATCAATAACTGAGATCGGTTTTTCAAAATAATAGTCGCCGGCAAGCATTCCTTTTTCATTTGAAAAAGCGCGTACCGTTGCTTCAAACATGAGCGACGATGAAATGATCGATTTCTCTTTGAACAATCGAGCGATCTCGGCAACCGAGGCACCTTCAGGAATAGTAACAATAATACCGGTAGGAAAACTCCGCGGTGCGCTTGCCACCATAAACAAAACAACAAACAAAAAAGAAAGCGTTGAACCCAATACAACCCTCCTAAAAATTTCTTTCCGCAAAGACAACCATTGCGCGATCTTCATAAAATTTTTATACAAAAAATACATACACCACTCTTTGATTATACCGGAAGATTTGCAGGAGGTTCTCCTTTTCGTGACTCAATACGGCCAAATGTCGGCGTTTCCGCAACCATTCCAGGGAAGTGAAAGAGTGTTGCAAGCTCTTCGGTATTGAGAACAAATGGTTTTGTTCTGTACGGCGGGTAGAAAAAACCGCGGCGTTTATACGCGTTGAACATTCTTCGTCTTATTGATTCTATTCGCAAATTCTTATAATCCTGCCACCAATAATCAAACTTCGTTCCTTTGGCAACCTTGAAAAAATTATAACTGCCGTGCTGAAATGCGGTAAGAATTCCCTTGAGAGCTTTCACTTTTGAAACATCGAATTTTGTTCCAGTGCGAACCCAATAGAAAGCGCGAATGCCGCAATCAAAGCCCGATTTTGAAATGTTTCTTGTGATCGCCTTGATCTTCTCCTTGTCAGCCGCGGACATGCTTTGTTCGCTCGCTTTTTTCATAGTGTCCGTTTTGTATCCTTCTTGGATCTCTTTGATCAACGCTTCACCTTGTTTTTTCCAATCTTCTTTTTCTCTCCATGTTCCTTTTTTATGAAAACGTTCCTGTGATCCTTGAACACATATTTGGAACCAAAATTGTTCTCCTTTTTTTGCCGTTCCGAATGTTTCCAAAACCGTTGTCAGAGGATCGATCCTTTCTTCTTCTTTAACACCTTCTTTATCCAAACCAAAATCAACATATGTTGCGATTGGAAGAGCATCCACACCCTTTACGGTAAATTCAAAACCGGTTGGTTGCCATTCGGAATTTCCATCATAATATGCGATCTGTTTTGCGTAATCGGCGACCTCAACAACTTCAGCACTGGGAAATTGAGAATAAACTTGTGCTTCAATATAGTTCTTATAAGGTTCAGTCGTACGTATAAAAAAATGGATCGAGCCTTCAATAGAGGCAATTTCAAGAGAGAACCAATCGGCAACTTTTCCCAACGTGAGTTGTTCATACCAATTACCCGAGCTTGGTTGATACAAAGCATTCAAAACCAGCTCCATCGCTTTGGGAGAACGACGTATATCCTTCGGGATCTTTATTTCCAACAAGATCCACTTAAGATTGGAAAGATACCTTTTCAATAAATAACTGCGCCACGTCTTCCACAACAAATACCCCAAGAAGAACGGAGCCCAGTAAATAAAATATTTTAACGCCAATCCGATATAACCGAACGCGATAACAAATTGTTGGATCAAACTATCAGACATATTGTATTCTTATATTGTATCGTAAAAAAGACTTTTTGCACACATATTTTCGCATAAGGATGTGTAAAAACTTTTTTAAAATAGCCCCGAACAATGTCGGAGCTATTTTGAAATGTTTTGTTTTTCTTAAACCAATGAATATCGTCCTTCCGCGTCTTTCTTGAATATTGCCGTATCTTGTAAGTTCACTGAAATAGTGTTTTCTTTTACATAACGCTCTTTCAAAACATGCGCAACGATCTCTTCTTTGGTGAGCGGACCGTTCTTTTTGATGATGTTCTTGATCACCTCCTTTACCACACCGGTCTCATATCCCCATTCTTTGAGCGCGTACAAACCGCGACCGACAAGAACGAATCGTCCATCTTTGATAAGTTCGTTGTGACATGTCGCAACATGAGCTTTCTTTCCGAATACTTTTTCAATTGATGAAGCTACTTCCGTGAAGTGCATAGGGCTGCCATGACGTCGGATGACCAAAAAAGCATAGTCTCTCACTCCGCGCGCGTTGATATTTGAAGATTCAGCAATACCCCATTCTCCAAGCGGATTTCGTCCGATAACTTTTGAAAGAGAGAGCCATCGTTTAACGATCTCCTCGTTCTTGTATTGATCCGAGATATCTTTCAAATGATTAAGGAACTCGGCGATCATTTCACTTTCAGAGATGATATCATCCTTTGTAAGTTTCTTTGTAACATTTCGAAGGGATTCATGAACGATCTCGGCAATTTCCTGATCAACCATCCAACGGTGCTTGAATTCATGTGTTTCCTTTTCTTTGGTGAATTCTTCTCCCAAAACGAGCAAAAGGTAAATATCATTCTGAATTTTCGGATCACTTGAAATATGACTGAGTAATTCATCCTCATGAACGATGCCTCCGAGACGGGTTACGATCTGTTGCAATTCATCAAAAACAGCCTGCTCCTTTTTGTATGCCTCAGATTTTCTGATCGCATTCAAACCAAAATTCTCAATTTGTCGAACTCGCTCTCGGGTGATCCCGTAGGTCTCTCCAATGGATTCGAGTGTCATTCTTGTTGGATCATCTCCAAGTCCGAAACGATTTACAATGACAAAACGCGGTCGTTCAGGGAGAACGGACGTGAGTCTTCGTACAACTTGTTTTGGTTTAAAAGTTATGTTTGCCATAATTGTGTCTTTATAATTATTTATACTTTATGTGAACAATACTTTATCACTAACTTGATAACCTGTCAACACATGGGTCTAATATTCACCCCCAAAAAGACTCCTGAATGTTTCAAAAACCTTTATGGGCTGGGTTATATCCACCAACACAACATTACACCACGATACTGACCAATCTTCCCTTTACATAAATAACTTTCTTGATCTCCTTTCCTTTCGTCCATTCCGCAACCTTCTTTGACGCCAAAGCCAAGTCTTTTATAACGTCTTCTTCCTTATCAGATGGGACCAAGATCGTATCGCGCAACTTACCATTTATCTGTATTGCGATCGTCATCATAGCCTCCTGAAGCTTCCATGCGTCAAACTTCGGCCATGCTTCATTATATATGAATGTTGTGTGTCCAAAATTATGCCACAACTCTTCGGTCATATGCGGCGCGAATGGCGTCATCAATTTGAGCAATCCCTCGAACATTTCCTGCGAAACCTTTTCACATGAATCAAGTTCGTTCACAAAGATCATCAGTTGAGATACTGCGGTATTGAATTTAAACGCATCGATATCTTCAGCGACCTTCTTTATCGTCTGATGAAAATGTGTTTCAACATCCCCCGACATTACCGCGTCCTTTGAAACCTTCTCTGAGATCTTCCAGATCTTCTCCAAGAATCTTCGAGGACCGATAATACTCTCCGTGCTCCACGCACATGATTGATCAAATGGTCCCATGAACATTTCATACACACGCAACGTATCGGCACCGTAATTCTCAACCACATCGGTCGGATTAACTACGTTTCCCAAACGCTTGCTCATTTTCACACCGCCTTCACCCAAGACCAATCCAACACTTTCCAATCGAGTGAACGGCTCCGAATAATTCACTGCTCCGATATCGAACAAGAACTTGTGCCAAAAACGCGCATAGATAAGATGACGTGTCGCGTGCTCCATTCCACCGACATACATGTCAACCGGCGACCAGTATTTTTCTTTTTCTTTATCCACGAGCGTGGTTTCATTCTTCGGATCGATGAATCGCAAGTAGTACCACGATGAACCCGCCCATTGCGGCATCGTATTCGTCTCGCGCTCTGCGGGACCTCCACACTTCGGACATGTCGTTTCAACCCAATCACGGATGTTCACCAATGGCGATTCACCCGTTCCGGACGGTTCATAAAATTCAACGTCAGGTAGCATGAGCGGCAATTCTTTTTCAGGGATCGGAACAACACCGTCTTTCTTGCAATGAACGACCGGTATCGGTTCGCCCCAGTAGCGCTGTCTCGAGAACGTCCAGTCGCGCAATTTATATGTCGTCTTCATGTGTCCGCCCGCGAATTCCGCGATCGCTTTCTTCGCATCGACATTTTCCATTCCATCGAATTTTCCGGAATTCACCATTTGTCCGCGACCAACATACGCTTTCTCCTCCACCAAACGTTCGAATACAAGCACATGAAGTTCATCTTTTATTTTGTTCTTCGCATCATCCCGAGTGATCCATTGAACGGAGAATTTGCCTTTTTCATCTTCTTCGTGTTTTGTCGCAATATGATCTTCATTCACCAATTCAAAATAAAGTCCCACCGCATCAATATTTCGATTCACTCCTTTTGAGAACGCGACATAATGATGGTGGATCATTTCCGAACTCGAAATGTGTTTTGCATTCTTATAGCCTGTCTCTTCCTCTATCTCTCGTACGGCGCAAGCAATCGGATCTTCATTGCCTTCTCTTCCTCCTCCGACAAAAAGATTTCCGCCAAGTTTTTCTCCCCAGTTGATGGAAAGAAACGTGTCGTTCTTCTTATTATGAACGATCGCGACAATACTTTTTCTTAATTCTTCATTCTCGCGTTTCTCGCCGGTTATCGGTTCAATGACCGTCTTTATCGGCAACCCGAATTTCTTTGCAAATGCATAATCTCGTTCGTCGTGCGCAGGCACTGCCATCACCGCACCCGTTCCATAATGTGCGAGCACATAATCTGAAATGAATATCGGGAGTTCGTCACCATTCACCGGATTCTTCGCTGTGACGCCTTCGAGTTTTACACCGGTCTTTTCCTTTCCTTCAGCCGTTCGCTCTATCTCGGTCTTTTTTTTCATCTCAGCGCGATACTTTTCAACCTCCACCCAATTCTTGATATCACCCTTCCAATCATCTAAAAGTTTGTGCTCGGGAGCGATCACACAATAGGTCGCACCAAACAAAGTATCGGGTCGCGTCGTGAAAACTTTGAACTCAGAACCATTCGAAGTAGCAAAAGTTAATTCCGCCCCTTCGCTTTTTCCGATCCAATTCTTCTGTGATTCTTTGATCGATTCCGGCCACTGAAGTACATCAATATCCGAGAGCAATCTCTCGGCATAATCCGTGATCTTCAAGACCCATTGTCGCATCGGCTTTTGTTCTACAATCGTTCCGCAACGCTCACATACATTTCCTTCAAGATCTTCATTGGCCAACCCCGTCTGACACGATGGGCACCAAATGATCGGCTCATACGATTCATACGCCAATCCTTTTTCAAGCATTTTCAAAAATGTCCACTGCGTCCATTTATAGAATTTAGGATCAGCCGTGCTGATCTCGCGTTCCCAATCATACGAAAAACCGACGGCTTTCATTTGTTCGCGAAAACAATCCGTATTTTTCTTTACCGCAACGCTCGGGTGAATTTTGTTCTTCATCGCAAATTGTTCCGCCGGCAAACCGAAAGCGTCCCATCCGGTCGGATGAAGCACGTTGAATCCTTGCGCACGTTTCATTCTCGCATACACATCGCTCGCCGTATAAATGCGCGTATGTCCGGTATGTAATCCGCTTCCGGATGGATACGGAAACATATCCAATACATAGCACTTTGGTTTATCCTTTTCTTCCGATGTTTTGAATATATTGGCATCAGCCCATTCTTTTTGCCATTTCGGCTCTATTTTTTTATGATCATATTTTTCCATATTATAAAAATGTTACCTCTAAAGTCATAAAGGTTATGATACAACAAAAACACATTCACGTAAATTTTTTGGCATTTGATGTCGAAAATTTTTAAATAACAAAAAACCGCCCTTTTTACAGGACGGTTTTTTCTTTGAATCGTATTCCTATTTAGTTACCGGAACAACAACGATCTTTTCCTTTGCAGGAACTTTCTTTGCTCCTTTCTTTTTTGGTGCGGGTTTCTTTGGGTCGATATGTTTCTTGATGCTCTTCCAGTGTTTTCGAAGTTCATCAGCCATCTGCTTAACTTCTTCCGGATTGATACCTTTAACCTTCGCATATTTATCAGCAACCATGGTGATAGCCATGTTGTAGTCTTCTTCAGTCACATTCTTGAGTTTCTCGACTTTTTCAAGAACCTCACCTTTTGCTTTCAACATCCAACCGCTGATCTTCTTTCGGTTCTTTGCGCCGTCTTTTCCATAGAGGAAATATCCTGCAGCAGCTGATGCTGCGAGAGCCGCTAATCCCAAACCAATACCCAAACCTGCTCCTCCTTCTTTTTTCTTTGCCATGTTATTTTTTATTTAATAATTAATAATAATTTTAATGAAGGAAAATTACTCTTCCTCTGTTGATGTTTTTTTCGTTCTTCGTTTCTTCGCCTGCGATTTTTGTACCGCGCCTGAAATTGCCGAGACCAAAGCGAGTGCAAAACCTTTCCATATTCCTTTGTCTTTCAAAGTTGTGCGGATCTCTCCCAGATCTTCTGCAACGACATCGGTACCTTTTCGAATTCTATCCAAAAAACTTCTTACATCGCTCAAAATTCTGATAACATACATGATCAAGATCAAAACTCCGATCGTCACAAGAACGACACATACGGAAGTGATAAAAAAGAAAATATTTGATTGAAGAATGCTGTCCATATTGTTGCGTATATTATATACTTTCTTTCTTTGCAAGAAAAGTCTTAACAACTTTCTCAACCTCTTTCGCACCGGTCGTTTCCATCAATTCCACACGAAGTTCCTTCGCACCGTCAAAACCCGTCACATATGCTTTAAAATGTTTCTTCATAACGGCAAAATTTTTGATACCGGTACCGCTCAATTTCTTCTCAAATAGTTTCGTGTGTTCAACAAGCACTTTCAGTTTCTCTTCGATCGGTATCTCCCTTTGTTTCTTATTAAAAAACCACGGATCACCAAAAACACCCCGTCCGACCATAACACCGTCCACGCCTGACATTTTAACCTTCTCGAGCCCATCTTTCAGGCTTGAAACATCACCGTTGCCGATAATGAGCGTGTCTTTCCCCATTTTGTCACGCATTTTCACCACGCGCGCAATATCCTCCCAGCGAGCCGGAACATCCGACATTTCTTTTCGCGTTCGCCCATGAATGGTCAAAGCCGCAATATCCATTTCCAAAAGTTTCGGGATCCATTCGTCGATCTGATCTTTATTGTACCCAACGCGCGTCTTCACCGATACGGGTATTTTTCCCGCTCCTTTTTTCGTTGCCAAGATAATTTCCTGCGCCAATTTCGGATTCTTCATCAAAGCCGCTCCCGCTCCTTGTTTCTCAACATTGCGATCGGGACATCCCATGTTGATATCAATACCGTCGAAGCCGAGCTTTGCAATAAGTTGCGCCGTCTTGAAACAATGCTCGGGATCGCTGCCGAATATCTGCGCCACGATCGGTTTTTCTTTTTTGCTGAATGCTAGATCTTTCAAAAGCACTTCGCGCCCCGCGCTACACAAACCATCAGCGGAAACAAACTCGGTCCAAAAAACATCGGGCTTCCCGTACTTCACGAACATTTGTCGGAACGCGATATCGGTCACATCCGCCATCGGCGCGATCGCAAAGAAGGGTCGGCCCTTCGAATTCCTCAGGGCAGGCATTTTATCCCAAAACCCTTTTATAATTTTACTATCATCTTTCTTCGTTTTCATAAAAACAGATGATACTACGAGATGTCATCTATGGAAAGCGTAAAGACGGAACCTTCTTGGATCTCGCCTCGAATGAGTTTGTCGGCAACAGCTTGCTCGACGTGTTCTTGAATATAACGATTCATAGGTCGCGCTCCAAAAATCGGGTCGACTCCTTGTTTTGCCACATAATCCAAAACTTCCTGAGTTATCTCGACTTTGAGTCCGCGCGCTCGCAAACGCTCTTTGAATTTATCCAACATGATACTTGCGATCTTTTTGAGATGTTCACCATCAAGAGGATGGAACAGAACGACCGCATCAAAACGATTTAAGAATTCCGGTTTAAAAATTCGTTCACCGATAATATATTCAATGACTTCTTTGTGAATGTTTTCAATATACGCATTTTCTTCCAATCGTTTGAAGATAAGATCCGAACCGGCATTCGATGTTGCGATAAAAATAACGTCGTGCGCGTTCACGCGCGTTCCCTTCATGTCGGAATAAAATCCTTCATCAAGAATTTGCAAAAAGAGATCGTGCACCTCGGTCGCGCTTTTTTCAAACTCATCAAGAAGCACGACGCCATATGGACGCTCTTTCAAAGTCTTCGTAAGCAACCCAACATGCGATCCTTCCCCGATCAAACGCTTCAAAGCATCATCTCCCGAGAATTCCGACATATCCAAACGACTCATGTTCGTTTCACTTCCAAAGAAAAGTTGCGCCAAGGCTTTTGCTGTTTCAGTTTTTCCCACACCCGTTGGTCCAATGAACAAGAACGAACCGATCGGCTTCTTCGGATTACGAATGCCCGCGCGCGACCTGCGCATGGCGTTGCTGACAAACGTTATTGCTTCATCTTGTCCAACAACTCGATCGTGCAGCATCTTTTCCATATTCACCAAAGTATTACGTTCACCCTCGTCGATCTTTCCGATCGGAACACCGGTCTTTGTTTTTACCACATCGTACACATCTTGTTTTTCGACCAAGAATTTATGCTTTCGCAAAACAAGCGCGGGGAGTTCAACAATGATATCAATGGATTTATCAGGAATGATCGCGTCAGTAAAATGTTCTGTTACCGCCTTTACGGTTTCTTTCAAAGCACCATACGTGAACACAACTCCGCTATGCAACTCTAATTTTTCAGCAACACCTTCAAGCATCGTCACAACCTCGTTGTTATCGGGACTTTCAACAACAACCTTTTCAAATCGTTGTTTAATGATCGATTCTTGTTCCAAATATTGATGATAATTTTCCTTATCGGTAAGTACGATAAGTTGCAACTCTGAAGAACTGAGATATGGATCCAAAAAATTGACAATATCACAACCAAC
>Ga0172379_10005058_pt1 | contig 18759 bp, 11 predicted proteins | sample GrowelOW334metaG_FD_119756 | JGI IMG/M metagenome (GOLD analysis project Ga0172379, IMG submission 119756) | Groundwater microbial communities from an aquifer near a municipal landfill in Southern Ontario, Canada - Groundwater well OW334 metaG | ecosystem: Environmental > Aquatic > Deep...
AAGTGCCATTTTCGAGGGCTTTTTGAAAATTCTTCACCAGGACTCTGAGACTATCTCCCGAAAATGAACGGATAGCGAGCGGGTCCTCGACCAGAGTATTTGTCCTCAGGGTGTATGATTTCCCGTCGATGTCCTTGAACTCATATGGTTTCGTGCTGTTTTTCCTGTTCAACCCGGCGATCTGCTCCGGGGTAAGGATCACCCGGTCGGGATTCCCTTTAAGGTTGGATATCCAGAATTCGGGATGCTGCATTTCCTCGGTGGTATTGGGCGAAAGAGCCGGAGCGTTTTCGGATTTGACCTTGCTTACATCATACTGCGCTTCTCCGCTTCCGGCGAGAAAAATCAGCAGCGCCACGCCCATTATGAATTTAGTAAATACGGACACAGGAACCTCCACTTTCGAAAGGGTATGATAGTTTCGGCACGTTCAAACAGAACCCCGGAACACAGTTCAAATGCTTTTTTATCAATCAGGAAAAATCAACAGGATCAATCAATGGTTTTTTTTTCATCCCGTTCCTGACAATCATCCCCGCGCAGACAGCAATAAAAGCCTTTCCGGGCAGGTTGGGGGTTTTTCCTTCACGCTTGATATTTACAAGGGAGTGCATGGTGAAAGCCACTGCTTTAAGGTTTTCGTCGTCAACTTCCAGAGATTCGGAAAGAATTGCCAGCCGCTCTGCGCATTCAAGGAATACAGATGTATCGTTCTCGTTGAAAGCTTCTGCCAGATCGCCGACACATTGCACGATATCCTGCGGCATATCACCGCCGTTCTTGACAATTTGAACCAGCAGCCCGTCAAGGTATTCACCGGTCTTGATTGCGGCTTTTTCCCGAGTGGATGAAATGAGCGAGTAATATTCATCTCCCGCTCCAAACATACAGGCGAGAGAATGGAGAATCTGTTTACGGATTTTCGGGGATTGGAAAAATTCCCTTCCTCTGAGAAGAGCCTCAACAGCCCGTAAATCCTTACGGTCTGCTATCGTGTCCGCGAGCGATGTAAATACTACCGGATCGCGTTCAGTCAGGACAAGTTCGAGTAGTTTCTCTTCCACATCATCATTGTTAAATCTTCCAAGAGCCCGGACAGCGGCAGCCCGTACTGACGGGTCATTGTTGATAAGCGCTGTAAATATTTCCTGACGGGATTCGGGCGTATCTATCATTCCAAGGGATGAAACCGCCTCGCTCTTGATGTCGGATTCCGGATCGCGGATGATGCCGGCGAGAGGGGCTACCGCTTCGGGGAGACGGGTTTCTCCGATACTTGCCGCGGCCTGACGGCGCACTACCGGGCTGATATCTTCAAGAGCGTCGGCGATGGTATCGAACGCAACAGCTCCCCGCGTTTTTCCCAGTTTTTCCAGGGCATCGGCGCGGGTATCTTCGCTGCCGGAGCGCTCAAGAACGAACATATTGTAAGCCAGCGATACCGGGTTCCGGCGGAATATTTCGTCCACAAGCACCCTGGAAGGGACATGTTCCTTTTCTTTGATCTTCAAAAGGATGAAAAAAGAAGCGAGGAAAGACACGCTCACGACAAGGAGAGCCAGTTTCACATTCATTACTGTCACAAAGCCCCATGTCAGATTAAGCCCCTGAGACAGGCTGATAATGATCGAGCCGAGTTTCGGCCCGAGCGCCATCGAGAGAAAAACGGTAACCAACCAGAAAACCATATAGGCCGGTGATCGTTCATCCTTGGGAAGAATGGTGAATAGATGAGTGTTGGAACTGACTATAGTCCCTGATGTAGTAAACCCGTACAGCATCATTGCCGGAGCGAGAATATAGTGATTGGAAGGTTCGGCGAGAAACCAGACCAGGGGAACAAGAGAAAGCGGGATGAGAATGAGTTTCAACACCGGTTTCGGTCCGAACTTTTGTATATACCGCGGCCAGAAAAAATATCCCACAAGCATCATGACAAGCTGGCAGTTGGTATAAAGCGCTACCATGGAATAGGAAAGGTGGAGATGCCGTATCATCAGCACATTTAAATTGGGGAGAGCGATGTAGAACCCGATGCTCCAGACCCCGTAAAAAAGGCAGAGGATTGAGAACTGGCTGTTTTCTTTCGGAATGCGGAAAATATCGCCAAACTTGATTTGACGGCTTGAAATCTGGGGGGTATACCGCACAGGGCTAAGACTCAGGTAAGCGATGACTGCAAGGATGATTCCCAAAGCGAAAGTAATATAAAACCCTGTAAGTCCTTTGAACATGTCCACAATTTGACCCGCGGCGAACATGGCAATGATGGCGGTGAGCTGGGAGATCATGATCCTTCTGCCGATATAGGAAGCCCGTATGCTGTCCGGGATAAGCGACCCGTACCAGGCATTGAGGAGAGGATTGGCAAGATGGGCAAACCCCGCGGATAACATGATAATGAACGGGATAAGGATGATCATCTCGTGTTTTGAAACGAAGAATGGCAATATGATCAGGAGTATGAGCGTACCCGGCTCCATTATTCCCGATACGATGACAAGCAGTTTCTTGTTGCGAATCCGGTTAGTGAAAAGATGGCTGACCAACTGAAGCAGCCCCATAAGGTAGAGCAGGCTGATAAAATCGGAGGGGGCAGAATCGGAAGCGCCCAGAGCAAGCACGTACCCTACAAATATGGGCGAACTGGCCAGTGCGGTCTGCCAGTAGCCGCCCATAAACACGATCCAGTAAAAGAATCCCCTGAGACCGGTGTTTATGTCGGTGCGGGAGAATGTGGCGGTTTTCGGACTCATAATAGAGACAATCCAATTTGAGTAAGAAAAACAAATTTATCCGTTGATAGTATAATAATGAAACAGGAGAGGAAGTTCACGGAATATGTGAAATGAAAAGTGTCTGAAATTCAGATGGATAAAATGAACGAATGTAAAAAGATGAAAAATTGAGTATTTATGTGGTCAAGATTCTTCTTCGCCAGGCAGTAAAGGTTCAATTACATTAATAAGTTGGGACGCCGAGATGGTAATGACTCCCCACACAATGTCCAAGTCAATGCGAGCATAATTGTGTACAAGCACATTGCGAATTCCGATCATCTCCCGCCAGGGGAGTTCAGGATGATTTGTTCGAAACTCGGGAGAAATCTTTCCCGCCGCTTCACCCATAATCGATATTGACCAAAACGCTACATACTGACGCTCTTCGTCAAGGGAGAATCCATCGCGAGTAATCCCTTTAAAACGCAGAACGAGCTTCCTCGCCTCGTTGAGTATATCGAGCAGATATCCTTCATCCTTCCACATAGATCACCTGTGCGCTCTGGAGAATATGTTTCCTTTTGATATAATTTTCACTTTTTTCAAGGTTTCTGCGGTCAATCACATCTACCGGGCGGGCTACAAGCGCAGAAAGTTCATCCTGCATATCGAGAATCAGCGGCCACAGGGGTTTTCGCTCCTTATGAAAGGAAATGAGAAAATCAATATCGCTTTCAGAGCCGAAATCAGGACGCAGCACAGATCCAAAAACTGCCATTTCGCGGATGCCCCATTTACGGCAGAATGCAACTATCTCATCTTCCGACAGCCGCAATTCTGTTTTCATACCATTTCCCTTCCCTGATTTTATAAATCCATAGGTCCGAATTATTGCACATGATGATGGAAATAAACGACACTGGATGAAAATATCATTCCGAAAAAGATTTGCCCTTTCCTGATTATCACTCTATATAAGGAAATAGCAGAACAATTGTCAAGAAGAACCTTACAGCGGTTTTTGCATCTCTTCCTGAAGTTCTCTTTTACCCTGCTTCACCTTTTCCCCGCCATCCGTCTGCGAAAGCCGGACGCTGACCAGACTTGAGAGTCCCGGTTCCTCCATTGTGATGCCATAAAGGTTGTCGGCGGCGGCCATGGTCTTTTTGTTGTGGGTGACCATGATGAACTGGGTTTTGCTGGAGAACTCCCGTATGACTCGGAGGAACCGGTCGATATTGGCGTCATCCAGCGGGGCGTCAACCTCGTCAAGGATGCAGAAAGGGCTGGGTTTGACCAGGTAGATGGCAAAGAGAAGACTGATAGCGGTAAGCGCGCGTTCGCCGCTTGAAAGCAGACTGATGGAGCGGACATTCTTTCCCGGGGGACGGGCTGTAATGAGAATATCTGCTTCGAGAGGGTCTTCGTTCTCATCGATGGCCAGATCGCAAAACCCGCCTTCAAAGAAATCGGCAAAGGTTTGTACGAAATTTATGCGGATGCGCTCAAAGGTTTCCTTGAACCGCTCGCGGGCGATATGGTTGATTTTCTGGATAGTTTCATGCAATGACTGACGGGCATTGACCAGGTCATCACGCTCCCTTGTAAGGAAATCAAAACGATTTTTTTCCTCTTTATAATCGGCTTCCGCGGCCATATTTACATCGCCGATAGTCTGAATTTTCCTCTTCAGATCTTCAAGGATCAAACGTTCCTGTTCGGGATCGTAGTCCCGGTCATACTCCGGTTCTGAAATATCACCGGCAGTGATACAGTATTCATTGGAGAGGCGGTCGATAAGTGATCGAACCTGAAGAGCTGCCTCGTCTCGTTCAAGGGTAAGGGCGGATTCTTTTTTGGTCAGATCGGCCTGCTGGCTGCGCAGATTCTGGAGCTGCTTTTCACCTTCGCTCCTCCGCGCGCGGCAATCGTTATATTCCTTCTCCTTTTCCTCCTTAAGGCTGCGCAGACCGGTAAAATCCGTACCGAGAGATTCAAGATCGGCGATAATCTCACTTTTTTTCGAACCATCCTGAAGGGATTCTTTTTCGGCCTCTTCAATCTCATGAAGGATGCTGCAACCGGCCTGAGCAAGAATTTCACGCCGTTCGCCGATTGTTTTTATCTCACGGGAAAGAGCGGCCTTTTTTTCCGTGAGGGCTGCACGCTCTATATCGAATTTGTTGACTTCAGAACGGCGAAATTCCAGTTCATCCCCAAGAGAGGCAATTTCTTTGGATGTACTCCCGACCCGTTCACCGGCCTCTCTATACAGCTCTTTTAACTGTTCCGTTTTCCGGTCAAGAGACTCCCGGTCAATCTCACATTCTTCGAGTGTATTTTGTATAAGCGTCATTTCTTTACGAAGTGCTGCGAGAGTTTCGGTCAAAGCTTCTTTTTTTGCCGCTGCCCGTGATTCATCCGCAATAATCTCCGCCAGTTCCTTTTGTACTTCATTCAGGTCTTTTTCGCGGCCTTTCAGAGAATCGCGCAGATTCGCTCTGTCCGATTCCAGTGCGGTTCTTTTTTCCTCGAAATCCTCCGCCTCGCAGGATACCTGTTCCAGTGCAGAGGTGAGTTTTTCCAGCTTCTCGATCCGCCCGAGGGTGTTCTGCCCGTCATTATTGATGCTTCCCCCGTGAAAATCTCCCTGCGCTCCAACCATCTCGCCGTTCAGAGTTACGAATCTTGCCTCAGGGTTGGCCGTATGCATCCGAAAGGCTGTATCCAGTGTATCTACGATATACACTCCGCAGAGCAGGCGCCGAATGATTGGTCGGAACCGTTCGTCCACTCGAACATAGCGCTCCGCCGGCCCCACTAATCCTTCCCCGGAGGGAAGCTGTAATTCGGATTCAGTCCCGGCGCTTTCGATAGAGAGGAAAGAGGCTCTCCCGCCTGAAGTTCCGGAAAGGTACCTGATACCTTCAAGAGCCGTTTCGGCAGTATCGACAATCACACTCTGGAGCCGGTCCAGGAGGGCGGCTTCAACCGCCCGTATATATGGTTCATCTGCAGAAACAAGATCAGCGAGCACTCCGCCAACCTTGTTTCTCAGATTTTCAGCGCGGATGATGTTTTTCACCCCTCCCGAATATCCTTCCCCGGATCCGATCACCCCCGCAAGAAAATCCCGTTCAGCACGGAGAGAAGACTGAAGATCGCGAACCTGGCGAAGCTGTCTGTCAAGGGATTCCAAATCACGAGTTTTCTCTGCGAGCGCATTGTTGATCGACAGTATTCCGGAGGAGACTTCCTTTTCACGAGAAGCATACAGGCTTTTTTCTTCTTTGAACTTTGAACATTCATCCGCCGCCGCTGTTGCTGTCTTTTCCAGCTCAGTGCTCCGGCTTTTGATTTCTGTGATCCGAGTCTCTCCGCTCTCGCATTTCATCCGTAATGCTGCAGAACTGGAATCACAGGATGCGATCTCCCTTTCGAGACGGCGGTATTCACTTTCGACAGCCTGATGAGCGCTGTTCTTTTCGGCTGCTTTACGTTCGAATTCACGAAAGTTTTCTCTCAAAACAGCAGCCTGAGCCTCAACTTCACCCAATCGCTTTTCAACCTCATACAGTTCTTCTGCACGGTGACCGTGACTTTCGGCGAGTTCAGCAACGGTTGAAGTATTTTTTATCGCCGTTTCACGTTCTTTGACAATTTTTTCGGAAAGAAACTCCAGCCGTGTATCCAGACGGGCCAGTTCTTTTTCCTTTTCGGAAATCGTATTTCTGAACGATTCATACCGTCCGCTTATCGTGGAGAGATCATTTTCGATTTCCAGAATTTCCATGGAAAGAGTATCGCTTGTATGGCCGCTGGAGGCAATTTTACCTTTTAACTCTTCCGATGAGGCAAGCACCGAGTCGAGCTCCATCCCAGCCATTTCGATGTTCTTTTTAAGGTTGTTTATCTCACGGGAGGCGATTCCAACCGTCCGGGCTTTGATTTCACTTCGCAGGCTGCGGTACCGCGCCGCTTTCTGAGCCTGGCGTTTAAGCGATTCCACCCGTCTTTCCAGCTCGGCAATGATGTCGCCCACCCGATTGAGATCATCCTCGATGCTCACCATCCGGTTGAGCGCCGTTCTCCGGCGGGCCTTATATTTTGTAACCCCTGCAGCTTCCTCGAAAATGTGACGGCGGTCTTCGGTTTTGTCCGAAAGGATCGAATTGATCATTCCCAGTTCGAACAGACTGTACGAGTCGGTGCCCATGCCGGTATCCATGAACAGATCATTGATATCAGCAAGACGGCAGATTTTTTTATTTATGAGATATTCCGATTCGCCGGAGCGGAAAAGCCTTCGGGTAACGGTCACTTCCGGCATGGCGAGGGGGAGACGGCCGGATTCGTTTTCTATTGTGAGCGAAACCTCAGCCATTCCAAGCGGTTTTCGGCTGGTCGAGCCTTTGAAAATAACATCCTCCATCCGCTCCAGCCGAATCGGTGTGGGACGCTGCTCGCCAAGAACCCACCGTATTGCATCAACCACATTGGTCTTTCCGCAGCCGTTTGGCCCTACAACTGCTGTCATGCCGCCCATCAAGCCAAGATCGAGCTTTTTGGCGAAAGATTTGAACCCGTAGATTTCAATGCGTGAAAGTTTCATATACGTTCTCTTGGGGGGATGGATCAAACATATTGTGTTAGCCTATCATCAATAATACTATATATAGGGGAAAAAGCGCAAGTAAAAAAAATAATAAAAACTTCTTTCAGAATTTCTCCCCTTGCGATAACTTTAATATTTCTTATTCCTTTCGGATTAATTCGCTTTTTCAATTTTCAGTGTTGGCCAATTCTTTTATATATATCTGTATAAACAAGATGATAAAAGGATGAAATTTTAAGGTTTTCAATATAATACGTGTGTAGAGCCGATCTGAACAGAAATGTTCTTCGTTTATAGAGTAATTTATTCATAGGTCAATAAAGTGCTGCCGTCAAACATGTATTTTTATGTAATATTCTATGATTATTGTATCTGGAGGCTATTATGGAGGATATGGTTGCGTTCTTTGAATCGGATGCATTCGCACAGTATCTCGGTATTGAGTTAATGGAGGCTTCCGAAGGCAGGGCAAAAGCGAGGCTGGAAGTAAAACAGATTCATTTGAACAGCCATAAAACTGTTCATGGCGGCGTTCTGTTTGCTCTGGCAGATGCGGTTTTTGCAGTAGCTTCCAATTCTTATGGAACTGCGGCATTGGCGATACATGCGGATATCTCATATTTCAAAGCAGTAACAGAAGGCATATTAACAGCGGAAGCGCAGGAGCTTTCCCGCAGCAAGAAACTTGCAAACTACTCAATAAAAATATCGGACGACCGGGGAAACGTCGTATCAGCTTTTCAAGGAATGGTTTATAGAAAAGAAAAAAGCCCAGTTCAAAAATAACTTATATCTATAGGATAAAAGAGACGGACGGAGTTTTCCCGGTAAAGAAAAAATATTTCGATAAAAAAACACTTTTCAACGAGCCATTTTTTTATTCCCTTTATCAGAAAAATATGGTATTATTAAATGATATTACAAAAAGTGTTGGGAATCGAAGAGAAGACAACGATTGAATACAGTTGAATATTTCATAGATGGAGGTTACTGCATATCATGAGAATTAATCTGCTCCTGAAAGCAATTTTTATTTTTCTGGGTGTCACGGTTTTTGCCTGTTCGGGGCAGAAAACACCTGTTAAAATCACTCAGGTTACCGATCCCTCGGAAGTTACCGGAATAGCAGTTGACGGCGGCACGGTGTATTGTTCGACACGCGGGGGACTTGTTACCTGGGACATCCCCTCAAGAAAATATACAGTTACAACTACTATGGATGGGTTACCCACAAATAACCTGAAAAATGTTATAGTTGACGGCAAAGGTAAACTGTGGATTGGCACCGATATTGGCCTTGTCGCACAGGGCCGGGACAAAAAAAGCTGGAAGAGATATGGTACTTCTGAGGGTCTCCCCTCTTCGGTGATCAATAATTTGAGCCTGGACATGAATAAAAATCTCTGGGTAAGCACCACAAAAGGCGTCGCTGTTTTCAAGAGCGGAAAATTCTCATTTTTCTCCGAAAAACAAGGCATAGGCAATGATAATGTTCTCTGTATCATGTTCGATAAAGGGAACAATATATGGATCGGCACCGACGGGAACGGGATTTACTCAAAGATACAGGGATCATGGCGCAATGCCACCAGCAGAGCCGGGCTCCTGACCAATTCAATAACAAACCTTGTTCAAAATTTTGATGACAGTTACTGGCTGGTTTATAAAGAAGGGGGAGTTGCACGGTATGATGGATATGGGTGGCAGTTTTTTTCTGCAGAACAGTACATCAAGACATTTCATATAAGGAAATTGGAACCCTCATCTGAATATCTCTGGTATTTTACCGACAAGGGAGTATTTTCCAACAAGTCAATACAGTTTACGAGTTATAGCGAGGACGAAGGGCTGATTTCCAATAATGTCATCTGCGGAGCAGTTGAATCCGACACTCGTGTTTATGTGGGAACCAACCGTGGAATGAGCATCATCGATAACGGTAACATCATTAATTTCTCGATTCCGAATACCCCGTTTGGATATGACTTTTTATCGCTTGCTGTGGATACTCATAACCGGCTTCTTGTCGGTTCGAAAAATATAGGATTAAATGTTCTTGATTCGGGTTCATGGGCTTTGATGCAGACTAATACTTCTCTCCTTAAAAATATTCAGAGCATCGTATACGGTCCGAATGATATAATTGCTTGCAATACCGATAAGGGTGTCGCATTCAACCGCGATCATAATTGGGAATTTCAAAACCGGGATAACGGTATAACAGGGAACGATATTCGTTGTGGTGTCTATGACCGTAAGGGACGGTACTGGGTAGGGACTCCTTCCGGCATCAGTTCTTTCTTTAACGGCCGCTGGGTCCGCTATCGCAGCAATAATGGCCTTCCCTCCGATAATGCCTGGACATGTGCTCTGGATTCTACCGGCACTGTCTGGTTCGGGACATCAGGGGGAATCGTATCTTTTGGAGATTCACTGGTAAACTGGTCTACTCTTCCCCGTCTCAAAGGGCTTGATATAAGGTCTTCCGCAGCAGTTGGAAATAAGGTTTATTTTGGCACGGCTGATGGAAAGGTTGTTGAGTATGACGGGAAATCCTGGAAGATTATAGGCAAGGGAACCCTTCATGTGTCCAAAACCATTAAATCGATTGCTGCCGATTCCTCCGGAGCCGTCTGGCTCGGCACCGAAGGGGATGGTCTCGTTCGTCTCGATGGGAAGAGAGCCTCTGTTTACACCGTAGCCAACGGACTTCCCTCGAATGATATCCGCGCTCTGCAATTGTACGATGGTAAAATCTGGGCTGCTTGTTTCGGCGGGCTTGCGGTTGTGGATACAGGGGCAAAAAAACAGTAAAATAACAGGGCTGTAAGATCGGATATGGGGCGGGATATACCCGCCCTTTTTTAAAGATTCCACGAATACATAATAAGGAATACTATATGTCCAAACCTCCCGAAATGGTGTCTCAGGAGCACCAGGTGCGAATTGAAATTCAGGATGCGGTTGCTGACGGTACCTACGCTAATCTGTCATTCATCACCACCAATAATTCGGAGTTTATTCTCGATTTCGCCCGGTTTCTGCCAGGAAACACCAGGGGGAAGGTAGTAGCAAGAGTTGTGCTGGGCCCAATCCATGCAAAGGCGTTCTCGAAATCTCTCGCCGAAGCGGTTGAGAACCATGAGAAAAATCATGGAACGATTACGCCGGACAATCCTCCCAAAAACATCGGTTTCAAATTGAATCCCGAAGGAAACAACAAAGAAGAAAAGACAGAATAATGAGATGAATTTTCTCCTTTCAAACTCTCTCTTTTTTTTATTAATTGTATCTACTGAAATTATCTGCATGGTCAACAAGTAGTAAATGCGATTGAAGAAGGGGAGAAAGAAATGGCCTCACGGAGAAAGTTCATTACAAAAAGTATTATGTCCGCAGGTGTCGCAGCAGCGGGCACTGTCTATTCCTTAGCATCTGTAAAACCTTCCGAAGCGAAACCCTGGAAACGGAAAACAAATGACAGTCTCATTCGGATCGGTGCGCTTACATCGGGTCATCATCACCATCTTTACAGCATATGGGGACCGATGATCAATCCTGTCCCGGAGAACGGCACCGTGCTTCCGCGGATGAACGGTATGCTCATGACCCATGTCTGGGATATTAATAAGCAGCACCAGAGGGAATTTGCCCAGAAATTCGGAGTGAAAGAGGTTCCCACCTACGACGCCATGGTGGGGGAAGTCGACGCTGTTATGCTCTGTGAGGTCTGGTCGATCAATAACTGGCCCCAGCTTGCCGCGCCTTACCTGAAAGCGGGGATCCCGGTGTTTTTCAACCGGCCTTTTGCCTCGAGCATGGGGCGAGCGAAAGAGATTGTAAAGCTGTCGAAAGAAACCGGCACTCCTATCTGCACTTTTTCATCCTGGGAATATTGTTTCGCGGCTTCCTCCATGCGCCGCAAGCTGAAACAATGGGCCGGCCCGGATAAGTTCGGTACCGATAAAACCGCCAGGGAAAACAACATACCTGTTCCTCCGATCAACGGTGTTGTGGCATACAACACTTCATCCGATATAACTCATGACATTCACGGCCTCTGGCTCATCCTCTCCTGTGTCGGTCCGGGAGTTGAAAGTGTGAGCGCGGATGTGGCAGGGAAGGACATTTACAAAACCACTTCCACAACATGGACACTCAAATTCAAGCCCCGCGGGAAAGAACCGGGATTTTTCGCCGCCCTTGTCAACAGCAACGAACCTGATTCCAATGCATGGATAAAGGTGCTCACCAATTCCGGCACCTACGAAACGAATTTGTGGCAAATGGAGGATTACGATTCCCGGCGGTATGAGTTTTTCAACACGCCGCTGATCGAATTTCAGAAGATGGTGGAACGCGGTGAAATGCCGCAGACCCACGAGCATATCCTCGACAAGACCGCCGTATTCCTCGCGGGAGTCAAATCCTGGAAGGATAAGAATGGGGGGAAAGTCCGTATCGACGAACTGGAAGACGATTACTATGTCCAGGCCGATACCGGGGTGGAAGAGTATCCGCCGGACATGTTCAAAAAATAATAAAAGAAAGAGGGAGCAGAATACACCGCTCCCTCTTTCTTTGCTGTGAAACTCAACCCCTGCTCTCTTAATGCATCCCAAAAGCCAGGAACAAGTCATCTCCTCTCTATCATAGAGAGGAGACCGAGAGGTGAGTTTTTCTTTTTTTCTGCCTTAAACTCACCCCCTGACCCCCTCTCTATGATAGAGAGGCAGGCAGTCTCACAGAGAAGACAGGGGATGAATTTACTTTTTGAATACAGACTCGTTTACCCAGTCCGGGCGTACCGGGCGGGCATGCCAATCCACCGGCACGGTTCCTACATCCACCGGAGCGCCGCCTTTTTCGGAAGCTGAATAGAATCCGGTCAGAAACAGTTCGGTCTTCTTACGGATTATATCGTAAGGCTCGTAATTCTTTCCCTCGAATGTTCGCTGCATATCTACGAGTTTCGGCAGATGGTGTACAAGGAGATCGTCCTGACGGAACGGGAATTGAGGCAGACGTTCGGTCTCGATACCAGTGGTTCCGGAGACAGTGAAAGAGTAAAGGTCTCCGGTCAGGCTCATGGACATGGAGCAGGGGAATGGCGGCTGGTCGCCGCCGCCCTTGAAGAGTAGGGTGACAACACAATATTTGCTGTTGTTCGGATCATCGGTAACAAGAGATATCTTCTGGATGTCGAAACCGAAAATCTTTGCCGCCATATAGAGAGTGTGGAAGCGCATGGGATAATCGTTTGTGAGACAGGTGCCGCTCACGCTCTCGATTTTCCCAACATTTTTTAGTTTCCCTTTGAGCGTGTGGACGCCATACAAATGCTCATAGATGTCGGTGGCCATAAGGGGTGTGTTGTGTTTCGCTGCCAGATCGAGGATGGCGTCGATATCACGGAGAGAATACGCAAAAGGCCGCCCAAGATAGGTAGGGATCCCCGCTTCGATATACGGCCGAGCAAGACGGTACTGCCAGGGGATTTCGTAAAATCCGCCGAATGCGACGCCATCAACCAGTCCCACCATTTCATCATACCGTCTGACTGCCTTTGCCCCAATCTGTGCGGCGAATTTCTCTGCCGCCTCCGGATTGAGATCCCAGACATACGCAACCTCCATGTTGAGCAATCCTGTACCTATGGTGCTGGTATTAAAGGGCTTACCGGTTGTGGTGAGAAGATCTCCCCATGAATATGTCCAAAATGAACCGTCCCCTACACAGAAAGCTCCTATGCGGAGCTTTCGGGCGCTCTTTGTCTGTGCGGAGGCTGAATCTGATGATAATCCGGCCGCGGCAGAAGCGGCAGCAACAGTTGATGCAGCAATAAAATCACGGCGTGTGGATTCCCCCTTGAAATTGCGGGAAGCAACCGTGCGAACAGTGTCCATGCTATACCCTTTCATCCTAAAAAAAGGGGGAAACCCGTAGTACCTACTTACCAGGTTTCCCCATTCTTTGTATGCTAAAATATATTGCATTGGGAAAAAGAAAGAATGAAAAACCGATCTGTTTTACTTTGATTTCCCCAAATCAAGGACACCTGCAAATCATCCGAATTTCTTTTTAAAGAGGGCAACTGTGTTGTCATCCGGCTGTGTGGGCAATGAGACAGGAGATTCCCAGTCTTCCGGAACGTCCTCGAGTCTGACCGGTTTCCCGTCATTCATAAGGATGGAGCGCCAGCCGGCAAGGAACACATTGGTCTTGTGATAAATCTGCTCAAGAGTCTGCGGCATCTCACGATAGGCTGCCATATTCTGAAACGCCCAGACAATAGGCGCCCAGACTTCTGTTTTGTTGAAAGGATAGCCGACTCCTCCGAAATTGTTGAAAATATTGAAACTCACGCCGCCGTAATTTTCCGGAGTATGAATCTGTATGGTTCCCCACGAACCGGAAACATGGTGCAGGGTACCGTAGAAGGATTTGCCTTCCTTGTTTTTGTGTTCGAACGTCATGACCCCCGATGGGTGGTACCAGCTGTCCGCTCTGTAGGAAACCGATACTATAGGGAATCCTGCTTCCGCAATCGCTTTGCAGCACAGATAAACTCCGTGTAAACCGTGAGTCGGATAATCGTCAAATGAATTTGTCGCGTTGTAGCAGATTACATTTTTCCCGGCAGCCCATGCTTTGGCAGTTTCAGTAGCAGCGTTCCATTCATGGCTGGAGGGGACAAGGATTGGAGCTTTGCCTTTACGGGCCGTCTCGATCATTTTTTTCGCTTTGGCAAGCGAATTGGTGAACGGTCGGTTGATGAGGTTAGGAATCCCCGCCTCAAGATAAGGGGCATGGATGATGTGGTTCCAGGGATGATTATAATATCCTCCGGAAATGATACAGTCAACTTTCCCGAGCATATCGTCGAAATTCTTTACCTGTTCGCAGCCATATTCCTTGGCAAACTGCTGTCCTTTTTCAGGATCGATTTCCCAGCAATGGGTTATCCGCATGTTGCATAGCGGATTATCTTTCTGCCCTGCACGGGGGTTGTTCATAAACGGCGCCCAGAGCGCAAGGTGGGAATAAGAGACTACATTGAGACACCCAACCCGTAAACCGTCAAGACTTTTCGGGGTCTGAGCCTGAGGCTCGGACGCACTGGCCGCAACGGCAACAGCGGCTCCTGCAGCAGCAGCCTTGCCAAGAAACGATCTGCGGTCATTCTTTACTTTCTCCATGTTTCCTCCTGTTTGAATACGTGTAATGTGAATCTTTTCTGCCTATAGTGGGCACATCATTCAGATAATTCGGGTGTTTCGAGTAAAGCTTTATGAATCTCACTTGGGAATGATATTAATATATCGACAGTTTGGAAAAGGAACTCTGATTTTTCCGAATTCAGGATTCACTTCTGCACAGTAATGATACAGATAATCTATCTCATTGTAAATGCATGATATTTTTAGGTAAATCTTACAGATAAAAAAGTAACATAATCAATGGCTTACCATGATAAACAAGATATAGGGAAAAAGCAAGGGGAATTTGGCAGTTGTTGACGAAAACGGTATGCTCTTCCAATGCATCTGCAACGGGAAATAAACACGGAAATAGTTCACAATTGACAAGACAGTCATTTTTTACATCAAGGCATGCTTTATTGTTATAATAAATACATATTAAACTATAATGAAAAAATCGGAAATTAAATTTATTTTGCTTCGTTAATATGTGCTTTTATATTATAATTTATAAGATTATAAGTTATAAGAAAAAATTCATTTTTCTCAATGGAGGTTTAATGCCAAAGCGTAATGACATTCATAAAGTAATGATTATTGGTTCCGGTCCGATCATTATTGGTCAGGCATGCGAATTCGATTATTCCGGCACCCAGGCTTGCAAGGCTTTAAGAAAAGTCGGTTACGAAATCGTTCTTGTCAACTCTAATCCTGCTACGATCATGACCGATCCCGGAACTGCCGATGTTACCTATATCGAGCCGCTCAATGTGGAAACAATGGAAAAAATCATCGCGAAAGAACGTCCCGATGCTTTGCTTCCAAACCTCGGCGGACAGAGCGGACTGAATCTTTCTTCTTCACTGGCGAAGGCTGGAATACTTGATAAATACGGTGTGAAAGTAATCGGGGTACAGATCGATGCTATCAAACGGGGCGAAGACCGGGAGGCATTCAAGGAAACCATGAATCGCCTGGGCATTGAAATGCCCAAAAGCGAAATTGCGTATAGTGTTGAAGAAGCCGAGAAAATTGCGGCTGAACTGGGATTTCCTCTCGTTATTCGGCCTGCCTATACAATGGGTGGAACCGGCGGCGGATTTGTTTACAATATGAATGAACTCCGTTCCATGGCCGCGCGGGGGCTTTCGTTCAGCCTTGTCGGACAAATTCTTGTCGAGGAATCGGTGCTGGGGTGGGAAGAGCTTGAGCTTGAGGTTGTGCGGGATTCCAAAGGTCAGAAAATTACCGTATGCTTTATCGAGAATGTCGACGCCATGGGAGTCCATACCGGAGATTCTTACTGTACTGCGCCCATGCTGACTATAGAAAATAAGCTGCAGAAGAAGCTTCAGAAATATTCGTATGACATTGTGGATGCCATCGAAGTTATCGGCGGAACAAATATCCAGTTTGCCCACGATCCCCAGTCGGACCGCGTCGTGGTAATCGAAATCAATCCGCGGACCTCTCGGTCTTCAGCGCTGGCGTCGAAAGCAACGGGATTCCCGATTGCTTTTGTGTCGTCGCTTCTTGCCGCGGGGCTTACCCTCGATGAAATTCCCTACTGGCGCGATGGAACCCTTGAAAAATACACTCCCTCCGGTGATTATGTGGTAGTTAAGTTCTCACGGTGGGCGTTTGAAAAATTCAAAGGCATCGAGGACAAGCTCGGCACCCAGATGCGCGCTGTCGGGGAGGTTATGAGCATTGGCAAGAACTATAAGGAAGCGTTCCTTAAGGCGATACGGTCGCTGGAAAATGGACGCTATGGCCTTGGTTTTGCTAAAAATTTCAATCAGCTACCGCTTGAGGAACTGATGAAAATGCTCAAAGAGCCAACCAGCGAACGTCAGTGGCTCATGTATGAGGCTATACGGAAAGGGGCAGCCGTTGATGATCTGTTCAAATTAACCCATATCAAGCATTATTTCATCCAGCAGATGAAAGAACTGGTTGAGCGTGAAGAAGAAATTTTGAAATATAAAGGGAAGCAGCTCCCTGTGGAACTGCTTGTGAAAGCGAAAAAGGACGGGTTTGGTGATCGTTATATTTCTCAGTTGACAGGCATTACGGAAGACAAAATCCGTGAGCAGCGGATAAAAGCCGGTCTGAAAGAGGCATGGGAACTGGTGCCAGTCAGCGGTGTCGAAAACGCGGCATACTATTTTTCGACCTACAATGCTCCCGATAAAGTCAGTGTAACCTCTAATCGAAAAATCATGGTGCTCGGAGGCGGCCCCAACCGTATAGGGCAGGGGATAGAATTCGATTACTGCTGTGTCCATGCCGCGCTTACTCTTCGTGATGAGGGTTTTGAGACCATCATGGTCAACTGCAATCCCGAAACGGTTTCGACCGATTATGACACCTCCGATAAGCTCTATTTCGAGCCGTTGACAGTAGAAGATGTGCTCAGCATCTACGAAAAGGAAAAGGCTGAGGGTGCAATTGTGCAGTTTGGCGGACAGACACCGCTCAACATTGCCGCGCAGCTCGAAAAAGCCGGAGTGCATATTATCGGTACAACTCCGGAAGCAATCGATCTGGCGGAAGACCGTGACCGGTTTCGGAAAATAATGGAAAAGCTGAATATACCTATGGCTGAATCGGGCATGGCTTCCACTATCGATGAGGCGCTTTTTGTTGCGCAAAAGATCGGTTATCCCCTCATGTGCAGACCGTCTTATGTACTTGGCGGCCGAGGTATGGAGGTTATCCACGATGAAGAAATGCTGCGGCAGTATGTTGCGGCAGCAGTTGGAGTAACACCCGACCGGCCGATTCTCATAGATCGGTTTTTGCAGAATGCTATCGAAGCCGAAGCCGATGCCATCTCCGACGGTTCTGATGCATTTGTTCCTGCGATCATGCAGCATATCGAGCTTTGCGGCGTGCATTCGGGTGACAGCGCCTGCGTAATTCCGCCGGTCAGTATCCCGCAGAAACATATCGATACGATCAATGAATACACGCGGAAGATAGCAATGGAGCTTAACGTTGTCGGCCTGATGAACATGCAGTATGCTATCTGTGATGATATGGTATATGTTCTTGAGGCAAATCCACGGGCTTCACGGACAGTTCCGCTGGTATCAAAAGTGTGCGGTTTCTCCATGGCGCGTGTCGCAACACAGGTCATGCTCGGTAAAAAGCTCTCTGATTTAAATCTGAAGAAACTTAACATCCCGCATTTCGGTGTAAAAGAATCAGTGTTTCCGTTCAATATGTTTCCGGAGGTTGATCCTCTTCTGGGTCCGGAGATGCGCTCGACCGGTGAAGTGCTGGGTTTGGCCAATTCAGTGGGAATGGCTTATTATAAAGCTCAGGAAGCCACGCAGATTAAACTTCCTTTGGAAGGCGCTGTTCTGTTCAGTATAGCGGGGCAGGATAAATCCGAAGCTGTTGCAGTAGCCAAAGAATTCGAAAAGCTTGGATTCAAAATCATTGCGACAGATGGGACATTCAATGCATTGTCCGATAATGGGATACATGCTGTGAAAGTGCTGAAAATCCATGAGGGCAGACCGAATATCGTCGATAAGATCATCGATGGAGAAATTCAGCTTGTCATCAACACCCCTATCGGCAAGAAAAGCCAATATGATGACTCCTATATCAGGAAAGCAGCAATTAAATATAAGATACCCTATATTACAACTCTTGCTGCCGCTGCGGCTTCGGCAAAAGGTATTGCCGATCGTAAAAAAGGCGAAGCTGATGTAAAATCGGTGCAGTCCTACCATGCCGATATGAACAAATAATAAACGTAGAAAATCGGACGGTCATCAAATGAAGAAGGCGCTTTATTGAGAGCGCCTTTTTCTTATATACTCCTGGATATTTTTGCTGTTCAGCACTTCATTTTTCACATGAGATGCTCCCGTTTTACTCCTGCGAATGAATTTTAATACTCTATAACTATCTGATTTATTTTCTGTCGAGACGAGACAACATCTGCCAATTTACATTAAATATTTTTCAAGAAATACTGCTTCATGTGATAGAGAAAATGTTGATTTATGTGAGGCTGGTCACAGCTTTTCCCCCATTACGGTGCGTATTTTTAGCTATGAGATTGGAAAAGCCTTTTCTCAGTATGGTAAATACCCACTCAAAGGGGGATAGTATGCGAAAAGTATTTTTACTGGGTATGTGTTTTACAGCCGTTATAATCTGGGGATGCAGCAAGGATGAATCATCATCGACAGGAAATCCCTCG
>Ga0172379_10005059_pt1 | contig 18756 bp, 18 predicted proteins | sample GrowelOW334metaG_FD_119756 | JGI IMG/M metagenome (GOLD analysis project Ga0172379, IMG submission 119756) | Groundwater microbial communities from an aquifer near a municipal landfill in Southern Ontario, Canada - Groundwater well OW334 metaG | ecosystem: Environmental > Aquatic > Deep...
AACGCCGCCACGGCGGCTACGGTATGAATCGGCTAACGCCGATTCAAAAACTTGCCAGTTCTTTGTTCAATTCTTTATATATAATGCCTGTCGAAAAGGTAACATTGACTATGCAATCGTACAGAATCGAGTATTTCAGCATGTGGCAAATCAATCGTCACAATCTTATTCTTCGCATCAACAGTAATATTTTCCAAACGCATATTTTTCATATCGACACCGACATCAACCCGGATTAAACCCAGGACCGTAATCTTCTTGCCTGTAAACAGATCGGTCCAATTATTATTCTTCGGTGTATCAATTTCTGCCTTACTGTTAACAAAAACTGTTTTGGTAACCAAAAAATATTGATCGGTAATTCTATCGAGAATAACTTGCGAATTAACAACAGGCGGTTGATTCTCGGCTACGCCTAGTGCCTTGCCTTGATTACGACCATAGAAATAAGCAGCTACAAAGATTAATAAAACAACAATAACAAAAAATAAAATGACTTTAATTCGGTTCATATGATTATTGATTACTCTTTAAATATACCCTAAGGTACAGCTAAAATGATTTAGCTGTATTTTATACCTATGTTGTGATATGTCAAACAAACAAACGAGTAGTGCTAATCATCCCCTTCTCTTGCATAAGTTTACAAAAAAACTAGCACTGAGGTACTAGTTTTTGAATTTGCTCGTATACAGGGACGGCTTCCGAACTATTTTAACAAATTCACAAATATACTAATTCTTAAAATTTGTTTTAATCGAGTATTGATTTATCTTTTTAGTTATCAATTGTCCCTTCTCTGAACTATCTGTCATTTTCGTTAATATATTTTTAACTTCCTTGGTTTTGTTTATAAACAAAATCTTACGTTCATTTTTATCTGTAATAAAATAGTGTAATTCAGAAAATTGATCTATGTCATTAAGTGGTATGTTTTTATTGATTTTTATTATCTCGCTCCAATCTATCCTCATTTTATGATTTTTTGCATCTTCGTATTCAATATACGAATCATTAATTTCAGTAACTCTTGGTAAATACAATACATGTCCAAAATACCAAATTATAACGCCGGAAACTAAAGTATAAACGATAAATAAGACAACCATGACAAGAGAATAATCTCTATAAAGAAAAAACAATAAGCCACCAAAAATAACTGTCGCTAAAATAACAGATGCTTTAAAAATTGTTTTATCTTTGTTTTTCATACTTTTAAAAATTATTCTATCTTGTTTAAGTGTTCTATTATAATGATTTACGTTGTAGGATGTAATGAGGCAGGTTTTTTGAATTTTAAATAATTCAAATTAAAAACACCCTAAAAATCAAAGGTGTTCATATGCGGTGTCATCAAACACCTTATATATCTATTATACTCCTAAATCTAAAAAAAATCAAGGATAAACCCAGGGTGGGATTTCCGTGCTCGGCCTCTGCATAGGCCTCACGTGTCCAGGGTTGGCGATAACCTTTCCCCAAAAGGTTACCGAACACTCACTGTGCCTTCGTCCCTCAGGCTAGTTCGTTTCCAACCAGTTCGAATCCCACCCCTCCAAAATTACGAAATCAAAACACCCCACGTGAATACATGAGGTGTTTTGATTTCGTAGCTCGGGGATAGGGATTCGAACCCCAATAAACAGGACCAGAACCTGTTGTCCTACCTTTAGACGATCCCCGAAGATTAAATTTCCAATTTCAAATTTCCAATTTCTAAACAATTTCAAATGTTTTAATTTCAAAAACATCAATATGTTAATTTATTTTTTAACTTTACCATTATTGAATGTCGGTGGTTTTTTGTCAATATCTATAATCACCCAGTTTAACATACCTCCCCCTGCCGGGTACTCCTCTCAAGAGGAGAATAGTCAAGGAGGGAATATGCTTTACCCCACCACCTTACCGCCGAAACTTTTCAAGATGTTGTCTATAGCCGGGTCGTTGTGTGGTGGCGGAGATTCCTGGGACATGGCATTAACGTTGAAAGTAGTATTTTCACCATTAATGGCATCAGTCAAGATTAAACTATCATCCAAAATCGCCTTAATCTGAAGGTCTTTATTATAAACCTCACGCAAGACACCTTCAACCAGAAGTCTGATTTCCATTTCACTAATACGATCTCGGTGAATCTTATGACGAAAGCTGAGTTGCAATTCATTGTTAGTGACTGCTGTCGGCTGACAAACCTTTAGGACGAATGACAATGAATGATTGACCTTCTTAACCATAGTCAAAAATTCATTCCAACGTCCAACGATATCTTCCAGTTTAATGTCAGCGCTACTGATAGGACTTGAGGCTTGCATTACCATCACCGGCACATTGACATTGGCTGAGTTGGCAACTGTGCTCGAAGCGACTGGGCGAGCTGGCGCATTCTCTAATGATAATTCCACCACCGCCATTTCTAACGGTAGCTGAACAATAACATTATCACGTAATTCTGCTTGGGCCTTGATAAAACGTTCTAAAATCTTCAGGGCTTGAGCGGTATTAACCAATCGTGACAGATTTGACAAACGTTCAGTCAAACTCTCTCCCAAATCCAGACCCAAAGCGCTGATAATTTCTGGATTAACCTTGACTAATAATAATTGTCTGGCCATTTCTATTAAACTATTGGTAAATATTTTCAAATCAAAACCGTTATCCAGTAATTTATTGATCAATCTAATGGCGGTTGCCGTATCCTTGTTAGCTACTAATTCCAGCAGGTTAAAAATCTCATTCAAATCATTACGGGGTACAACTAATTCTGCCGCTTCCATGGTAATGGTATTGCTGTCGGAAACAGTCATAATCTGACCCATGATACTTTCAGCATCACGCATATGACCGCCAGAATGACGAGCGACCGCTTCCAAGACTTCTTGGTCCACGTCAATATTTTCTTCACGAGCAATGTAGCGCAATTTCTTGACTATATCGCTGACGCTAATCTTTTTAAAATCGAAACGCTGACAACGAGAAATAACCGTGGCTGGAATCTTGTGAACCTCAGTGGTGCAGAGCACGAAAACAATGAATTCTGGAGGCTCTTCCATTATTTTCAGCAAGGCGTTGAAGGCGGCGCTGGACAACATGTGAACTTCGTCAATGATGAAAATCTTGTATTTCAATGATGATGGTGAAATGCGTGCATTGGCAATAATATTATCTCGAACATTATCCACACCGGTATGACTGGCGGCATCAATCTCCATAATATCCATACTTCGTCCAGCGGTAATGTCATTACAGGCAATGCAGTTATTGCAGGGCTCAGCACTATCAGCCGGTCGATTAAGGCAGTTTAGAGACTTGGCCAAGACTCTGGCTAAAGTAGTCTTCCCAACGGCTCGGGGACCACAAAAAAGATACGAATGAGCCAGTTTATTGGACTTTAATTCGTATTCTAGGGTTACTTTGATGTGATTTTGGCCGACAACTTCCTCGAAGGATTGGGGTCGGTATTTACGATAGAGAGTGGCCATAATTGATATCTTACTTCTGTTATAATAGCTGGTAGAATAAGGATTGTCAAAAGATAATGTTTAAGAAAGATGTGTCCTAATAATGTCAAATTTAAAATTTCCAACCCGCCCGAACGACTGAAATCGTTCAGTCGGGCGGGTATCAAATAAATATCAAATTTAAAAATAAAAAAATACCTGGATTATTCCATTTTGATGATTTTAGCACTTAAATTTTATTAGAAATTAATAATTTTTTAAATTATGAAAAAATTATCAGATATTTTCTGTTAAAATTTATACCAGCTTTTAATAGCAAGCCAATTATTAAAATAAAGTGTAGTTACAGGAATCTACAATATTACTACTTCATTCAAGTTGATAGTAATCTGCCCTGGATCCTCCCGCAGAGCGGGACCGGGATGACAGGTGGACGTGAAAGGGATGACAGGTGGAAGTATTATAAATAAAATAATAATCATTTGGAATTAGAACTTGATTTGACATTGGAAATTGGAAATTTGATATTTTATTAGATACCACCTGGTTACACACCCCGGTCTACGACCACCCCTCTCTAGAGGGGAATTTCCTAATTTATCTTTTCATGATGTTTTCGATGGCGGCCCATTTCGACAGGCCTTGTTTCGGGATGACTATGGTAACCTGGTCACCAGCCTCGCCTTTGTAATAGGAAATACTTGCGCTTAGGACATGCCAGCGTCTATCATCAGCCAAGACTAAATATTCTCCAGTTTCAGTTTCCTCCAAGATGCCGGTCAAACGACGGCGATCAATTGGTTCTATTTGTTTGTAAACAAAGGTGCCACTGCTGGTAATAGTTAATTTCATCATATCCCCTTCTACCAACCTGGACTTCGAGGCATAATTGGCCGGTACATTATATTGATGACCATCCGGACCAATCATTTGCTCTCCGTCAAAAACTCCCTCAATTACCTGTGCTTCAGCATCTTGATCGCTTGATTTGACATGTGGTTGACTAATCTTCAATTTGAAATCCTGAGTCTGATTAACATAGGGATATATAATATCGTTAATCTGTTTGGCATGATCCTCAATCTGAAATAATAGATTCTTAATCAAGTTCAATTGTTGTCCAGTGATACTAGGAATGGCTGTCGAGTCATGCGTTTCAGATTCGGCGGGAGGCTTAACATCTGCATCAACACTAGAGCTTAGAATATCAGCAGTAGAAGCTTCAACTGGAGCCAATTCTTCCAAGTCGGGCTTGGGTTCTAAGATTGGTAATTCCTCTGGCTCTTCTAACTCATGATCCAAATCAAAATCGCCAATTATGGCGCCGGCAGATTGATCATTAAAATCTACCAAAGTTACTTCACCGTCATCGTTTTGTTTGTTTGTGTTTGTCATAATATATTTCCCACTAATCAACGAATCATTTCACCAATACACTAATCTCACTAGTCGTCATATTTAAAAGCATTATCGAGACCTTATTTATTCGTGAAATTAGTGAGTAGACTTGTTGATTTGTGGGAGTTTATTCGGTTAATAATTTACATCTGAAATCACAGTCTTCCTGTCTCTGCATCGTAGCCAAGCTCGACTTCTCTAGGCATTCCTGATAACACTTATTGTAACTAGGGATACTGGTAACTATCCAGATGATGATTAATATGATGGCAGCGATAACTGGCAAGCCGATGAAAATAATACGCTTACGGATAGCTTCGCGCCATTGCTGTTTAACATTACTGTGAAACTCGACTGATTTGAGCTCACTGCTACTCTCAATTTCATTAATTTTATTTAATAAATCATTATCATTTATCATATTTTGCAAGGTCAGGCATGCGACCGAAAATTTCGGCTTCCACTACCTGTCGATCGCGACCATATCGCAAACGACTATATTCTTTAATTTTTGAAACATTCAAGGGGTACTCTTGGCCGTGTAAGGGATAGGGTGTACTCAGAGTAAAGGGTTTCAGATTAGCATTATCAACCAAGAGTCTGACGAAGGCGGTGTATTTCTCCACATTGACTAAGTCGGTCGCAGTGAAGTCTGGTTCGTATAATTTGGCCAAGAATTCCGCATCCTCTGGACCGACCTTGAAACTAATGGTTGTGCCGACGTTACCGAAGACGGCGTCCTTGATAGCGTGATCATTACCCTTGGTTAATTGACCGATATATTGATGCGCCAAGGTCAATCCTAAACCGTATTTTCTAGCCTCGGACAATACCTGAGTGATTGATTGAGTGGTGAAATTCTGAAACTCGTCAATGTAGAGATAGAAATTGTTACGTTCATTTCTAGGCATATCTGCTCGACTCAATGCTGACATCAATATTTTACCAACCAAGATCATACCCAGCAAATAGGCATTCAATTCCCCCACCAATCCTTTGGGCAGATTAACTAAGAGAATCTTCTTCTCATCCATCACTTGACGCAGATTGAAGGAACTTTGGGGCTGTCCAATGATCGGTCTCATCATATCGTTAGAAATGAATGAAGTCAACTTGGAGGTGATATAAGGAACCACATTAGCCAAAGCGGCGTCACCACCGGCCTTCTCTGCCTCCTTAACCCAGAAGTCAACTACAGTCGGATCATTGCAGAAACGTAATTTCATACGCCTAAACTCAGCATCAGATAAAACTTTAGGGATTTCCATCAAAGTGCAACCAGATTCTGGATGAGACATAATCAAAAGCATGGCATTACGCATATACTGCTCAAAGATAGGTCCACCAGTCGCCTTCAGGTCGTATAATTTATCAAAGATACCAATCATTTCATTGATGACGAATGATTTCTGCTCGGGATAACGTGGATCAAACTCCAGTAGGTTAAGTGACATGGGCCTAGCAGTATCAGCCGGTGAAAACAAGATGACGTCCTGGGCTCGCTCCGGCGGTATCCGCAGTAAAATATCATCAATCAAATCACCATGAGGATCCAGGACACAGATGCCGTTGCCGGCCAGCACATCCTGAATGGCCATATTAGCCAGGAGGAATGACTTACCGACACCAGACTTACCAATTAGATAGAGGTGACGCAGACGATCCGCTTCCTTGATGCGGACCTCTCTGGTGACGGCGCGATATTTATTATATCCCAAAATTATTCCTTCGGTCGGCAATTCTACTGGAGCGCTACCGCCCTTAGATTCCAGCCAATCAATATTGGGCATTTCGGCGCTAGCCAAGGGGAAATGATACAGGCTAGCCAATTCTTCGGTATTAAAGAGGCAGTTATATGATTCATTAAACTGACGATAAATGAATTCTCTAATCAACTGATGTTCATTTTTCCTTTGAGGGGCATTAATGAAACTGTTGCCAAAAGAATAATAATTGAATTGACTGTAGCTGTTGACTGCTTCCGATAAGTGGTGTTCGGCCTGAGCGGAACTCGGGGCACTAACCACAATTCTAATATTAACATCTAACCCTGCCTTAGCATTCTTCTCTTCTATATTTTTCAATGCTTCAATCTCTAAGGCAGACATTTGCTTGGGAGCATTATTCTTGTATTGATCCTTATTAGAATTGCGTATGGAGCTGGCACTATTTAATAGAGACATTAATTTACTGTGTTTCAGTGCCATTTCCAAGGAGTTATTCTTGTGAGCGAACTTAACCAATTTGCGAACTCGTTTGTGCCAGCCGGCGTTAGCGCTTCTAATCACATACTGAACCGCCATTGATTCATGTGGTTCCAGTTTAGTCATAGCGTTCAGGAGCGGATTCAAGGGATCGCTTTCTTCCTTAACATAAGTCTTGATCGGCAAAACGTATTTATGCCTAGTTCTGACATAGGAGGCGGCGATATGATTAGTTTTTCCGAAAATATTGTAATCTTTGACTCTCAAGATTTGGGCATCGGGGTAAAGCGCGTGTACCTGTTTCTCCAGATATTGCCCCCAACCCAGAGGCGACACTAAATAGAAATTAATCATGCCCTGATGAACTACAATCTCCAAGGCGAAGCTGTCCTGACGACCACGCAACCAGTATTTGAAACCTCGTTGAGCTCGTAGACCTCCGATAGAGGTAATTACCGATTCCATCTTACTGATTGATTCACGCAGATATTGATTGGCGTTCGGAGACTTCTCTGATTCTTTAATATCGCGTGTCAATCGTACGGTATAAACTTCGTGATGCAAATACTGCTGAGCGCGCAAACGTCGCCTCAGAAAATATAAGGTAAGCCACAGCACCAAGACGACAAACAGCCCAAGTGCAGTCAGCCATAACAAGGGTTCAGGATTAAATGATGTCGTGTTAGCGGAAGTTTCAACAGCGAAACCATAATCATCAAAATCATTATTCATAGTTTTGTTTAACTAACATAATATTGTCAGCCTTAATCTTGGCTTCTTGCTCCACGAAGAACTTATTAACTCCACCCAACAGGCTTAGCCAGGCTTTAATTAGGTCAACTATTTTCTGAACCGCCACCTTGGTTTCGGACAGCAAGGCATTAATCTTCTTAGCGGTTAACTCCCCCTCAGTCTTGAAGACTAGTTTAGCGCCGTCGGGCAAATCCAGAAATAATTTGTCCAGATCCTCTTGCAGAATCGATTCAATCTGTATTACTCGTGGATCACGATATGGTTCGATAGGCTTGGTCGGACTTTGAGACGAGTTATCAACAGCAGGTAAAACTGGTAAGTCGGGTTCCTGCCGATTGACTTGAGGCAGATCAACGACTCGCTCTATCCTCTGCTCCGAAGCGTTCTCAGGACTAGGTATTCGCTCTTGATTTGATTGTTCGAATTTAATATCAGGCATATAATTTATTATACAACTTTTTTAAAATAAAAGTAATGGCGTAAGCTTGCCTGAATGACAAATATCTATCCGCCATCTGGCGGACCGGTATGACAGAATGAATATGTATCGAGGAGTAAGACGCCTTTCTATAAAATCAAAAATATGTTAAAATTGAATATATGTCACTATATAAAAAAATCAGTCCTAAAATAGAATTGATAACCATCAAGGCTTCTGGCACCGCTAGTAAATTAAACTGGTATAATATTGTTAATGCCGGCAAACCTGAGATCGATTTCCTCCGCAAGAAATTCAATTTCGACTTTCAACATCTCAAGGCCAGCGCCGCCAAATCATTTTCGCAACGTCCGATGTTAATGGCTGAAACCGATTACTTGTTCATGATTTTACATTTTCCCAATTTTTTAAAAAATAACATTATCGCTTCGGAAATAGAATTCTTTATCGGTCACGATTACATCATCACTATTCACAATAATAACCTGCCAGCTCTCAACGACTTCTTCAACCTCACTAAGAAAGACCCCGAACTACCCTTTGATCACAAATTAGATTCAGTAGCTATGCTATTGTCAGAAATCCTTGACCGCTTAGTTCAGGCCACTTATCCCATACTGGATCATAACTCTCGTTCCATCGACGAAGTGGAGGACATCATATTTCGCGATGAACAGAAGCAAGCCGTCTCCACCATCCTGATTCTGCGCCGAAACATCATTAATGTCCGCAAAATCATGCAGAATCACAAAGAAATCCTCAGGAAACTCAAGAAATTAGAGAGCGCATTGGTTCACAAGAAAAGAGTAGCCGAAAACTACGCCAGATTAGTAGAGCACTCCAAACGAATTTGGGACAATCTAGAGAACCAAAGAGAGATGATTGAGGTGCTGAACAATACCAACGAGTCGCTGTTGAATCACAAACTAAATGACATCATGAAGACGCTGACTATTTTCTCGGTGATTGTCATCCCCTTAACCTTACTAGCAGGCGTCTTCGGCATGAACGCCAAATACATGCCCTTCGTGGATCATGTCATGGGATTCTGGATTATCATTAGTCTAATGGCAGTCTGTGGTCTATTTATGTTGTTATTCTTTCACAAAAAGAAATGGCTGAAATAATTATAATTAAACCTCAATAAAAAAATCCTATTAAGGATTTTTTTATAAATGTCACCCCAGTGAAAGACGGAGTCCAGGGTTCATTTTGACAAAGTTGAATGTAGTTAAAATATGTTTAAAACTTATCAACTCTGGATACCGGTTTTCACCGGTATGACAAAATTATTTTATTTCTCTGTTACAATCATTGTATCCTTGCCATCCTCAACCGTATAACCTAGTGACTCAATTTGTTGTCTCAATTTATCGGACTGCGTCCAATCCTTGTCCGCCCTGGCTCGCATTCGCTCCACCTTCAATTCTTGAATCTCCACAGGTAGTTCTTCACCACGTAATGATTCAGCCAATTTCAAACCGAAGACTTGGTCAAAATCCAAGGCCGTGGCTAACTTCTCTTCATCCGACAGGCTCGACTTCAGTAATTCCTGCAGTAGGGCCAAAGCTTGTGCTGTATTTAAATCATCATTGATTACTTCGATAAATCTGCTTCTAAATATTTCATTAACCGCAGTCTCATCAGTCATGGAGGCTAATTTATTATTCGAGGCAGAGAATTGTCTTATTTGATTATACAAATGATTCAGACCATTCTCAGCCGATCTCAATGAATCCTTACTATACTCCATCGGTTTACGATAATGTGTCTGCAGACAGGCATAGCGATAGGCTAGCGGATTTATCCCTTGATCAAGCAAAGCGTTCTGAACGGTCAAGAAATTACCTTCACTTTTGGCCATCTTCTTACCACCGGCAATATTTAGAAAGGCGCCGTGCATCCAGTAATTGAAAAATTTCTGACCGGTAGCCGATTCTGATTGAGCTATCTCATTGGTGTGATGAATATTGATATGATCAATACCTCCACAATGAATATCCAAGCGTTCGTATAAATATTTCAGACTCATGGCAGAGCATTCTATATGCCAACCAGGAAAACCGACACCCCAAGGACTATCCCACTCCATTTGGCGTCGCTCAGCTCCAACCAGAGACTTATCCACCGTAGCTTTAGCGAAGGCGGAAAATTTCCACAGCGCGAAGTCAGTAGCATTTCGCTTCTCTTCATTCTTCTCCACTCGAGCGCCTTCACGCAAATCCTCTAATGGTAGATGAGACAGCTTATTATATTCCTTGACTTTAGAGGTATCGAAATATAGACCGTCACTAATACGATAAGTATAGCCCTTGCTCTCTAGCTCGCTGATTAAATAAATTTGTTCATTGATATTATCGGTCGCTTTACACCAAATACTGGGTTCAATAATATTCAGACTCTGCAAATCTTGCTTGAAGGCCTGAGTGTAAAAATCGGCAATTTCCCAAGCGCTCTTACCCTCTCTCTTGGCGCCGAGTTCTAATTTATCCTCACCCATATCCATATCACCGGTCAGATGACCGACGTCGGTAATATTCATGACATGGTTAATTTCGAAACCGTTGTAAGCCAAGACTCTTTTCAAAACATCTTCAAAGATGTAGGTCCTCAGATTGCCGATGTGAGCGAAATTATAAACTGTCGGACCACAGGTGTAGAGACCGACGATCGGAGCATCTAAGGGAACGAATGTTTCTTTTTGCAAAGACAAACTATTGTATAATTTTAAATCGGTCATAGGGATATTTACGTAAATAACAAAATTCAATTTTTTAAATCATAGACATTAAAATAATTGTAGCAGAGGCTTAACTTTTGAGCAATTTGGCTATTTAACTACTTTGTTGTACAATATACTATATGACAAATTATTTCAATCACAAGACGATTAGTCTTATTTTAATTGGTGTAGGTATTATTGCTTTGGTATTGCTAGGGCTACGTTTATTTGGCTCCGAAGACCTCTGGCTCTGTCAGGATGGCGTCTGGGTCATGCACGGCCAGCCAGACACTCCCAAGCCCAGTAGTGGTTGTCAAACCGGTGAAAAGGTAACTACGGTAGCAGATTTTGAAGTCAGCGCACAGAAACCAAAAGGCACACCAATTGGCATCATTATTAACGAACCGAAGCTTAATGCTGTAGCTACCAGCCCCTTGATGATTAAAGGCCAAGCTCAAGTCAAGCATTGGAATAATAATCAGTTGGATTTGAAACTGGTGGATGCGGACAATCAAATCTTGGGTCAAGTATCGGCGTCTCCGGGAGAGACGGACGAACTGGGTAATATCCGCTTCGAGACCAAGCTTGATTTCGCCAGCAATACGACTAGCAGTAGTGCTGGATTTATTTTGATTAATGGGCAGTTTAAATTTCCAATTGATTTACGTTAATTAAATAACCAGACATTTCACTATTTAATAAGCAGATAGCCTGATAAGAGTTGTTGTTGATAATCTTTGTCCAAATCAGATCGTTTCAGATAGTCTTTTAGATAATTTATTCTGTCTGTACCAATCAATAATTCTGGACGACTCTTGACTGACTTCAGAGGATGTAACCAAACTTGCCATTGATCCTGTTGCCAAGTCAGACCAACTGCCAAGCCTCGCTGAGTTTCTACACTGAAATACTGGTCGAAAATGAAATTACCCAAAGAGTAGAAGATGGGCTTACCATGATAGATCTCCATCCCCTGCACTACATGCGGATGATGACCAATAATTAGATCGGCACCGGCATCAATTAGCTCTCTGGCTAATTTTTTTTGACTTAAATTATATGAAGTTTGATATTCAGTGCCCCAATGCAGATTAAGAACCACTAGTTCCGCTCTATTCTTGGCTTGTCTAATTAAGTCACTGGCCTCTTTGACATCAAAGGGATGATAGACCATAGACAAGCTGATTAGAGCCACCTTAGTCTGATTAACTGTGAGGTAGCTGAGCGAATTGACGTCCACTACGCTGTCGGGCGAACCACTAAAATTTAAATCCATGGTGCTGAGATTGGTACGAGTTTCTGCTAACCCCTTAGTCCCCTGGTCGGTCACGTGATTATTGGCGATGGCGAAATAATTAAATCCGAGCTTTTGTAACTCAGCCACCAATTCCGGTGCAACTGAGAAATCATTACTGCTCAATGGTGGGTAGTGCGTGCCTTGTTTAATTACTGCAGATTCGAGATTGGCGCCGACTATATCATAATCGTCAAAAAAAACTTTGTCTTGCTTTAAAATGTTACCAAATAAAAAATTAACATCATTTTTCTTAATGATAGTACCGACATAACGATCCATCATAATATCGCCGACAAAGAGCAATCTGACCTGATCCGGATTGGAGTCAGCGTCCTCCCCTATCACTTGATCCTTAACTCCCGCAACTTGCTCAGACGATGATTCACGGGCCCAGTTTAATTCTGGTGGCGCTTTCTTGGCCTGAGCCAGGAGAAAGAGGATGCCGGAGCTGAGTAAAAGCAAAGCGGAAATACTCAGGATGATAATTCTAGTGTTATTTGTCATAGTATAATTTTAATAATGGTATTATACAACATTTTATTATAAAAAAACACCCGTTAGAGTGGTCAAAATAGTTTTAAGATTTAGGAAGCTACTACAAATACAAATCATTACAAATGTACATACCCATATCTGGGCACGCGAATTACAAATAATTGTTAAATGGATAAATGGTTGAATGGTTATAACAATGAATTATGAAGTAGGAATAATGAATTAAGATTATTGTTTAAAACCCCTCCGCCCTTCGCCCGCCTCGACTCGTTGTCTTCGGCGAGGCTGGGGCACCTCCCCTTACTAAGGGCAGGATATCCCCTCCTTTACAAGGAGGGGTGGCTGCCAGCCCTGAGCCTGTCGAAGGGAAAGCCGGGGCGGTCTAGATATGTGATTTGTGCTACCCGCCCGAACGACTGAGATCGTTCAGTCGGGCGGGTGTGTTACGTGATACGTGTTACGTGTTATGTGTTAATGAGCCGGGAACCCTCCTTCTCCGCCCCGGGCGGATACGGGCGGGCAGGGAGGACTCGGTCACAACTCTCGTCGTCTTCCGCCTCCTCGGTCGCGACCCCGCCTCGCGGTTTAACCTAAAACACACCCCGCCTTTCAGGCACCCCTCTCTAGAGGGGAATTTTCCTCCTCACCATATCGCGGAGTTATACGTCCACATCTGCTGAATAGGTAGAGGAGGCTGGAGTCGGAGATAAACCCAAAAAAAAACGAGATCCCCGATTAGATCGGGGATAAAGTTTTTATTAATGAGCCGGGAAGAGGACTCGAACCCCCAACCTACGGTTTACAAAACCGTTGCTCTACCATTGAGCTATCCCGGCGAGATAAGTTCTTAAAGTTCATCAAGTTCTTAAAGTTTGTAAAGTCTAGAAAAACAAATTAAACACTTGCTTTATAAACCTTATAAACTTTATAAACTTTCGAACTTCGTCGTGCGTTCCGCCAGTAGGCGGATAAACTGACCATCAGCTTAAAAGTCCGCCAGCTGGCGGATCTACCGACTAATTTTAAAGATATTCAAAATATTAATATCTCAGGTGCGTTCCGCCAGTGGGCGGATAAACTGACCATCAGCTTAAAAGTCCGCCAGCTGGCGGATCTACCGACTAATTTTAAAGATATTCAAAATATTAATATCTCAGGTGCGTCGTACTGGATTTGAACCAGTGACCATCAGCTTAAAAGGCTGCTGCTCTACCGACTGAGCTAACGACGCGTATTAGATTTCTTTTTTAACGCTTAGACGTAATATATAATTACATCAGCTTACAAGTCCGCCAGCTGGCGGATCTACCGACTCGCCTTTAGTCCGCCTACTGGCGGATAACGACGCATATTTATTTAATCAAGGATTTCAGGAATAAACGGCCTTGATAACTTTTCAGTTGTTTCTCTCTCAACATTGCTGAAGACCTGGAATCAGCCGACTCTGAATAAAACAATTCCCAAACTCCATCCTGCTTGTTTTTAAATGTGTAAGAACTTAACTTAGATGGCAGTTCACCATTGTGTCTTGCTAATCTTTTATTTAAATCTTCTGTCTGACCAATATAAATCTTATTTGATTCGTTTTTTAACGCATAGACATAATACATATGATTACATCAGCTTAGAAGTCCGCCAGCTGGCGGATCTACCGACTGAGCTAACGGCGCGAATTGGTAATAATTTCAGCAAATAAAATCAGCCCTGTTCAGGCAGACCTTTAAGATAACACGATGTTAAAAATAAATCAATATCCGCCAAACTATAGCCCTGTAAACGCTTCTAACAAGAAACCGACTAAGATATATGATAAAAAGATAACAAATAAACCAACAGTTGACCAGATTAATATCTTGCCAGCCGTCTCTACCTTAGACTCATTACCGAAGGCAGTCATCCAGGTGAAACCACCCCAGACAAACATTATTAAGGCAATACTGCCTAATATCAATAGAATAGTACTCAGCACCTTCTCAATAACCTTGGCCGGATTATAATTAGCGTAAGCCAAAGGATTGAAGGGATTCTTATACTTATACATTTTGGAGAAATCCAATACTGACACAATTGGCGGTGCTACAGCCGGAAGAGCATTATTATATTTAGAGAGGTCACTGTCAAAACCGATGAAACAGCAACAAGTTTGCGCTCGGTTAGGTTTCGGTTGGGAGCATTTTGAGTCATTACTATCGACTGATTTCGGCCCAGTGGTAAAATCCTTACAACTAGCGTGCGCAAAATTCCAGAAACAAATCTCTAGCTTAGCCTTAGAAGGATCGACACAAGCAACGGCGCTAGAAGTAGGTACGTCAGGAAGTAAGCCCGGCTTAAAAACGCACTTGATGTATGATGGACGATTAACGGGATTTTCACAATCAGTTCTATTTGACTTCACTGCGGTGAATTTAGTCACTCCACTGTTGACTGGCTCGGTGCAGAGACAACAGCCATCATTACTAGTTTGCGCGGAAGCTGTTTGATAGTATCCGATACCAAAAAACAGGACCAGTGCCAAAATTAGTATCTTAATTTTAAGATTATACTTCATACAAAATACAGTCATTACATTACTCCAAAGGCTTGCAGGACAAAGCCGACAAGGATATAGGATAAGAAGGTTAATAATAGACCGACCGTCGCCCAGAGTAGGATGTCGCGACCAGCTTCAATTGATTTCTCATTACCAGCTGAAGTCAACCAACGGAAACCACCATAGACGAACATTAGTAAGGCGATGGCTCCGACAATAGTCAAGAACTTACTAATGACATTTTTGATTACTGCTGGGATGCCATTGGCGTTGAGCGGATTAATTAACTTACCAGAACCGAAAGTAATATTTGTCATCTGACCGCTTGCTGAATTTTTATCTTTAACGCAGTCATTTTTATTATTATTGGGCACCATTCCGGGATAAAATATTGATTCGCAATCAGATAATGGTTCACAATAGTAGTTACATTCCGTCTGACTATTAGCCGGACGAGCGAAGATATCATCAATAACGGTATCAGAATCAGTTATCATACAACAACCAGAACTTGGTCCAACGCAAGAATTCGACGCCTTATCAGCATGTGAATCCTTGCGATAATAATTTTGACAATTTTTAACTAGAATATTTTTATTCTTGCATGTATCCAGACATTTATCTTCAGTGGAAACCTCGAAAACACCGGAATAGAAATCAGCGTCCGAAAAACCGATCAATTCATCAAGGGCCGTAATAAATATTTGGAGTATATTAGTGACAACAGGAGCGGATGTTTTTGCGTAGAATATTCTCCGACAACACCAAGTATTGGTCTGAGCCTCGGCTGGCGCTGGATTAAGCATCACCAGTCCCCCAATTAATAATAGTAACACAAATAATTTCTTCATAAATTCATTATAACAAAATAGGAGACTTTTTGCAAAGTCTCCCAAGAGAATGTTTATGGATTTAGAAATCCGATAGAATGTTTATATAAATAAGCCATTCTAGTTTCATAATTTCGAGCGGTACATCTGGCTGTATACCTTTCACCATAATTGTCTATTAAGGTATCCAGATAAAGCCTCTGATAAGCTTTCATCTCATAGGACGGTGGAACAAAATTTCCGTTAAGGAAAATGTCGACGGTCATAGGCTGATCACTGACGATGACACATCTGACGTGGGTATCTTTCAATTCCAGGTTGACAATACCACCATCGGTCATCTCATATGTCGAATCTAAATTCAAATCCTCTTGAACCAGAGCTACGAGCTCGGCAATAAAGGGATCGTATGGCTCGACTTCATCTGGACTGAAAATCATCCAAGCTACGATGATGAGAACAAAAAATATTATAACCCATGCCACGATTCCCAAGATTGGAGGTGAAGTAGGTTCATCGGGATATGGTTCACCGGTATTCTTTGGTTTGGCAACCGTTACGACTTCATTATCACTTTCATGATTTACATACTCTGTAATTGAAGATTCTTCACGCTTCATGATTGCATGACAGGTCTCTGGTCCATCGATTACTTCACCATCGATATATACTGTAAAAGCTGGTGACTGTTGCATGATAACTCCTAATATATATTATTTTTTTAATTGCTAAAGAACTATTTTGATATATAATTATATCATATATTAGGATATTTGTCAATACTAATGCTGTATTTTGGCTAATTATAGCGGTTTTATTGTACTTATCAATATCAGCATGTGTATGTCGACCAAAAAACCACCCCGCCCCGATGTCCATCGGGGCACCCCTCCTTGTAAAGGAGGGGATGAACGAGAGGGGGCTCCAATCTGGGCAGAACATAACTTTATCCCCCGCCTCGCGTCGACAAGCTCTGCCAGCCTCGCCAGCTAGTCTAGGCAGGCGAGTCCCAGCCTCGACTAGCGATTCTAGGCGGGGAGGCGGGCCGAGCGCAAAAAGGTATTTCGTTTTTTACAGCTGTAGACCCCAGACCTCACCCCTGTCCCCTCTCCTAACTTAGGAGAGGGAAAGAATAATCACGCTCTCGTCTTAATACCGCCTTTTTTGAAATAATTATGAAATAGGAAATTCCTAGACATTAAAAAAACTGAATATATAATATATCCAGTTTATAAATTATTTATCGTTAATTGATTATTATCAATTGATAAAAGTTATCTCTCTCAGTTTCAACAGCTCATATTGCTGAGTTGGATCTAATTCCTCTTGTTCCTCCAAATAAAGGCGATACTTCTTCAATTTGGCATAAATTTTCTTATGACCATTAAGTCTATGCTCCCCTTTGAGTAATTCATACCAATGGTATGATTGCCTATTGAAGACAATAGTATCGTCACCTAGAGGCGCTACCTTCTCCCCACATTGCGGGCAAGTTCTTAGCTCCAATAACTGTCTAGGAGTTAATCTCTCAATTTCCTCTTCCTCAACTGCCTTAATCTCCTGAAGTACCTCGACTGCCTGAACCGTCTCGACTTTGTCAGACTGTTTGACTTCAATAAGCTTGCCAGCCTTTCTAGCTTCCCGGTCAGCCTTTCTAGCTTCTCTTTCAGCCTTCTTAGCTTCCTTCTCTTTCTTGATTTTCTCAACTTCGTCAGCGTTGTATATCATTACAGAGTAACAGCTCCTGCGCCTATCTGATCTACCACCGCTGATACCCTGACTACCGACACCAATACATCCTAATCCAAATGACATAGAAACCCCCAAATACAATAATTAAAATTTTTAAAAAAACAATTCATAAGTACTCTACTGCATTCCATTCAGGCTGTCAATATTTCGCCAGGGACTTTAATTTGTCTTATTTTCAGGTAAATTTGATCAAACCAATCGGTTCTCTATTGTGATGAGTATTCAGCAGATATGCAGGACTGGCCTCACGGGTCAGGATATAGACCAATTCCTGCTGACCATTTCTAATCATTATACCTTCGATGCCTTGAGGGGTATTGAACCAGACCTTTTTCTCCGCTCCCCTGTCTATGGCAATCACTACTTTGACCGGGTTAAGCCACTCCCACTTGCCAGCGTTAACACTTTCACTGCGAGCCCAGCCGGTGACTGGAACCTTCAGAGATTTGTCCTTATTGCCCCAGAGCTTGAGTTGAATCCCCTGGCGCGTCAAGATTGGCAGGACTGGTTGCTCTTGCCAATAATGAATATCCGCACGGCCTGCCCTCTTGAGACGCCCCAAAGCCTCGTCATTATAATAACGCTCTAGTTCCCGTTCGGAGATATTATTTAATTTGAAACTGACGGCTCCGCACATAGTAAGTTTATAAAGTTTGTAAAGTTATAAAGTTATAAAGTTATAAAGTGATAAAGTGATATTTTTATAATCGTAAATAATTGCTGCTTTAGCTAAGGCAATCCTGAGAAATCGTTTCTATTTTGTAGATAAATTAAGCCAGTTCGCATCGTTTGTTTGAAGTCAAAATAATATGTCCAATAAAAAATCAATAATTATTTTGACTGAGTTACGATGCGTGGCGAAAATTTATCTTACA
>Ga0172379_10005060_pt1 | contig 18755 bp, 20 predicted proteins | sample GrowelOW334metaG_FD_119756 | JGI IMG/M metagenome (GOLD analysis project Ga0172379, IMG submission 119756) | Groundwater microbial communities from an aquifer near a municipal landfill in Southern Ontario, Canada - Groundwater well OW334 metaG | ecosystem: Environmental > Aquatic > Deep...
GCCAGGGTTTCGCGCAGGACTTCGGCGTTGCGCCTCGTCTTGTCGTCGATGATCCAGTATTGACCATCGGGGTAGGTGTTGAGGATGCCGTCGACGGGAACCGTGTACGGCTTGGCTTTCTTCCTTTCGAGAATGCGCTGGACGAGGGCTTTTTTCTCCGCGTCCTCGGCTCCGGCGGGGCCGGCGCCTCCGGACACCGTTTGCGGCGGCACCGAGGTGAACTCTATGGCCACGCCATTGGCGTCCAGCGTCGCGGGACGGGAGGCGCCGGCCGGGACAAGGACGATGGGAGTCGAGGCCGTCGCCGGGGCGCCTTCCGCTGGACCTTCGGCCAAGGCCGCCGCCGCGAGTTCGCCCCCCCCGCTCTCCCTATCGTCGAAGCCTGCCTTCTTTCCCGCCTTCAGCGTGCCGAGAGGCGGCAATTCCGGAAGATCCAGATCGAAGGGCTTGGCGGCGATGGACTCGGCGGTCCGCAAGCGAATCTCCGCCTGGGAGCGTTTCGCCTTTCTGTCATCCAGCCACTGCCGAAGCCTGCCGCGCAATTCGGTTAGGATCGACCGCTTTGCCTTGGTCTTCGCCTTGGCCCTGACCGCCTTTGGATCGGGAAGCCAACCCGAGGCTCTCATCCAACCCGTCATTTTGGACAAGCCGAAGAGCATGATGCCCAGGGAAGCGGCGAAAAGAAAGCCAAGCCCCGCGTAGAGCGAGGAAAGGCCGACGGCGGCGAAGACCGGATGATTTTCGAAAAACGCCCCGGGTTCGGTGGATATCCGGGCGAAGCCAGCCGCGACAAGAAAGGGCAGGACCGAGGCAAGGAGGAGATAGGTAAGGCGGGGAAGGAATTTGGGCACGATCGTCAGCAAAGCGGCGAGAAGGCACCAAAGCGGCAGATAGAAAGCGGCCCAGGAAAACGCGGCCGCGAGGAATCGTCCGGGAGCCACGAGGGGAGCCCAGCCGGCCGGCCAATAGTACGAGAGCAGAATGGACAGGACAAGGTACAAAGAAAGGATAGCGAAGCCCAGGCCCACTTTTCCTTCCAAGGTCGACAAGATAGTCCGCTTCCCATCCCCCGCTTTCGGGTTGCCGGAAGCCTTTTTGGGTCTCGAGGCGGTCACGACCGTCGCCTTGGGACTTCGGCCTTCGCCGCGCATATCTTTATCGGCATTTTCCATATCCTGAGATTTCGCCATGAATGCTCCATCGTTTGCCAAGAGGCTATTTTTCATTATCGGCAGTTCGGCGGCGCGAATGCAGAGAAATGAGGCGAAAGAAGCGCGGGATACGCGTCGATAGCGACCCCGCGCCAAAAAGGCTCAAGCCAGAAGCAGCCCTAATAGCCCCACGATGAGGAGATAGGGAGCGAACCAGAAAAGCTTTCCGTTCTTGATAATCTTCAACAGGATCTTGAGGGAGGCTATCCCGGCGAAAAAGGCTGTCAGGAAGGCCAGAGCCAGCTGACCATAGGATACCGAGCTGATCACGGCGGCGGCGTCCTTCACCGTGAGAATGAAAGCGCCGAGGATCGCCGGTATGGAGAGCAGGAAGGACATCTCTCCGGCGGTTTCCCTGGTGAGGCCCGAAAAGAGGCCGGCTGAAATCGTTATACCCGATCGGCTGATTCCGGAAAAAACACCGATGCCCTGGGCAAGGCCGATAAAGGCCGCCCTGCCCGCGCCTATTTCCCTCGGGCCGCGGGTTCCCGGCTTCGCGAGGGTGGTGAGCCCAAGAATGCCGGCGGTGATGAGCAGATTCACCGCCACGATCTTCGTCCCGTTGAGCCAAACGAATTTTTCCAGGAGGAATTTCTGGATGGAATAGCCAAGCACGGCGGTTATGGCGGTGGCGATCAGCAGGGGAAGGACGAAGGCCAGATTTTCGCGCTCTTCTTCGTCCTTTTTTTTCTGGGTTTTTGTTAAGCCCTTCAAGTTCTTTTCCTTTTTCACGAAGAGAAAATTCCAGAGGGCGACAATGATGGCGGCGATCCTTTTCCTGAGAACGACGACGACAGCGAAGAGAGTGGCTATATGCAATATCACATCGAAAAGAACAGGCACTTCATTCAGTCCAAGCAGATTCTTGGCTAGCTCAAGATGTCCGCTTGAGGAAATCGGCAAAAACTCGGCGATGCCTTGGATAAGGCCAAGAAGGATAGCTTTTAGTGCGGTCATGATGCCTCCGAGGCCCCAATGATACAGAAGAATTGGCGCGGATTCAATTGACGGCGAATGGGGGGCCGGGAGATTGCCTCTTTCGGCACTATTTGATTATAGTATAAAAAATATCGGCTCGGCAGGCCGCTGGAGCGCCCTGACCGCGGCGAACGCGGGAATCACAGCCCGGAAGGACAGCATATGGATATCAAGAAAGACAAGGTCGTCACCATTGACTATAGTCTCCGTGACGCGGCAGGGAAGCTCCTGGATTCATCGGATGGCAGCGAACCTCTCATCTATCTCCACGGCAACGACAATATCATCCCAGGACTCGAGAAGCATCTCGAAGGCAAGACCGTAGGCGACAAGGTAGTCTGCGTCGTGCCCGCGGCCGAAGGCTACGGCGAACGCGACGAGAGCCTGGTGCTGAAGGTCTCGAAAAAAGACTTTGGCGACAATGTCGAAGTGACGCCGGGCATGCAGTTCGAAGCCCATGGCGAGGAAGGATCGCAGATCGTCACGGTCGTCAACGTGGCCGGCGATGAAGTGACCATCGACGCCAATCACCCCCTGGCCGGCGAAACGCTTCACTTCGACGTGAAAGTCCTCAATGTGCGCGAAGCCACCGAGGAAGAACTCCACCATGGCCATGTGCACGCGGCCGCCGGCTGCGGATGCGGCGACGGTGAATGCGGCGATGGCGAATGTGGCTGCGGCGACAGCTGCGATTGCGAAGATGGCTGCGGCGACGAATGCGGAGAAGGATGCGAAGACGGTTGCTGCAACTGAGGCCGCCGGCATTAGCCTCGCGAAGCTCTGAACCTTCATGAAATTCCCATTTCGGCCGAAGCTCCTCGATGTGGTTATTTTCATCGCCGGGATAGTCGCGATAGCCTTCATAGCGCTAAGCGTCTATTCCGGCTCGGGGGATACCCTCTATGCCCAGATCACGGGAGCTTCGGGAGAATGGCTCGAGCCGCTGGGCACCGACAAGGATGTGGAGGTGCAAGGGCCCTTGGGCATCACCCATGTCCATATCGCCAACGGCACCGTCGCGATCACCGATTCCCCCTGCGAAAACAAGCTTTGCATCGCCATGGGCGCCATATCGGCGCGTAACCAATGGGTCGCCTGTCTACCCAACAACGTTTTCGTGAGAATAGGCGGCCAAACCAGTGAAAAGGGCGCGCTCGATGCCGCATCGTTCTAACCCAGTCGCAGCCGCCTGCGATACCCTGAACTCGCGTTTCTCCAACAAGGCCGATGTGACCGCCCTGCTCGGGGCTTTCTGCTTTTTCCTATCAGCCATCGAATACATGTTGCCCAAACCCATGCCCTTCATGCGGCTGGGGATAGCCAATCTTCCCATACTTCTCGCCGTTGACCTTCTTCCCTTCCCCTGGTTTGTCACCCTCGCCCTCGTCAAGGTGATAGGGATGAGCCTTATATCCGGATCGCTGTTTTCCTTTGTCGCGCTTTTTTCGCTCGCCGGAACATTGACGGCAGCCCTCGTCATGTGGGCATCGCGGAAAATGGGCGGACGGCTCATTTCCCAGATCGGCGTTTCAATCCTGGGAGCCATGACATCGAACGCCGTGCAGGTTGTCCTGGCCCGCTACGTGGTTTTCGGGCAGGCGGCTTGGCTGATCGCCCCGCTCTTCCTCGTCATGGGCCTGGTCACGGGGACGGCGCTGGGGATTTTCGCCGAGCATTTCGCGCGAAGATCGCGCTGGTACGCCTGCGCCGCCGGCCTCGCGGCGCCGGAACCGCGGAAGCAAGGCGCCTTGGATGCCGAGGCCGGCGGCGCCGCGTCCGGGGCCTCCCTGAACGCCACGCAAAAATCGACAGCGAAAGCGGCGCGCCGCGAAAAAAAGGCTGCCGCGCGCGCCGCGCGGAAGCAGCGCTTCGAAGCCTGGTTCAGCCCTTGGGCCGCTGCCCTCGCCGGGGCTGTCATCGCCATCGCTTTTCTCTTCGAAAACAATATGGCGCTCAAGCTCGGCATGTTCTTCCTTCTGGCGCTCGCCGCCCACTTCGCCGGGAAGCGCCTTTCCTTTGTCACCACTATCGTCGTTTCGGCCGGGATTATTCTCACCAATCTCCTCGTGCCCTCAGGCAGAGTGCTCGCTCGCCTCGGCCCCCTCGCTATCACCCAATTCGCCCTTACCGAGGGCATAATGAAAGCCCTCACCTTCGAAGGCCTCATGCTGCTCTCAAAAGCCTCCATCATGCCCGGGCTAAAACTTCCCGGGAATCTTGGCGGCATCGTGGCGACAGCTTTTGTGTATTATGACCATATCATTGAGTACAAAGGCAGAATCCGCGCGGCCAGCCTGAGCGCCGACGCGGACGCCATGATGAGCGCCGTCTGGGAACATGAAAATCTCGGCGATCCCGCCCAAGCCAAGGCCGACGGCCAGCGAACCCCGCCCCCGCGAAAGCCAACGCCGGCAACGCGATCCTGATCATCGCGGTGCTCGCCTTCGTCGTCTCCTCTCTCCTCTTCTAGAACGCTTCCCTGCCCGAAGGCCTCAGCCTTTCACGACGATGTTGACCAATTTATCCTTGACCACGATTACTTTCGCCACTGCCTTGCCGCCTACCCATTCGATCACCTTGGGCAGAACCAAGGCCGCCGCTTTCAGGCTGGCTTCGTCCGTCCCCGCGGCCACCATCAAACGTTCGCGGATCTTGCCATTCACCTGGATGACAACCTCTTTCTGCTCGTCGAGGGTGAGCGCCTCCTCGTAGAGCGGCCAGGCCGCGCGGGCGAGGCTTCCCTTGTGGCCGAGGCGTTCCCACATCTCCTCGCCCAGATGGGGAGCGTAGGGCGCGACCATGAGGACGAAGGGCTCCCAGAGGCTTCGCGGCACCTGGTCGAGCTTGGACACGTCGTTGAGATAGATCATCATCTGCGAAATCGCGGTGTTGAAATTGAGCGTATCCGTGTCCGTCGTCACTTTCTTGACGGTCTTGTGGAGGAGCTTGAGAAGCTCGGCGGAGGGCGCCTCATCGCTTATCGGCTTTTCCGATGTGGCCCAGGCGCGTTCCAGGAAGCGGCTTACGCCCACGAGGCCCGCGGTCGACCAGGGCTTGGACACCTGCAGGGGGCCCATGAACATTTCGTACACGCGCATCGTGTCGGCGCCGAACTCGGCGACGATATCGTCGGGATTGACCACGTTGCCGCGGCTCTTGGACATTTTCTGGTTGTCCTCGCCGAGGATCATGCCCTGGTTCACAAGGCGCTGGAAGGGCTCATCCGTGCTTACGACGCCGGCGTCATAGAGAACCTTGTGCCAGAATCGGCTGTAGAGGAGGTGGAGCACCGCGTGCTCGGCGCCGCCCACATAGAGGTCGACGGGCATCCAGTATTTTTCGATCTTCGGATCGACGAAGGCTTTATCGTTTTTCGGGTCGAGGAAGCGCAGATAATACCAGCAGGAGCCAGCCCACTGGGGCATAGTGTTGGTCTCGCGCTTGGCGGGGCCGCCGCAGCGCGGGCAGGTGGTGTTCACCCATTCGGGGATGTTCGCGAGCGGCGATTCGCCCGTCCCGGTCGGCGTGTAGCTCTTCACGTCGGGCAGAAGCAAGGGCAGGTCTTTTTCATCCAGAGGGACGATGCCGCATTTTTCGCAGTGGACGACGGGGATGGGCTCGCCCCAGTAGCGCTGGCGGCTGAAGAGCCAGTCGCGGAGCTTGTAGTTGATGGCTTTCTTGCCGATACCGTGTTCCTCAAGCCAGGCGGTTATCCGCTTGATGGCCTCGGGCGTGGGCAGGCCGGTGAAAGCGCCGGAATTGACGGCAAAACCGTCGGCGGCTGTGCATTCCGCCGGCTCGCGGTCAAAGGGACCGGTTTCGCCGGCCGCGGCCACCACCTGGATGATGGGCAGGCCGAAGACCTTGGCGAAGTCCCAGTCGCGCTCGTCGTGGGCCGGAACGGCCATGATGGCGCCGGTTCCGTAGGAGATGAGGACATAGTCCGAAATCCAGACGGGGATCTTCGCGCCGTTCACGGGGTTGATCGCGTAGGCGCCGGTGAAGACGCCGGTCTTGTCCTTGGCCAGATCCGTGCGCTCCAGGTCGCTCTTGCGGGCGGCGGCCTCGACGTAGGCCTCGACGGCGGCCTTCTGTTCGGGCGTCGTGATGCGCTCGACGAAGGGATGCTCGGGCGAAAGGACCATATAGGTCGCGCCAAAGAGGGTGTCGGGGCGCGTCGTGTAGATTTCCAGTTTCTCTGCGTGGCCAGCCAGGTCGAAATGGACGGAGGCGCCCTCGGAACGGCCGATCCAGTTCCTCTGCTGGATCTTTATCGGCTCGGGCCAGTCGAGGGTTTCAAGGCCTTCGAGGAGGCGGTCCGCGTAGGCGGTGATCTTGAGCACCCACTGGCGGATCCGCTTGCGCGTCACCTTTGTGTGGCAACGATCGCAGAGGCCATCCTTGACTTCCTCGTTGGCGAGGCCCGTCTTGCAGGAAGGGCACCAGTTGATCGGCATTTCCGACTCGTAGGCAAGGCCGCGGTTGAAAAGCTGGAGAAAGATCCACTGGGTCCACTTGTAGTAGTCAGGCAGGCAGGTCGAGACTTCGCGATCCCAGTCGTAGGAAAAGCCCAGGGACTTGATCTGGGTCCGGAAGCGCTCGACATTGGCCATCGTCGTCACCTCAGGGTGCGTTCCCGTCTGGATCGCGTAGTTCTCGGCGGGCAGGCCGAAAGCGTCGAAGCCCATGGGATGGAGGACATTGTAGCCATTCATGCGAAGGAAGCGGCAATAGATATCGGTGGCGGTGTAGCCTTCGGGGTGGCAGACGTGGAGCCCGGCGCCCGAGGGATAAGGGAACATGTCCAGGACATAGCGGCGCTTTTCCTTGGGGATCGATGGGTCTTCTTTCGCCGCGAAGGTTTTGCCCTCTTCCCAGCGCTTCTGCCATTTTTTCTCGATGCTCTCAAAAGGATACTTCGCCATTTGCTTCGCTCCGGATTTTTTCGAAAAGGGATTCGCGCGCCAGGGCGTGGATATTTCGATGATAGTAGCAGTTTTTTCAGCTCGTCGGCAAGCCTCCCGCGGTCATTCGAAGCCTCGCCACCATGACGAAATAGGAAAAGAGGCCGAAGGGTTTCCGCTTTTGAAGCCGCAGTATCTCGAAGCCCGCGGCCTGGATGGCCTCGCGGAACTCTTCCAACCGGAGCATCGCTTCGTACTGGTGATCGGTTTTTGCCCTGAAGTATCGGCCCAGGGCGTACTCGAATGACTCGGCCGACAACTCCTCTATGAAAAAGAGGCCGCCGGGCTTCGTGACCCTGGCTATCTCGCCCAGGCAATCTCTCCACTCGGGATAGTTGTGCAACTCCCCGAGAACGAAGACAGCGTCGAAACTGGCGTCGCGAGCGTCGAGCGCGGTCAGCGAGCCTAGGGCGATATCGACAGGAAGGTCAGCCAAGGTCTCCCGGGAGATCGCGACAAGGGCTTCGTCGGGATCGACGGCGCTTATCTTTCCTGTCGAGAAATACTTGTGGATCAACGCCGTTCCCTTGCCGTTCCGTGAGCAATAATGCAGGGCCAGGTCGATTTTTCCGGGATTCAGGATATCGCGAAGAGGCTTTACCTCGAAATATTCGCGAACCATGCCGCGCAGGGGATTCCGTTCGAGTTTTTCCTCGAAAGACGCGTGATCCATCGCTTCCTCCTCTCCCTAGCCGCGGGAATAGAGCCGTTCGAAATATTCGATGATGGGCTTAAGATCCCGCTTGCTCTTCGCGACGTCGTAGGCTTCGTCTCGGTCCAAGATCGCCACTTGGTAGCACCATTGATAGCGAATCACGTTGATAAGATGCGCTATCGTCCTCGCATCGCAGGGAATGACGGCGCCTTCCTTGATTCGTTCTTCTAGGATTCTGGATACCTCTACATCGGCCATAACCTCCATGGCATATTTTAGATATGCCCGCATTCTTTCATTGCGCGGACACTCGGTGAAAAAGATGCGGCACATCCGAAGGGCGCGAGGATCGGCGCCGAAGGCTTCCACCGGCGCTTCAAACAGCCTCCGGAAGACCGAGGTCCCGCCGGTGCTCTCCCCCGTTTCGGCGATAGGTTGGGTGACAGCTCTTTCGGTCAGGGCGATGATTTCCGACAGAAGATCTTCTTTCCCCTTGAAGTGCCGATAGATGGCGCTTTCTGTCAGGCCGACAGCCTGGGCTATCTGCTTCATCGACGTGCCCTCGTATCCTCGCTCGGAAAAGAGAAGAATTGCGGCATCGATTATTTTATCGTTGGTGGCGGGCTCGCCCGATTTGCGGATCGGTCTTCCCATCCGTTTTGGACGCGATGTATCGCTCATTGTTCTTGCCTCACTTTTTTTGTCGCATTGGCGGCATCTTCGCAGGCTTTCTCGGCTTCTCGCGAGAGAGCCCGATACAAGGCCCCGTCGAGGCGCCTGTTGTCCTTGAGCCCTTTCTTCAAAACGATGGCCCGCCTGGGGCAATGGTGGACGCAGCGCAGGCAGAGATCGCAGGTTTCTCCACGGTGTTCCAGCCCCGCCCCGGTACGCCGCCAAGCGCCGCGGGGGCAGTCGCGGACGCAAAGATCGCAGCCTGAGCAACGCTCTCCGAGCACTTTCATTCTGTCTTTCCTGCGGATGAAGCCATCCAGAAAGAGTACCTGAAGCGGCCAGGCCAGGGGAGTATACCACTTGGGCAAGGGGAGCCTGGCGCCAGTGGGCGGAGATTCGACGAGGGCCGCGATACGTTGCGCGATTTTGGCGACCTTCTCAGGAAAGCGGGACTCAAAGCGATAGAGCCAGCCGCAAGCCCAATCCGGAACGACGCAGGTCACATCGGTGCCAGGAGCCCGCAGTTCGTACGCCCCCGTCACGGCGAAGCCTCGGCTGGTCAGCAGGCCGGCGGCGACGCGGTTCGAATTGCCCGTATAGAGTTCGTAGCTTGTCACCAGGGCGACCTTGCGACCTTTCTCGCCCGGCGGGAGGCTCAGGATGAACTCCCTCATGGCCGGCGCCGGCTTGAGAAAATAGGTCGGGTAGCAGAGGACGAGGAAGCCAGCCCGGGTGGCTGCCTCCGCCGCCCTATCCTCTTCAATTGAGTGGACTTCACATCCGCGGGCGATTCGCGGGGCCAGGAGCCGCCCTAGAAGCTCCGCGATCACCTTGGTTCCGCCGACGCCTGAGAAGTAAAGGATCACCACCGGCGCCCGTCGGGTTGATGTTTCGGCCACCTTCGCGCTCACGCGGCTTTCCCCGGCGCGCTGGCCGGGACGGGAGGCTTCCCGCTATGGCACTTCAAGAAGCTGCCCCAATAAAATCGGATAGTATTATTGATCAACCTTCGAGGCGCGATATGGGCAAGCATCGCTACCACTTGATTGATCGCCCCGGGAACGATGACTGCCTGGTTGCGCGCCACGCCGTCGATTCCCGCCCTTGCGATGCATTCGGGAGTGAAGCAGGCGTGCCGCGCGATGAAACCCAGATTGTTGATATAGAGATTGACCTCATCGGTGGTTCTGATGGCGTTGGGGCAAAGGACGCTAACGCCCACCGCGCCTTCTAGCTCTTCTCTGAGCGCCAGGCTGAAGTGAAGCACGAAGCTCTTAGTCGCCGAATAAATCGGCATCATGGGCATGGGGAAGAAGGCGCCCAGACTCGCGACATTGAGGATGGAAGCTTTGCGTTTCCGCAGCTCGGGCAGGAAAAACCGTATGAGCCGCACTAAGGCCAGGGCATTCAGCTCGATCGTCGCCTCGTGGTACTCCAGCGAGTGGTCCATAAAGGTGCCTGGGGTGCCGATTCCCGCGTTGTTGACGAGGAGATCGATGCCGATGCCCTCGGCGAGAATTCTCGCCCGCAGCTCCTCCAGGGTTTCCGCCTTGGTGAGATCGCCCTCAAGCCATCGGGTCTCGGTGTTGTACTCCTTCGCGATCCGCGCGGCCAACTCAGGCAAGCCGCTGTTCGGCAAGGCTACCAGGAATAACCTCATGCCCCGCCCGGCGCACTCTTCCGCGAAAGCTCTCCCGAGACCCATGCTGGCTCCCGTAATCAAAGCCCATTTGTCGTGAAAATCCATCACAACCTCCGGCTTTCACCTACCGACCTCGTCGCCTCGACGCCGCTACGCGCGCGTTTTCATTTGGCCGATCGATGTCTATTCTTGTTTGTAAGTGAATGTTCACATACTTATATACTTCACGACAATTTTCGTCAAGGGTGTGGGAGTGAGAACATGATAACAGAAAATTCAGGACTGACAGAAAGCCCCCAAGGATGGCATTTTTGAAGAATTTTCTTGGTATGCCAAATAGTCCCACCACAAATGTGTGGAGTAATCACAAAAGTCGTTTGACTTTTGTGATTACTCCACACTACTATTCCTATTATGGAACGAAAGAGTCTTCTTGACCTGGAAAAATGGAAAAATAAAGCGGACAGGAAGCCATTAATCCTGCACGGCGCTCGTCAAGTTGGCAAAACCTGGATCCTTAAGGAGTTCGGCAGACGGACATATAAAAACGTGGCATACATAAATTTCGAGGCAAACACGAGAATGGCCGCGCTTTTCGCTTCAAGTTTGGATACCCAACGACTTTTGGCGGGGCTTCGAATCGAAGCAGGCTTCCCTATCGAACCGGGCACGACGCTCATCATTTTTGACGAAGTGCAGGAAAACCCTCGGGCGCTTACTGCTCTCAAGTATTTTGCCGAGAATGCTCCAGAGTACCATATCGTCGCGGCGGGATCCCTGCTGGGTATCGCCATGCATGGAGGAGCTTCTTTCCCTGTCGGGAAGGTTGAGTTTCTCAACCTCTATCCGCTCTCCTTCCAGGAATTCCTTTGGGCTTTGGGAGAAAAGCCCTTGGCCGAACTCATAAGCGGTGGAGATTGGCCGATGATGGATATGTTCAGGGACAAACTCGTTGAATACCTAAAATACTATTATTGCGTTGGCGGCATGCCTGAGCCTGTGAGCCAGTTTGCCGGTTCGAAGGACCTGACAAAAACACGCGATATCCAGAATCAGCTCTTAAAAGCCTATGATCAGGATTTTTCAAAATACGCCGAACCCTCGATAGTGCCTCGCATCCGGGCGGTATGGGGCTCCATTCCCTCCCAGCTCGCGCGGGAACAGCGGAAATTCACCTATGGACTTGTGCGCGAAGGAGCGAGAGCGAGAGATTATGAGATTGCCATTCAGTGGCTCTGCGACGCGGGGCTTTTAAATAAGGTATATAGGATTTCCAAGCCCAACATACCGCTTCGGGCGTATCAGGAGGGGAATGCCTTTAAGCTTTTCATGGTGGATACAGGTTTGCTCGCGGCTCACGCGCGCATCCCATTGAAGACATTGCTAGAGGGATCGGATCTTTTTGAAGAAGCTAAGGGTGCTTTGACGGAACAATATGTTGCCCAGGAGCTTCGGCTCCGCGACGATTTTAATGTCTGTTATTGGTCGAGCGATACATCCCAGGCTGAGGTGGATTTTATTGTCCAACACGCGGATTCTATCTATCCGATCGAGGTTAAAGCGTCGGAAAACCTCCAATCCAAAAGCCTGAAAGCCTATCGCGACAAGTTTAACCCTCCCCGAAGCTACCGGGTTTCTCTCTCCCCCTACCGTGAAGAATCGTGGCTTACCAACCTTCCGCTATATGGGCTTTTTGGATTAAGGACAAGACAATAAGAAGTGACCTCCCGGATATAAACGTGGGTTAGGAGAGGAGAAAGATTCTTTATTAAAGCCCTTGTCGGGAGGCACTTCATATCGGATCCCAGGAATGGGCAGGATTGACAGGAAAAAGCCCAGCGTGCTCGGCGTCATCGTCATCCCCAAGAAGGATGCCGTAGCGGTTCTAGAAGCGGCGCGGAAATTCAAGGCGAGCGACACGGCCAAGCTGGCCGCCGCCCAGAACGGCACCGCCGACCGCAGCTGGGTCGACAAGACCCTCGCTGCGAAAGGCTGCGAGATCATCGAAGGCATGTACCAGGCTTGAAATAAGCCACTTTTGGCGAAAAATGCCAAGGCCACCCGCGGAATACCGCGGGCGGCCTTTTTTTTTATCCTGTGCCGGGGCCTGCCTGCCGGCCGCCGCTTTTTTGCCGATTTCCTCTTTACAGATTTTAAAAATGGGCTTTACATTACAATTGTAAGACAGCATTACAGCTATCAAGACAGTTCCAAGGAGGAATCCGTGACGACGCTGAAAGAAAAGCTACGATCCCGCGCTCCGCTGGCGGGAATTCACATATCGCTCGCCGACAGCTGTATAGCCGAGCTGTGCGGCAACTTAGGCTATGATTTTCTCTGGATTGACACGGAGCATACGGCAATCGACTACCATGTCCTTCTCGAGCACCTGATCGCGGCCAAGGCCGGCGGTACCGATACTCTGGTGCGTATCCCCTGGAACGACGCCATCCTAGCCAAACGCGTGCTGGAGATGGGGCCGACCGGCATCATCTTCCCCGTGGTGAACACGCCGGAGGAGCTAGACCGCGCCATGAAGAGCACGCTCTACCCACCCCATGGGAATCGCGGCTTCGGCCCCATGAGGGCGGTCCGCTACGGACTGGACGACGCCGACGACTACATCGCGAAAGGCAGCCTGGACATGGTCAGGTGCGTTCAAATCGAAAGTCTCGTAGCCATCGAAAACCTCGAGGAAATGGCCAAGAACCCCTGGGTCGACTGCTTCATCTTCGGGCCCTGCGATCTCTCGGGTTCGATCGGCGAACTGAACAAAGTCTTCGACCCCAACACGAGCTGCCTGATCGACCGTGCCGTTCGAATCCTGCGCAAGGCGGGCAAGTCGATCGGCATCTCGACCGGCAGCGACGATCCCAAGGTGCTCGGCTACTGGCATGATAAAGGAATAAATGTGATCAGCGCGGGAACGGACTACCTGCACATCCTGTCCGGCGCCCGCAAGGTCCGTGAAAATCTCAGGCAGATCCAGGGCTCTAAGCTCTGAAAACAATAGAGGAGGCATTCAGTATGAAGAAATTGCTCATGTGCGCGATGGTCGCCCTGTTCGGCGCGGCCTCGCTTTTCGCTGCCGGCAACCAGCCGACCAAGCTCGTCTTCTCGACACAAGCATCGGCCGACGTCAACTACGTCAAAGCCATGTATATGCTCAAGGAGAAGGTCGAAGCCGCATCGAAAGGCTCCCTGATCCTCGAGATCCACGACAATGGCAGCCTGATGACCCAGGAGGGCGAAGTCGACGCCGTGGCGCGCGGAACGCTGGACATGATGTTCAGCACGCCCTTCCTCGTTTCAAACCAGATGCCCTATCTCAACATGTTCACCGTCGCCTATATCTTCAAGAACCAGAAGCATATGCGCGCCGTGATGGACGGACCGATCGGCCAGAAAGTCGTCGAAGACGTCGCCAAGAAGCTCAACGTCCGCTGGCTCACCGCGCTCTACTGCGGCGCCAGGAACCTGAACTTGAGGAACATCGGGCACGACGTGAAGACCCCCGCCGATCTGGCCGGCGTCAACCTCCGCATGCCCAACTCCGCAGCCTGGCTCTTCATGGGCCGCGCCCTCGGCGCCAACCCGACCCCGATGGCTTTCGCCGAAGTCTACCAGGGCCTGCAGACCGGCGCCATCGACGGCCAGGACAACCCCCTGCCCACCACCCGTGCCCAGAAATGGTACGAAGTGACGAGTTCCATCGTCCTTACCGGCCACGTGATCGAGCCCATGTGCGTAGGAATCAATGAAAAGAAATGGCAATCCCTCTCCGAGGAGCAGCGCCAGATCATGATGAAGGCGATCAAGGAAATCACGGCCTGGAACGACGCGGCCAACCTCGAGAGCGAGAAGAACGACATCGAGTTCTTCCGCTCAAAGGGACTCAAGATTATCACGCCGGACGTCAAGGCCTTCATGGCGGCCACCGAAAAGGCCTATCTGAGCAACAAGCAGATGACGAAGGACTGGGATCTCGATCTCTACCAGAAGATCAAGAACTTGGATTATTGAACCGCGAATCATTGAGCGTTCGAGCGGGAAAGGGCGCCGGGTGACCAGCTCCCTTTCCTCGCTTCCATTTCGCGCAAGGAGTTTCTTCCCGATGACGAAGCTTAAAAAAGCCTTGAAAATCCTGCTTGACATTATCGAAATCTATCTGCCGATGGCGACCTTCTCGGCTCTGTTCATCGCCTTCATCCTGCAGATCGTATCGCGCTACATCTTCAGGCGCCCCCTCGTGTGGCCCTACGAACTCTCGCAGTTCGGCTACCTCTGGACCATCATGCTCGGTGCCTGCTACACGTCCCGCAACGACAGCCATATCGTGTTCTCCATCGCCTACGAGGCGGCGTCGCCTAACGTTAAGAAAATCTACGACATCATCAATTATTCGCTGACGATCATCTTCTTCAGCATACCAATCCCCGCGACCATCAAGTTCTACCAGTTCTACATGACCCGCTACAGCGCAGTGTTCAACTTTCCGCTGGGCATCATCTACTTTGGATTCGTGCCCTTTGTGCTCATCACGATCTGCCGCAGCGCGGCGAGGCTAGTGAAATGCCTCTCGCCTAAAAAGGCCGAAGGCAAGAACAAGGAGGCCAGAGCATGAGCTACCAGATGATCATCGCCCTGGCGATACTCGTCGTCGCCTTTGTCGTGAAAATGCCCATTGGCATCGGCATGCTCATCAGTGCCACGTCCTACCTCCTCGCCAAGGGCATGGATATGAGCATCGTCGTCGAAGTATTCTCCGCGAAAATGTTCAACAACTTCATCCTGATCGCGGTGCCGCTCTTCATCTTCGCCGCCAACCTGATGAACTCGTCAAAAATTACCGATAAGATATTCGGCTTCGCCGACGCCTTCGTGGGACGGTGGAGGGGCGGCCTCGGACACGTCAACGTCGTCGCCTCCCTGATCTTCAGCGGCATGAGCGGCTCTGCCGTGGCCGACGCTTCCGGCCTCGGCATCATGGAAATCGACGCCATGCGCAAGGCAGGCTATGACAACGGCTTCAGCGGAGCGATCACCGCGGCCTCCGCCGTCATCGGACCGATTTTCCCGCCCTCGATTCCCCTCGTCATTTACGGCGTCATCGCAGGCGCTTCAATAGGCAACCTCTTCCTGGCGGGCATGGTGCCGGGCCTCCTCTTGGCGATTGCGCTCTGCATCTATGTAGCGTACATCGCGAAACGCAGGAATTACCCCAGGGGACTGCACTATTCGTGGAGCCAATTCTTCCGCATGGTGTTCAGCGCCTTTCCTGCCCTCCTCACACCGGCCATTCTCTTAATGGGAATCTACACCGGCGTGATGACGGCGACAGAAGCCGCCGCCGTGGCCGGATTCTACGCGATGTTCATCGCCATCCTCTTTTACCGGACACTCGGAATGCACCAGATGGTCAGCGTGCTCAAGGACACGATCAAGTCGACCGGCCAGATCGGACTCGTCCTTGGCGCATCCTACGTCTTCTCCTACATAATCTCCGTCGAACGGCTCCCGCAGCTCGCTGGAAACCTGATCGTTTCCTTCGCCTCGACGAGAGGATCCTTCCTTCTCTTCACCAACGTAATCCTCTTCATCCTGGGCATGTTCGTGGACTCGGCCGTACTGCAGCTCGTGCTTCTGCCGATCCTGGTTCCGATCGCCCGCCAGCTAGGCATCGACATGGTCCACTTCGGACTTATCTTCACGCTCAATACGATGATCGGCCTCTGCACGCCTCCGTACGGCATGCTGCTCTTTATCGTCACGGGAATCTCCGGCGAGAAGATGAAGGTGATCATCAAGGAGATCGCGCCCATGATCCTCGCCGAGGTGGTGGTCCTGCTCGTGGTCACCTATATCCCAGACGTTGTGCTCTGGGTGCCGAAATTGCTTGGGCGCTAGCAGTTTAGTAGTATTATATACTGTGCCGTTGGCCGTCGGCGCCGCGCATCCGCGCGGCGCCGCGCCGCGATGCAAATGAGGGGCTCGATGGAAGAGATCGACTATAGCATCAAGAAAAGGAACCTCTACGAGGAAGTAGCCGCCCAGATCGAGCGGTACATACTGCAGAGCGCGCCGCAGTCGGGGCAAAAGCTGCCGGCGGAAAAGGACCTGGCCGCGAATTTCGGCGTCAGCCGGCCGGTGATCCGTGAAGCGTTAAAACTGCTCAAAGAGCGGCAGCTGATCGAGTCCCACACCGGTGGCGGCACCTACACCTGCAAGCCGGGTACGCAGAACCTAATCGATGTAATACAACGAATGATCCAAATGGAATGCATAGATTACCACCATGTCTTCGACATGCGCCTGCTTCTGGAGCCGCATGCTTGTAGACTGGCGGCCGAGAGCGGACTCTCTCCGGAACAAGCGGCTGCCCTCGACGACACGATCGCTAAGATGATAGAGTTCCAGCACATCACGGACGAGCGCGTCTCCTACGATTTGAAGTTTCACGCCTTGATCGCGCAGTACTCGGGCAATCCAATCCTGGCGACATTCATTCAGTCGATGACTGGATTGCTGACACCTCTGATCAGGGAGGCACTGACTCCTGCGGAAGGCCACACGAGCGGCGTTGAATACCACAGGCGCCTGCTCGAAGTGCTGCGCAGGGGCGAGGGCGACGTGGCAGAGAGCCTTATGCGCGAGCACCTGAAGGTGTCGGCGCAGAACTATCTCAAGGCGCGAAAATAGAAACGATAGAAAAGGAGCCTCCCATGATACTCGACCAGCTCGAGAGCCTCGGCTGCTACAGGGGCATCTCGAAAAGCCTCGACATCGCCATCGATTACCTGCAGAAAACCGACTTTAAAGCGCTCGCCAACGGGAGCCATCAGGTGGACGGCGAACGCGTGCTCGCCAACGTGATGACCTACGAAACCAAGCGGCCCGAGGAGGGCAAGTTCGAGGCGCACCGCAAATACATCGATATCCAGGTGGTCCTGGAGGGCGAGGAGCGCTGCTGCTGCACGCCGCTCTCGCTCACGACCGAGCTCGGCCCCTACGACACTGGCAAGGATATCGGCTTCCTCGTCGGTCCGCGCCAGACCACCATGCAGCTCAACCCCGACAATTTCGCCGTCTTCTTTCCGCAGGACGCGCACATGCCTTCGCTCAGCCTGGACAAGGCGCGCACAGTCCGCAAGGTGGTGATGAAGGTCGCGGCTTAAAATCGCGCAACGTCCCCGAAGGGGCGCGTCCTGGGAGGCGAACTATGCCCGCATCCGAACTGCTGCATCTCAACGGGAAGTCCTAGTCCTGCCCGGTCAGATGAACATCGGCCTGGTGCAAAGGGAGGGCGGCGTCTTCTTGATCGACACGGGCAACAACAAAGAATCCGGCCGCAGGATCAACAAGATCCTCTCCGAAAAGGGCTAGATGCTCAAGAGAATCATCAGCACCCACTCGAACGCCGACCATATCGGCGGGAACGACTACCTGCAGCGGATGACGGGCTGCCCCCGCTATGCCTCGCGGGCAGAGAAGGCCTTCATCGAGTCGCCCGAGATCGAGAAGAACTTCCTCTGGGCGGCTTTCCCCCGCGCGACCTGGACAACGAATTCTTCGAGGCCAAGCACTCCATGGTGACGTACATCGTCGCCGAGGGGCGGCGGCGACCCCGTAGGGCATGGCGATCGCCGCGAGGAACCTCGCGCTCGCCGAGTCGGCCGAGCGCGACATCGAGGGCTTGCTCGGCGATGGCATGAGCTTCGAGGCGATCCTGGCCGCGGTCTGCGGCGGGTACGGCATCAGACTTGAAGTGGTGCAGTACGCCCTGGTGGGCAGCACGATCCGATCGTTCTTGAGTTACCTATACAACGAGGGTAGGATAGGAATGGCGATCAGCGAGAATGTCAGGTACTGTTTCCGGAATAGGACAAAACAAGACAATATGAAGTGACCTCCCGGATATAAAACGTGGGTTAGGAGAGGAGAAAGATTCTTTATCGTAGCCCTTGATGAGAGGACCTTCATATCAGATGACAGGAGCCCAGGATCGACATCGCGGCTAGTGCAGCTCAGACTTGCCTGATTCTCGCTTCGATTTCCCGTATCGCGCGATACGCTTCACCCAAAAAGGCTTCTTCGTCCATTCCTTTTTGTTTCGGCAGCACTTCCAGATTCAGAACGCCCTTGTATTCCTTAGGAACCATTTTAATGAACGCTTTCCAATCCACTTTCCCTTGATGCGGAATCCAATGATCGTCCACCAATCCATCATTATCCGAAATATGAAAACACAGCACCCTGTCGCGATACCGTTCCAGCAGGCTGAGTTTTGGGTCTCCATGCAAATTGTCGTGGGAAGTATCAAAACATAAGCCCAGCGTTCTGTCCTCTATCGATTCAAAAACCGCTTCGAGCACTCTGTTTTGCTTTGTGTTTTCCGCCGCTATCAAAACATTCCTGTCTTTCGCGTAGCGAACGATGCTCTTGAGAACGCCAATCCCGCACTCATTCGCTTCCTTAACCCTAAACCCCTTGGTCAAGTGGATTACCAGGATAGGAATTTGATGCCGCGCGCAGTAGTCGATGTGCTTTCTGATCTCTTCTTCCATATCACGAGCTTTGCCGCTGTCCCATAGCGTGTTGATCCTGCTATAGGGGGCATGCGCGTACTCAAGGAA
>Ga0172379_10005061_pt1 | contig 18753 bp, 13 predicted proteins | sample GrowelOW334metaG_FD_119756 | JGI IMG/M metagenome (GOLD analysis project Ga0172379, IMG submission 119756) | Groundwater microbial communities from an aquifer near a municipal landfill in Southern Ontario, Canada - Groundwater well OW334 metaG | ecosystem: Environmental > Aquatic > Deep...
CGGCGTTGACGCCGCCCGCCCGGAAACACACCCCGGCGAGGGCGAGATGCTGTTTCTCGGTCGGCTCGTGCTGGACGAGTTCGCGCAGAAGTTTTTCGGCTATTCGGAAGAAGAAATACTCGGCCGCAATGTAGTCGGCACGATCGTGCCTAAGGTTGAAACCGGCGGCCGCGACCTCGAAGCGATTGTGGCGGATGTAATGGCGCAGCCGGAAGAATACGGCACAAACATAAATGAAAACGTGCGGCGAAACGGCGAGCGCGTCTGGGTGGCTTGGACAAACAAACCCGTTTGCAACCCCGACGGCAGCGTCAGGGAAATATTAGCTGTCGGCAGCGACATCACGGCTCTCAAACACGCGGAAGAGGAACTGCAAAGGATCAACCGCGCCTATAGGGCCATTAGCGAATGCAACAAGATACTCATCCATTCGAAGGAAGAAAATGAGCTTCTCGACAACATCTGCCGCATCATCACCGAGGTCGGTGACTTTCGGCTGGCGTGGGTGGGATACGCCGAGAATGACGAACAAAAAACAGTGCGTCCCGTGGCATTCGCTGGACATGACGGCGATTATAATAATTTCCTCAATGTCCAATGGGCCGATACTGAACTCGGCCGCGGACCGACGGGAACCGCGATACGGACCGGCAAGCCGGTTGTAGCTCACATTTTTGCCGATGACCCCGGCTATGCGCCGTGGCGGGAAAAAGCCAGGGAGCTCGGTTTCGCTTCGGCTGCGGCGTTTCCGCTCACCATTGACGGAAAAACAAACGTCGCTCTCAATATCTATTCAGCCTCCGCTGACGCTTTCGATGAGGAGGAAATCCGGCTTCTCTCGGAGCTGGCGAGCGACCTTGCGTTCGGCATCTCAGTGATCCGCGCGCGCGCCGCGCATTCGAGGGCGGAGAAGGAAAAAACCTCTCTTCAGCAACAACTCCTTCAGTCGCAGAAGATGGAGGCGATCGGAACTCTGGCGGGCGGCATCGCTCACGATTTCAACAACATGCTCGCTGTCATCGCAGGCAACGCCCAGATGGGCCTGATGGACGCAGAACCCGGCGGCGAGACGCACGAGGCGTTCACCGACATTATGACCGCCTCTGAACGCGCGAAAGAGCTTACCATGAAGCTCCTGACCTTCGCCCGTAAGGAAAAGGTCAACATCAGAACAGTCCCCGTCAACGGCATTCTGAGCGAAGTAGCCGCCATTCTTAAGAGAAGCGTCCCAAAGAAAACCGCAATAAAAACGATCCTTTGCGAAAACCTTCCCCCGGTAAATGTCGACGCCAACCAGATTCATCAGGCGATTCTCAATATCTGCAACAACGCCTGCGACGCCATGCCGGACGCCGGAACGCTGACCATCGAGAGTTCGCGCTGCTCGCTGGATGAAGAATACGCGCGCCTCCACGCGGGCGTGGCGCCGGGCGCCTATTGCCTCGTCCAGATAAGCGACACCGGCATCGGGATGCACGACTCCGTGCTTCAAAAGATATTCGAGCCTTTCTTCACTACGAAGGGCGCGGGAAAAGGCACCGGGCTGGGGCTTTCAATCACATTCGGCATTATCAAAAACCACGGCGGCCACATTTACGCTTACAGCGAACCCGGCAAGGGAACCGTCGTAAAAGTGTATCTCCCGTTCGCCGAGGGCGCCGTTGAGGAAACGGACGCCGAGTTGTTCCCGGACTTCATCACGCGCGGCTATGAAACGATTCTCGTTGTCGACGACGAGGAAGGCGTTCTTAAAACCGCATCTAAAATACTCGGGAAAGCAGGTTATAACGTCATTGCCGCGAACGGCGGCAAAAAAGGCGTCGCGATTTATAAGGAACAAAAGGACATGATCGCGCTCGTCGTTCTGGACATGATAATGCCTGAAATGGACGGTCGCGATGTTTTCCACACCCTGAAGGAATTCGATCCGGCGGTCAAGGTTATCCTCTCCTCCGGCTACAGCATCAACGGGCAGGCCGGCGCGCTGCTGAAGGAAGGAATTAAGGAATTCGTACAGAAGCCTTTCAACATCTCGGAACTCTGCGGGGCGATACGAAAAGTCATAGACGGCTGAGCTGCTTGTCCCGCTGATTGATTATTGATGAGCGAAGCTCCGGCGACGGCATATTGTGTATAATATCTGCATGACCGCTGCCGGGGATAAAAAATACCGCGTTTACGTTTTTATTCTCTTCGCCGTTTTTCTGGCCCTCTCGGCCACTCAGTTGCGAAACGACTTCACCAACCCCGACGGCATCGGCTATTACGCCCACCTGCGCTCCGCCGCGCTCGACCGCGACATGTTTTTCCTCAACGAATTCGAACGCCTCAAGCTGTCGCCATATTTCTTCGACCCGTCCCCGACGGGCTACATTCAAAACCAGTGGCCCGTCGGCAGCGCGCTGCTTTGGGCGCCTTTCTTCGCGGCCGCGCAGGCGCTCGAAGCTGTCGCGCGCGCGCCTCGCGACGGCTATTCGCCTTTCGACGCGCTCGCTGTCGCTTTCGGAACCGCGTTCTACGGGTTTCTCGCCCTCCTGCTATGCATGAGCGCCCTGCGCCGCCTGCGCTATCCGCCTTGGATCTGTTTCGCGGCCGTCGCTCTCCTATGGTTCGGAACTCCGTTTCTGTACTATCAGTTCTATGAAGCCGCCATGGCGCATGTCTGCTCGGCGTTCGCCGCGTCGCTTTTTGTCTACCTATGGATACGCGGCCGCGAAAATCGAAGCTGCGAAGGCTGGGCGCTGCTCGGATTCGCCGCCGGACTCGCGGCGCTCACAAGAACCGAACTCGCGATTCTTGCCGTCATTCCGGCTGCGGACGCGCTTTTCAACAGCGAGGCCGGTCCGCCGGGCAAGCGCGCGCTGTGCCTCGCGACATACGGCTTTTCAGCCTTTATTATGTTTATTCCGCAATTGATCGTCTGGCGCGTTCTTAACGGCGGCTTCCTCGCATCGTATCAGGGAACTGCGAATTTTATATGGTCGAACCCTCATCCGGTCGAGACGCTGTTTTCCGACTACCACGGATTATTCGCTTGGTCGCCGGGAGCGCTTCTCGCGGCATTCGGCTGGGCGGTCAGAGCGCGGCGCGACGAACGCGGCGCGAACTCCATCGTCTTTGCTTTCGCGGCGTTCGTATATGCCGTCAGTTGCCTGATCTGGTGGTGGGGCAGCGGCGCTTTCGGGGCGCGTTTCTTCGTCGGCCTGTTCCCGCTATTCGCCATCGGACTCGCCGCTTTCCTGTCCGCCTGGAAAAGGCCCGCCCTGCCCGTCGCCATCGCCGCCGCCTGTTCGCTATGGACGGTTCTGCTCATGCTTCAGGCTCTGACCGGCAAAATCTGGCTCGTCCGTTTTTATACTTTCAAACAACTCGCTGCCAACAGCCTCGCTATCATCGCTTCGCCAGCCGCTGCTATCAAGATTCTTGTGACTCCTAAATTTATCGGCCTTCCGGCCGCGCCGGCGATCGCAGGCGTCGCCGCCGCCGCCATTCTTCTGTTCATAGCGACGCGCCGCTTCAGACCGAAGATAAGTCAGCGGGTTTTGATAGTTCTGATAGTCGCCGGATTGTCGGGCGTTGTTGCGTTTCAGATATACTGCGCGCGCAACAGCGGCTCGGCGCGAAAGGCAGGCGCCGCCGGAGTGGAACGCGCCGCGCTATACCCGCTCGATGAACTTTACGAAACGTTTCCGTTGCAGTATGCGGATTATTATGTCCGAAAGGGACGCCCGCGCGCCGCGCTCTCTGAATTGAAAAAGCTCGAAAAAGAAGTTCCATCCAACCCGGCTGTCTATGTAGCCGAGGCCGGCGTGTTGTTGTCTATCGGCAAACGCGAAGCCGCCCGCGCTAAAATCGGCCGCGCATCACAATTTCGCATCCGCCACCCTATGACCCTCGAAACATTGGAAAAACTCGCCGCCGAAATGAACAAATGATGCAAATAAATGAAAACTATTAATGCATGAAAACCTTTTTCGAGAAAAAGGTTTTCTTTCTTTCCAAAAAGCTTTATCGACGTCTTTTGCGCGAAACGCTTTGGGAGTTCGGGAATGCAGACAAGTACGCTTCGCGTCCTGATTAAAAAGACGGACGCCGGGTTTCGTCTTCTTGGACTTCGGACTGCGATCGCAGTCTTCATCTTTTATCTTACGTATTAGCCCAACGTCAAAAGTCTAAGGCCTAATGCCTGAAGCCGCCTTTTTCGCCGCTGAATAAGTCCTGTATCCGCCGCTCAGATTCACAGCCTTGAACCCGTTTTGTGTGAGAATACGACTCGCTATGTAGCCGCGCAAACCCACGGCGCAGTACACCGCGATGGTTTTATCCTTGCCGAGTTCGCCGAGCCTGCCGCGCAGTTCGTGTAGCGGAATGTGGACGCCGCCTTTGATGAATCCCGCGTTATCGAGCTCCGGCTTGTTGCGGACATCCAGCAACATGTATTTCTCCGGTTCGAGCGCGTCTATTTCGTTCCAATTCACGGTCGCCGCGTCCCCTTTGAGAATATTCGCGGCCACGAAACCCGCCATGTTCACCGGGTCTTTCGCCGACGAGTACTGCGGGGCGTAAGCGAGTTCGAGTTCCTCGAGGTCGAAGACCGTCATTCCCGCGCGAATCGCAGTCGCTATGACGTCGATTCGTTTGTCTGTTCCGGAGCCGCCGACTATCTGGGCGCCGAGAACCTTCCCGCTCTCCGGCGCGAATATCAGCTTCACCGCCATCATCCGCCCGCCCGGAAAATATCCAGCGTGCGAAGCGGAGTGCGTGTAGGAAACCATATACGGCATGCTGTTGCGCTTAAGCGTCTTTTCGCTCGCGCCGGTCGCCGCCACCGTCAGGTCGAATACCCGCACAATCGCGCTGCCCTGCGTTCCCTTGAACGCCGCCTTGCGCCCGAGCGCGTTGTCCGCCGCGATTCGGCCCTGCTTGTTCGCCGGACCCGCCAGCGGAATCAGCGTGGCTCCGCCGCAAATATAGTCCTCGACTTCAACCGCGTCGCCGACCGCATAGATGTCCGGGTCCGACGTCTGCATAAATTCGTTCGTTTTGATTCCGCCGCGGGCGCCGAGTTCGAGGCCCGCCTTCGCCGCGAGCGCCGAGTCCGGCTTCACGCCGATCGCCAGCAGCGCCATGTCGCACGCTATCTCTCCTCCGGACGTCTCCACAACAAGACCGGCGCCTTCCTTGCGGAACCCCTTAACGGATTCCTTCAGGCGCAGCGTGACGCCTTCACTCATAAGTTGCTCATTGACAAGAGCCGCCATTTCGAAATCGAGCGGCGCCATCACCTGATCGAGCGCCTCGACTATCGTGACGCTCACTCCGCGCCGCACGAGGTTCTCCGCCATCTCGAGTCCTATGAAACCGCCGCCGACCACAACAGCGGCTTTCGGCCGCTTTTCGTCGACATACGCCTTGATACTGTCGGTATCGGGCAGGCTTCGGATCGTGAAAATAGCGTCGAGGTCGATCCCCGGAAGCGGCGGCCTGACCGGCATCGCGCCCGGAGACAGTATCAGCTTGTCGTAACGCTCCGCGCTCGTCTCGCCTGTCATATGGTTCAATACTTTGATTTCTTTTTTAGCCCGGTCTATTTCTACGACTTCGCTCATCGTTCTCACATCGATCCTGAACCGGTCCTTGAACAGCTTTGGCGTCGCGACGAGCAGATTGTCACGGTTTTCAATCTCGGAGCCTACATAGTACGGCAACCCGCAGTTCGCGAATGAAATGTACTGCCCTTTTTCGAAAACAACCACCTCAGCGCTCTCGTCCACTCTTCTCGCGCGCGCCGCGGCGCTCGCTCCGCCAGCCACTCCGCCTACTATCAGCAATCTTGTTGGCATGTCAAAACCTCCGTTTATTCTCTCTCGTTGTAACATTCTACTACAATTGTTTGTTCCATGATACATAAATTAAGCGGGACGGCGCCCGCTGTCCTGTTATCCCGTTCCGGCGTTTCAGCCTATTGTCATTGAAAGAAATGCTCTATCAGCGATAGAACCGCTGCGTCTGTGAATATCGTAACAAATATTGAAAAGACAGAGACTATAAATATCGCAACCGCCATGCTGCTGCCCGAATAATCCTGGAAAAACGCGTTTCGCCAAACGAGGCTGTACCGCATGCTTATGCCAAGCGCGCCGCGAACCAGATCGACTATTTCCCTGATCGCATAGTAAATGAGAACGCCGATCCCGAAGGCGATAAAATACGTGGCAGGAAAAAGTGAATTGAGCGGCGGTCGCGATGAGACTTTTATCGCGGCCAGCGTCGATCCCGCCGCAATAGCCGCCAAAACCAATCTGAACGCCAGCATCGCCGTCAGTTCGAGAACCTGCGCCCAAAAACTCTTCCCGGGCTTCGCGCGCGACTGTTGAGGATTCGGAAGGTCATGATAAATCAGAGCTCCGCATAGAGGACACGCTTTCCCCCATTCCTCAACGGCTTCGCCGCAGATTTCACATTTTTTTATTTCGATATCCATGTCCGGCATTATTATCAAGCCGATTATATCATGGAAATCGTTTTTTTATGATTATTTATTTTTGTTTATCGGCAACAGCCTCAAGTCTATTTCCGAAAACGCATCGGGCGCCATATTTCGGCCGATAACTAATATTTGCGGAGAATCCTTAAACTTCTTTATTGCGATATGCTTTCAGATCGCTTTCAGCGACGCCCGCGCCGTTTCATATTCGGCGGCGAGCTTCCGGACAATTTCTTTCACCGGCAGTATTTCCCTGATCAGCCCCGAGGACTGTCCTGCCTGAAACGCGCCTTCCGCCAAGTCGCCGTTCCACGACGCCTCCCGGTTCCGGTTGAACTCGCTGCCTATTATCTTCATCAGTTCCTGCTCGCTCGCGCCCGCCTTTTCCGCTTCCTCCATCTTCCTCGCGAAATCGTTGCGCAGCACACGCAGCATGCTCAACTTGCGGCCTATTATGCAGGTGTCGAAGTCCGTCGAGTCTACAATCAGCTTTTTGAAATTTTCATGCGCCTGGCACTCGGCGGCGGCGATGAATCGCGTTCCGAGTTGCGCTCCGTCGGCCCCGAGCGCCATTACCGCCGCAATTCCGCGGCCGTCCGCGATGCCGCCCGCGGCGACAACCGGAATCCCCACCGCATCAGCAACCTGCGGCGTCAGCGCCAGCGTCGTCGTCTCAAGAGGACTGTTGTGGCCCCCCGCCTCGTAACCCTCGCACACTACCGCATCCACGCCCTCCTTCTCCGCCTTTTTCGCGCCTTTTACCGACGGCACGACGTGTATCAATATATTGTCCGCCTTTTTCAACAGCGGAACTATGTTCGCCGGGTTGCCAGCCGACGTGATAAATATCTTCACGCCCATCTCCAGCGCAAGCTTGCCGATGTCCGCCGCGTCCGGCCTCAGCATCGGGATGTTCAACGCGTACGGCTTGTCAGTGTTTTCCTTCATCCGCTCTATGTTGTGCCGCACGACATCGAGCGTCATCGAGCCGGCTCCCACCGTGCCGAGAACTCCTGCGTTCGACGCCGCCGACGCAAGCCGCCAGTTCGACACCCATACCATTCCCGCCTGTATTATCGGATACTCGATTCCCAGCAGCTCGCACAACCGGTTGCTTTTCATTGAATGCTCCTATGTGGTTTTACGGATTTCGGGCGCCGCGCCTCGGATTCATTTTCCGCCGGTCAATTTGAACGATTTCAACGCGTTCACTATCCCGTCGGCTTTGCATATCAGGCCGTCGCAGTACAACGATTTCATTCCCGCTTTCATGCCTTTGTATTTATTCTCGCTGTAAGGATACCACCATATGTCTTCCTTAAGCAATCGTTTCGCCGTTGTGACGTTCTTAACATTTACAAATTCGAGCAGGCCATGCACGGAATGCGTGCGCCCGATGCCGCTTTGCTTCACGCCGCCCCACGGGCATTGTGCGAACCCGTACGTGATCAGGCAGTCGTTGATTATAACCGTGCCGGCCTCGACGCGGTCCGCGACTTCACGCGCGCGGTTCAAGTCCCGCGACCACACGCTCGCCAACAACCCGTACTTATTGTCGTTCGCCAACGCGACGGCTTCATCCTCGCTTGTAAACGCCATTATCGGCAGCGTCGGCCCGAACGTTTCCTCCGCCATGCAATCCATCGAATGATTCGCGCCCGCGATTACCGTCGGTTCGTAATACCAGCCCGGCAGGCCGGCGATCCTTTTCCCGCCGCACAGTATCTCCGCCCCCTTCGCCCTTGCGTCCTCAACGTGCGCCTCGACCGTCGCCAGACGCCGCTCGTTTATCATAGGCCCCATGTCCACGTCCGGATCCAGGCCATTGCCAACCCGCAACTGCCGCGTTTTCTCCAAAACCAGTTCCGTGAATTTTTTCAGAATCCGTTTGTCGACATAGACGCGCTCCACCGACGCGCACACCTGCCCGGCATTCACGAACGAGCCCCACACCGCCGCGCTCGCCGCCCTCTCAATATCCGCGTCGTTCAACACGATGAACGGGTCTTTCCCGCCGAGTTCCAGCGTGATCGGCGTCAGCGTTTCCGCCGCCTTCGCCATTAGATGCTTGCCGACCGGCACGCTGCCCGTGAAGATCATCTTGTTCAGTCCAGCCGCCAGCAAAGGGTCGCCGAGTTCGGCCCCAAGCCCCTGAATCACTGTCAGAACGTTCGGCGGCAGCTTGGCAAACTCGAAGATTCTCTTTATCAGATCGCCGACGAGCGGCGTGAATTCGGACGGTTTGAAAATCACCGCATTTCCCGAAACGAGCGCGGGTATTATCTGCGTCATCGGGATCGCGAACGGAAAATTCCACGGCGATATTATCCCAACAACGCCGAGCGGCTCGAAAACATTCTCGCTTTCAATCCGGGCGATCGGGAAAATCGGGTTGTGTAGCTTTTCGGCTCCGAGCGCATTTTCCGCTTCCGTCGCGCAGAAGTGAAGCATGTCCAGAACCGGAAACACTTCTGTGTTGACCGCTTCGAATTGAGGCTTTCCATTGTCCAGCGCTATAGTTCGCGCCACGTCGTCAACATAATCGACAATGAATTTGTTCACTCCGTGAAGAAAATCGAGCCGGCGCCTGAAACCGAGCGCAGCCCACTTCTTCTGCGCCTCCCGAGCGGCGGCTACAATGCCCGGCAGCTCGTCAGGCCGCGTCGTTTCTATCTCGGCGTTGACCTCAAGCGTCGCCGGGTTGATCGACTCTATCGTTTCCCTGTTTTCCCGCTCGCAATCCATGCGGTTCACCTTCCGGTTTTAATATCGCGACATCCGGCGTCGGATTCAGAAATGCTCTCTGACAACCACTTCATCGAAACTCTTTCTTGACGCTCGCGGCGCCAGAGTCTTTGTCTCGTCGAAGCGGCCTATAGCTATCAGCATCACTATATCATACTCGTCCGGTATGCTGAATGTTTTCCGAATCGCTTCCGTGTTGATCCCGTCCATCGGGTGCGTGTCCACTCCAAGCGACTGCGCGGCGAGCATGAACGACATCGCGAACAGGCCGGCGTTGCGGCCCGCGAACGCGCGTTCGTTGTCCCCCGAATACAGTCCTTTCGCCATCCCCTTCATGAAATCGCGAGCCTGTTCCTGCATCAATCCCCGATTTATATTCTCATCGATCACCGGGTCCATTTTTTCATACGCTTTTTTGTCGCCCAGAACTATCGCCACATACGCCGCTTCCGTCACCTTCGGTTGTCCGTTGGCGCCCTCGCGCAGCCGCGCCTTCCATTCTGCGTCATGCACGAGCACAAGCTTCCACGGCTGAAGGTTGAACGACGACGGCGCCAGCTTCGCCAGTTCGTAAATTTGCTTTATCAGCGCTTCATCGACATCCTTGGCAGAGTCAAAAAAATTCACCGATCTTCTCGCTTCATTAACCTTGCTGAATTCCATAATCCCCACCCCTCTTCCTTAAAATAATCACTGTAATATATTAATAAGAACGATCACTGCCTGTTTGTTCCCGACAGGATAAACATTTTGCGATATTTTTGTAGGGCGCGGCATGCTGCGCTCCTTCGTTCGCTTCGCCCGGACACCGGCTAAAACACATTATGCCCGCCCGCTTCACTTTCCGTACCGTTCCGCGAGCGGCCCGGCGGCAAGCGCGGGCGTCATCTCCTCGAAGCTCTTCCGGTCGCTCCTGTAAATAACTCCTATCGGAATCTCATCTCCCCATTTCATAGACGTACGGAGCGCGTTTTCGCGGTCGCGCGGGTTGTAATCGGCAGGCAGTTCCTTGCAACGATCCTTGTACCATTTGAACGTATTCACCTTATTGAAAGTCACGCAGTTCTGTAGAATATCGAGCAGCGCGAACCCCTTCGACTTTATCGCTTCGACCATCATTTTCTCGAGATGTTCCGGAAAAGCGACGCACGATCGCGCCACAAACGAGCAGTCCTCGACAACAGCCAGCGCAAGCGGATTCACCGGAACGGACACCACGCCGTGCGTCTGAATCTTTGTGACGAAGCCGATGTCGGAGGTCGGCGACGCCTGCCCTTTTGTCAAGCCGTAAACCTGATTGTTGTGCACGAATGCCTTGACGCCGATGTTGCGGCGAATCGCGTGCAGAAAATGGTTGCCGCCCTCGCCATACATGTCGCCGTCGCCGCTGGTGATGATGACATCGAGCGAATGGTTGGCGATCTTGATTCCGGTTGCGGCGGGCAGCGCGCGGCCGTGCAGGCCGTTGAAAACATTCGCGTCGGTATAGTGCGGCAGCTTCGCCGCCTGTCCGATTCCCGAAACCAGAACGAGACGCTTTCTGTCAATCCCGGAGGCGGCGAGCGCCTTGTTCAGCGCAGCCAGTATCGCGAAATCCCCGCAACCCGGACACCATGCCGGAGCTTGTTTCTTGTTTTCAGCGTTCATTTCTGAGCCCTCCTCACAATGTACTCGGCGGTGAACGGAAGCCCGTCGTACCGCGTTATGGCGCCGAACTCGCCGAGCGCTCCCGCCATTCGGAGCAGAAGCGCGAACTGCGCGTTGCAGTTGCCCTCGACTGCGGTCACTTTGCGTCCGCCGAGCGCGGCGAGCGCCTTTGCCGGGTCGATCGGCCACACCTGCGGAAAGTGCGCGAGGCAGACGTCGCGGCCGCGCGCGCGCAGAATATCCACCGCCTCACGGCAGGGTCCGTACGAACTGCCCCAGCACAAAAACACTTCTGCCGCCGGCAGCGGATATATCTCCGGCGCAAGAACTTCCGCGATCATTCCCTCCTCTTTGCGCATGCGCTTGTCCTGCTGCATAACGCGCTCGTCAAGGTCTTCGGTTAGGTGGCCGTCCGGCGTGTGTTCGTCGGAGTCGAGAACGACAAACGCGCCGCCGCCTGGAATCGCGCGCGGCGAAATGCCGCTGTCGGTGACAGCATAGCGGACGTAATCCGCCGCGTGGTTCTCGATAATCAGGCGGTCGATCGGGTTCGGCGCCGCGCTGAGCGCCGCAATGTTCTGTTGCAGATCGGTTATGAACTGGTCGGCCATGAGAATAGCCGGCGATTGGAATTTGTGAGCGGTTTCGAACGCCTTTCGCATGAGATCGTAAGCTTGAGCGATTGTTCCGGGAGCATAGATGGCGCGGGCGAACTCGCCGTGTCCGGCGAACGCGGCGAAATGCAGATCCTGCTGAGCGGTGCGTGTGGGCTGCGAAGTCGCCGGCCCCGGCCGCTGCGACAGGAAAACAACCGCCGGCAGTTCGAGCATTCCCGAAAGAGAGATTCCCTCCGCCATAAGCGCGAAGCCGCCGCCGCTCGTCGTCGTCATAGCCGGAACTCCGGCGAATGTCGCGCCGCAAACAAGGTTGATCGCGGCAATCTCGTCCTCCGCCTGCTCGACGACTATTCCGTATTTGTCCGCGAGATAGGCCAGATGCGTGAAAACGCCGGTCGACGGAGTCATCGGGTAGCTGCTGACGACCTTAACGCCCGCCACCGCCGCTGAAAGCCCGATCGCCTCGCTTCCGGAAACGACTTCGCCAAGCGGCGCCTTTCCAGGCTCCGGAGCTTTTACAGCGCCCTTCAACTGTCCCGCTATCTCGATGCCTTTGCCGACGCATGCGTGATTTTTGGCTATCGCTTCTTCGCCGAGTTTTTTGAATTGATTTGTCAGCGCATCGAAGAGCCGGTCCGGCTTGTAGCCGAGCGCCGCGAAAACGACTCCCGCCGCTACGCTGTTCACCATACGCGCCGAGCCGCCCGCCTCCTTCGCCGCGCCGGTCATATCGAGCGAGACGACTGAATCGCCGCCGTCAGCGCCGTCGAAGACCGCCTTTCCCGCAGACGACACGGCCGCCAGGTTGCTGTCGAGCGACTCACGGTTCAACGCGACCAGCAGGTCCGCCTCCTCTCGCGCCGAATACAGCGGCGCGTCCGATATCCTTATGTCGTAACTGTTCACTCCGCCCCGGATTCGGGACATATAGCTCTGCGTGGCATATACATTCAGACCGAGCGCGGCGAACGAATCGGCGAGCAGTCCGCCAATCGTCTGCACGCCCTGCCCGGCCTCGCCGGTTATTCTGATGTTCGTGTCCAAATTAATCACGCTCCTTTTTCTATATGGTTTTTGGCGCGAGATGCATAACCGCGAGCAGAATCGGAACCGTTATTAGGCTTAGAACGGTCATTCCGAAAAGCGCCTGTCCGATCAGGTTGTGGTCGCCGTCGTATTTGCCCGCTATCAAAGGAAGTATCGACGCCGGCGGCATCATCGCTTCCAGCGCGATCAGAAACCGCGCCTCGGGCGACATCCTGAACGGCAGCATCAACAGAAAGATGACAACAGGCAACGCCAGCAGTTTCAGCGCGCCCGCTTTCAACACAAATGCGTATGGAAATTTCGTTTTGCCGGCGTAGTTGACCATCACTATTCCGCCAATGACGATCATGGAAAGCGGAATCGTGGTTTCGCCGAGCATTTTCAGGGGCTTGAAGACAACGTCCGGAACGAATCGGCCGGCGTTCAGCAGCGCCATCGCGAGCGAAACGACCGTAGCGACAACCGCCGGACTCAGCAGATTCTTAACGCCGGGAAACTTGCGCGCGCCGCGCGAAAACAGCGTTTCCCCGAGCGTGAAAAGCACAACGTTATAGAGCAGAAGAAACAGAAAAACATACAGGAACATTTTTCCCTGCTGGTCCTTCGGATACAGGGCGCCGATGATAATGAGAGGCAGAAATCCGGAGTTCTGAAAAGTGACGATCGAGATGAACTCCCTGTTTTTTCCGAGTCCGCGGTCCGCGCGCGTGTATACAAACGACATGCCTGCCGCCACGGCGAAAACCAGCAGGCAGGCCGCCGGGAACAGGAGCAGGCTTTCCCGGCTCACATTGTGGAAGTTTGTTAAGATGTTCGTGAATATGAAGCACGGCAGGGTGACATCAACCACGAGATTGCTTATTGTCTTCAGGCAGCACTGCCCGAGAACACCGAGCCGGATTATGTAAAAACCGATCAGCCCGAGGACGAGCGCCTGCCCTATCGCAAGAAAATTGATTTTTAGAGAATCTACAATATCCATTTACGGCGCCGCCGCCAAAAAAACACGGGCAGGCAATTCATTTGATGCGCCCGCCCGTTGTTCCGTCTCTGTTTTACGCAATTATATCATCAATTAACTCAGTTCAGCGAAATAGCCTTTCGTCCGTCACGCGCCCGCGCCGGGCGCCGTCACGTCCACAGGCGGCATCCGCGTCGCAAGCTCGCGGTCCAGCATATAGAGCGCGCTCGCGTCCTTGCCGATAAAGTTCAGTTTGTTCACAATCTCGCTCGCGTTCTCCTCCTCCTCGATCTGCTCGGCGACATACCACTGGAGTAGCGAGTTCGCCGCGTGGTCCTTCTCCTTAATCGCGAGGTCCACCAGCGCGTGTATCATGCTCGTCACCAAAACTTCGTGAGCGTAGGCGGCCTTGAACGCCGCAAGCGGCGAGGCCCATTCCTTCTCCGGCGCCGCGATCGCCGTCAGCGTCACGCGCCCGCCCGTCGTGTTGATGTACATGAAAAACTTCAGCGCGTGTATCAGTTCCTCCTTCGCCTGCATGTGCATCCAGTGCGCGAAACCCTTCAACCCTATCGATTCGAAATACGCCGACATCGACATATATAGATACGCCGAATAGGTTTCCGCATTTATCTGCTTGTTGATCGCGTCCTGCATCTTCTTGCCTATCATGATGATTTCCTTTCCATTGCCCTATAGACCATAATTAGTGTCCCGGCGCGATAAAGCGACAGGTTCCTGACTTCAAGCGCCTACAGAATTTCCTTCACTGCGTTGAGAACAGCGTCGTAATCCGGTTCGTTTCCGATTTCCTTTACGAGTTGGATGTATCTGATTACGCCTTCGCGGTCGATTACGAAAACCGCGCGGGCAAGCAGCCGGAGTTCCTTGATGAGAACGCCGTAAGCCATCCCGAACCCGGCGTCCTTGTGGTCGGACAGCGTCTTCACAGTTTTCACGCCGGCATCGCCGCACCAGCGTTTCTGCGCGAACGGCAGGTCCATGCTCAGCGTGAGAACCTGAACGCCCTCGCCTAACTTGCCCGCCTCTGTGTTGAACCTGCGCGTCTCGATGTCGCACACCGGCGTGTCCAGCGACGGCACCGATGTGATGACAATCACCTTGCCGGCGAACGCCTCCAGTCCGGCCGGCGCGAGACTGTTGTCAATCGCTGTGAAATCCGGCGCCTTCTCTCCCGCCTTAACCGTGTTGCCTGTCAGCGTCAGCGGGTTTCCCCTCATCGTTACCGCTCCCGGTTTATCGCTCATAAAAACCTCCTTAATTTATGTTCAGCCCTACTGATCTAATATATAACAAGACAAACCCTCGTTTTGGTTCCCGGTTGGATAATATTTGCTTTCTTTCGGGCGCCACAACCTTGTTGTGGGTGTTCTTGGGAGCTCAGTCGAAGCTCTTTTATGCAGGCGACATGTCGCCTGCTAACAAAGCGAAATCGTGATGTCGCAGTCAATATTTTAAAACTCATCCTTTTGCGTTACCTCATGACATATCATGAGTAATAGGCCACTCACTTACTAAATGTTTTTGGGAAAGTATGAAAACCTTTATCTCAAAAAAGGTTTTCATACATTATTTCTTTTCGCCCATCGCGCAGCCGCCTTCCGGCGATTCCGCGAACTTGCTATAATGTCGCTGACGCGGACCGGTGCGGCCGATCGGGAATAATGCGCGCATTGAGGCGATGATGAAAAGATTATTGACAGCTTATATAGCGGCGGCGGTTTTGTTATTCACGGCGGCAGCATGTTGCGCGCAGTCGCAGGAACCGCCTGACTGGGAGAATCCGAATGTAACCGAACGCAACAGGGAGCCGATGCGCGCGACTTTCACTCCCTACCCGACCGCTGCCGCGGCGCTGAAAGGCGAAAGCGCTGCGTCGCCGTTCGTCATGTCGCTTAACGGCAAATGGAAGTTCCGCTGGGTAAAAACCCCGCTTGAACTGCGGCCCGTCGATTTCTATAAGCCTGATTTCGACGCGAGCGGCTGGAAAGAGATCAACGTTCCGTCGAACTGGGAACTCGAAGGTTACGGGACGCCCATATACTCGAATGTCAGATACCCGTTCAAAATGGACGCGCCACGCGTGATGGGCGAACCGGCCGACAAGACATGGACTGTCTATAAAGAGCGCAATCCGGTTGGCTCTTACCGTCGCGAATTCACTCTGCCAGCCACGTGGAACGGGCGTCGTACGTTTGTCGTTTTCGGAGGCGTGTATTCCGCTTTCTACGTCTGGATTAACGGCAAAATGGCCGGCTACAGCGAAGACAGCCGCCTTCCGGCGGAATTCGATATAACGAAATTTATGCGGCCCGGAAAAAACGTCATCGCCGCCGACGTTTACCGCTGGTGCGACGGCAGTTACATGGAAGATCAGGACTTCTGGCGAATGAGCGGCATCTACCGCGACGTGACGCTCGTTTCGCGCGCGCCGGTGAATATACGCGATTTCTACGTCCGGACAAATCTCGACGCGCAGTACAGGGACGCGGAACTGAACGTCCGGGTTAACGTACGGAACATGACCGCCTCCGAAACGGGCGCCCGCGTCGAGTTGTCCCTTTTCGACGCCGGCGACAAACCGGTTTTCGCATCGGCCGGCATAGCCGCGACTGCTCCCGCGAACGGCGAAACGGTGATTGAATTCAAGCAGCCCGTCGCCGCGCCTCGCTTATGGTCGGCCGAGGAGCCGAACCTATACAAGATGCTGCTCACGCTCAAATCCGCGTCAGGCGCCGTTTTGGAGTCCATACCCTGGAACGTGGGATTCCGCAGCGCCGAGATCAAGGGCGACCAGATTCTGATAAACGGAAAACACATCTATTTCAAGGGCGTCAACCGGCACGAGATTGACCCCGACCGCGGATTCGCGCTCACCCGCGGAGGCATGATCAAGGACATACTGTTGATGAAGCGCAACAACATCAACGCTGTTCGTACGAGCCACTATCCGGACGACCCCCAATGGCTCGCGCTGTGCGACCTCTACGGAATCTACCTCGTGGACGAGGCGAACATCGAATCGCACGATTACCGGTCGACCGAGTTCAACCTCATCTCCACCTCGCCGGAATACATGAAGGCGCATGTCGAGCGGGTGAACCGGATGATCGAGCGCGACAAAAACCACGCGTCCGCCGTGATTTTCTCGATGGGCAACGAAGCCGGCATCGGCGAGAATTTTTACGAGGCCTACACCGAGGCGAAAAAGAACTATCCTGAATTCATAGTGTTCTATGACCAGAACCGCGAGGCGCTCGGCGGCATAAAGAAATACGACAAGCGGAACGTGCATCCGAAATACAGCGACATACTTACGCACATGTATGTGCCGCCGAAAGAGATGGAGACGCTTTGGAAATCGCACGGCAAGGGCCGCCCGTTCTTTCAGATCGAGTACCTTTCCGGCAACGCCATCGGCAACCTTCAGTCGTACTGGGATGAGTTCGAGTCGCATCCATACATGCACGGCGGATTCATCTGGGAATGGGTGGACGCCGCGCTCCACAAAAAGGCGCTGAACGGCAAAACGTTTTACGCGTTCGGCGGCGATTACGGCGACAAGCCGAACGACCAGAGCTTCATCTGCCTCGGGCTCGTTTCGTCCGACCGCGAGCCGCACCCGCAACTCAAGGAAGTCAAAAAAGTCTATCAGAACATAAAAACGACGCCAGTCGACCTGAAAGCAGGCAGGCTGCGCATACGCAACAAGTATCTTTTTAAGGATCTTTCGTTTGTGACGCTGAAATGGGAACTGGCAGAAGACGGCGTTGTGATCCGCAAAGGCGAACAGGCCGCGCCGGACATCGCGCCCGGAGAAGAAAAGGAAATCACGCTGCCGCTCAAGGCGCCCGCCGCCAGGCCAGGCCGCGAATACCACCTGAAGGTTTACTTCGCTCTGAAATCGGACGCGGCGTGGGCCTCCAGGGGCCACGTCGTGGCGTGGGATCAGTTCGAACTGCCAAACCCGGCGCCAGCCTCCGAGCAGGCGGCGCCCGCCGCAAAGGCGATTCTCAGCGAAACTCCATTTGCGTTCGTTGTCAGCGGAAAAGAGTTCTCGGCGACAATCGGCAAAGAGAGCGGCGCCCTGGAATCGTATAAGTTTCGCGGCAGGGAACTCATCGCTGCGCCGCTCGCGCCGAATTTCTGGCGGCCGCCCACCGATCACGACCGCGGCATAGACATGCCGCTGCGCACGGCTGTCTGGCGCGTTGCCGGACCGCAACGCATTGTGGAAAGCGTCAGCGCCCTGATACTCGATAACGGCGACGCGCGCATCAAGGCGGACGAAACCTTGCCGGACGCCAACGCGGAATACACCGTCACTTATATAGCGCGCGGCGATGGGGAAATCATCGTATCCGTGAATCTGAGAACGAAAGCGGGCGTCCCGGACATTCCGCGAATCGGGATGCAGATGGAGATGCCCGGCGAATACCGCAATGTCCGGTGGTTCGGGCGCGGGCCTGAAGAAAGTTATCCGGACATCTATGAAGGCTATCCGGTCGGGATTTACAGCGACACCGTGGACAGGATGAATTACCAATATCCCGAGCCGGAGGAGAGCGGCAACCGGACAGACGTGCGATGGGTTGCGTTCACGGATAAAAACGGATTTGGCCTTCGCGCAGAAGGACAGCCGGTGATCTGGTTCAGCGCATGGCCGTACAAGATGGAGTCGCTCGAAAAGTACGACCACACATATCTTCTGCCGATCGAGAAAAATGTGACTGTAAACATCGACTACCGGCAAATGAGCAAAACGAGCGAATACGGCCGCGACATTCCGCCCGGTTCGACGAGCTTTTTGTTCTCGGGCAAGGAATATCGCTACAGTTTCAGGCTGAAGCCGGTCGCGGGAAAAACCGCCGCGCATTAACCCGAATCCGTATCGCGGTTAATTAGGCCGCCTTTCATATTTTTTATAGACTTAAATCCACTCAGCTATTAAGCTTTCTTAAAAGAGCGAAAGGGATTGATCAAATGAAACGACGGCTTCTCATCATTGCGGCGGCGGCAATTCTGGCATGCGTTCCGGCGGCGGCGCGGGCATACAATCTGTACATCGGCGACCTGCACACGCACTCGGGTTTCTCCGACGGAACCGGACTGCCGGAGAACGCTTACGACACAGCGCGCAACACCGGCCATTTCGATTTTCTGGCGGTGACGGATCACGTCGAGGCGCTCGGACTGCGGGACGATCTGCCGGCCGGAGCGCCGAAAGA
>Ga0172379_10005062_pt1 | contig 18752 bp, 27 predicted proteins | sample GrowelOW334metaG_FD_119756 | JGI IMG/M metagenome (GOLD analysis project Ga0172379, IMG submission 119756) | Groundwater microbial communities from an aquifer near a municipal landfill in Southern Ontario, Canada - Groundwater well OW334 metaG | ecosystem: Environmental > Aquatic > Deep...
ATATCCGATGAAACAATAACTGGCGATGATGAATATATTGGGGAACAAGATAGATATTTTAAAATCCTTTCTCAAAAATTCTCACATGATGATGTCGATGACATTTTAGATATCGAATTTGTAACTGAAAAAATCAATAAGATAATTACTTCTAATTTTGGAGAATCAATACAGCCGATTTTAAAAAGATTTGTTTCTATTATTTTGCAGAAGCAAAAGAAAAGACCGGGACCAAAAACATCTCTTAAAACATTTTTTAAAAATGATTATATCCGGTTTAATACAATGGTCAAGGATAGATTTGCGAGACTTATCTGTGAAGAGTTTGGAATCTCGGCATGAGAATAGAGATAACTGATTGCCCAGAAAATTTAGATAAGTCTGTAGTTTTATTATCTGAAATCGACGATGCATTTTGTATCTATAAAAGGTCATTGAATATAATCGTCGATGAGGTGAATCAGTTGTCGAAAATATTAGGAATTTTAACAGATAAAAAATCTGATCTCACATTGATATTTAGGGAAGATATGATTTTTGAAAAGCTATCTTCTTTCTTCAATAACATAACAGTGATAAAAACAAAAGAAACAATCACGGAAAACAACCCGGAAATTATACTGGATAAGTGTTATTATAATCCGAAAATTTTGAATTTTTTGAAGGGGTAGATATGTTCGAGATGAAAGAACCATTTAAGATGGTTGAAAAAATATTCTTCGCTGATATAAAAGCTGACACGGGAAATGTATTCCCAAAAGAACTTTTAGAAAAAATAGTATATGCATCGAATTATTTGAATTGTTTTCAAGTCCCCATAATGGTTGTGAATGATCCGGGATATGCAAGAACCAAGGGTATATTCAAAAAATACAATGGGTTAAGAATTGATGAAATGAAAGATTTATTTGTGGGGCGACTTGAACGTTTATTTATGGAAGATGGAATTGTCTATGCCTCTATGTTTCTGGAATCTGATAGGATAGATAACAGTTTTGATTCAAAGATCATAAGACCCTTTGGATTAGCACAGAATGATGCGATAGGGAATATTACAGTGTTCCATCTACTACTTCTGAATTTTGTGGATAAATCTGAGGATAGTTATGCAACGTATAGAAATTTGGATTTTTAAATAGTTATCTAATTAATTTCAAATTCAATGTATTATATATAGGGGTAAATGAATGCGTAGGAAAAAAGAGAAGAAAATACTGGACCCAAATGCTATCTCTACTCATAAAACACAGCATGGATTTTATATAGTTTACGATAACAAAGTCGTAGAGTATAAACTTGACGGTGTTTTGGAGATCATACCTACAATAAAATCCAGTAGCGAACTTGCCCACATCAAGATTCATTATGAAAAAACTCCAGTGATGAATTTCGTCGAGTTTGTGAGAGGACTTGAAGAAAGGGATAGGAATAGAATCTATACAGATATCATTCACTATCAGGCCAATGGTGTAGATTTCAGGAATGATTTTGTGAAAGCGGTGGGAATACAGGAAGATACTATACTGATTTTTACTGGGGAAGGTGCGAGCCATGTAAAGATTTGTGACTTAAAAAAACACCCGGTGAAAATGGAAATTGATCCAGTTGTAAAAAAAGCAATAGAAGTAATTATTGCTGAAACTATTTTAAAAGATACAATAAAAAAATCAAAAGATTTGTCTGGAAACCCGGTGATAAAAAAAGAAAGAAAACATAGAATAAAAAAGGAGAATGATATGTTGAAAGATGGAAAATTAATTATCAGTTATAAAGAGTGGGAACTTGAGATCACAGATGAAGCAATGGGCGTGTTAAAATCCCATGGGGCAGATGAAGAAACAATAAAACTTTTAACTGAACTCAGGGGTGGTAAATCATTCAATTCTCTCTGTAAATCCAATATAGTGAATTTCAAGAAAAAAATAAAATCGATCTACGAAGGTATGGCAAGGAAGCGCGGTCGCCCCAGAAAAAAAAATTAAAGAGGTGAGATATCGAAGATGGATTATTTCTTTGCGATCACGCGAAAGAATGTGGGCATATTTGCTCAGGTGCAACCCCGCATTCTGAAATTACATAACTGTACAGGTGGAGATAGGTGGTTTCCACCTAAATTAGTTCGATGTATTCCATATAAGGAGAAGAAAATGAAAATCGATTATAAACTGGTTCCATTCGATCATGCGGCAGTGTTTCAAATCACGCACATGGATGAATCGTTGCGCGGTGATGTAAATTTTGAAGCAAGTAATGGGATGGAAATTAAAAGTATTTATTGTACTGAAATTTCAAATGATAGAATATCATTAAGGGGTAGAAATAAAGATCAAGATTTTAAACCAGCATGGATTGTGTTCAAATCCAATGAAGAACGCGATGATTATATTAAAAAAGCAAATGCCGTGATTGCTGAATGGGTAGCGTCACTTTCCGATATATCTAAATCTATTGTCGGTGACGACCCACTTGATATGTACAGACATCGATTATAAGGAGAATAAAATGAGTAATATGTCACATTGCAGATTTGAAAATACGCTAAGTGATTTCCGGGATTGTTTAGAGTGGTTGGCAGAAAACGATCCCGAAGATGAATTATCGGTAGATGAATTGAAAGCCGCTAAAAGATTGGCATCAAAAGCTAAAGACTATGTTGAAATGGCAGAGGATATTGGGGGGTGGTTGGAAAAAGAGGGGGATTAATATGACGAGACGTGATGTAATAGAAAACCTTAAATTATTTAACCGAGAAGGATCAGAAATATCTATAGCACATAATATAAATAATTTTTACAGGTTAATAGATTATATCATAGAGCAATCCAAAAAAATCAATACACAAGAAAAACACATAGAAGAACTGGGGTATATGCAAAATTAAAGATAGGAGATTAAAATGTTACTTGTAAAAGAACTTAAAAAAGATATGAGATTTTGTGAATGTGATATGGGGATGAAAGCAGAATGTATCGCATTAGAAAATGCAAGGCGGGTGGATACACCCGGAAGAAATGGTTATGAATGTAAGGCTGAAAATATTGAAACAAAAGAAAATATTATATATTTTCAATCCATTAAATACACCGACTATCCTAAACTTTATCTATATGATCCTTATTTTAGGGTAAAATTATGAAGAAATATGGAATGGCCGCTTTGTTGAAAGCCGCGAAAAAAGGAAATCTTGACCAGTTAAAAGAAATATTAGATAACAGTGAATTTACAATTAATTCATCTGATTCAACAGGTATGACTATTCTAATATATTCTTCATGGTATGGGCAAAAAGATATTGTAAAATTCGCAATAGACAATGGTGCTTGTATCGATCAAAGAAATAAATTTGGAATGACCGCTTTATTATATGCCGTTGCTGGTAAAGATTTAGAAACCGTTAAGATGTTGATTGAAGCGGGCGCATATAAAAATATTACAGATTTTAAGGGGTGGTCGCCTATATCAATGGCTGAATTTCCAATTTTTAAAAACAAAGAAATCGAGACATATCTTAAAGGAGTATGAAATGTTTTATTATCTATTTATTGATAAGTGGGATCGAATCACGAGAAATAAAAGGCATTTAGTTTGGGTGGTTCCATATTGTATAGTATTGCTTTTTATGATATTCAGTGAGATTTTTATGTTTGGATATCCCCAACAATTCGGAGAATTTTATGTCAAACTTACTTTGGTTGTTGGGTTTATAAATATCATATGGTTGATAGGAGAAGCAATAGATATTGTATATATTCTAATTCATTTCTTTACTAAATTAGTAAAATGGGTAGATGAAAAAGAGATAAAATAATTCTTTTTATATTTAGGGAAAAGAATGAGGGCTTATTGGGATGTCACTAAATGAAATTTTCGACGGTATTTTTATAGTTTCAATGGATTGCATGCCGGAAAGGTTTTTGGAATGCTCCACTGAACTTATTAGGAATGGAATAACAAAAATAGAGAAACAATCCGGGGTAATTCATAACTGTGGAAAAACTGTTTTCGACCGCGAAATGGGTTGTAAACTCTCACATATCGAAATAGTTAAAAAAGCAAAAAAGCGCGGATATAGAAATATCTTCATTTTCGAAGATGATGCTTTGTTTATAAAACCATTAGATGATTATATCAATAAAATATCGGAATTTTTACAAGGTAAAGATTGGGACCTTTTTTATCTCGGTGGAAATCATCAGACGAAACCTATCCCAGTAAATAATGATTTTGTTATCTGTACAAGAATGTTGACAACTCATGCCTATGGGATCAATTCATGTGCTTTCGATGAAATATTGAGATATGAAAGAAATGAATTAAATAATCCCATAGATGGAATCTATGCCGATATTATCCAGAAAAGAAAAAAATCATATGCGTTAAATCCCCGGATCGTTACACAAAAAGAATGTTTCTCATATATACGGCAACGGGTGGCAAATTATGATAAATATCTTATAGATGATAAAGAAGATAAACAATTGAAACCAGAAAAAAAATCAATGAATCAAATAAGAGCGGAACAAAACAGAGAAGAACAGATCAAGAAGAGTTATGTGAGAATTTTGAGACCTGTGCATCCCCTCCATCCTAAAAAAACTGTTTAGGGGTAATAACATGAAAACCCATAGATATGTATTTCAATACTGGGAGTCAAAACCGGGAACCACGCCGCCGGAATATCTCGAACTTTGTGATGAGACTATCCGGCATAATTGCGGGAGAGATTTCGAAATAGTTTTATTGAATGAAAAAACTATGTTTGACTGGTTGCCCGGGTTAAGAACAGATATACTCAATCTAAAAACTATCGCACATCGGGCAGATTATATTCGATGGAAACTTTTATATGAATATGGGGGGATTTGGCTTGATCGGGATTTTATCATAACAAAACCGCTTATTGATATTTATTATTTCCTTGGGGATTTTGATTTTATTGGGTGTGGGAAAATACTGCCGAATATTCTCTGCCCCTCGATTGGTTTTATGTGTGCAAATAAAGGATTTGAAATAGGTCGGATTCAGATAGAAAAAATGGATGAAGTTCTTTCCAAGAATTTCGACGCTGTAAATTCAGAGATCGGGTGGTGCGCTATTGGGACTGAAATTCTCCGACATTTTATAAATGAACATAAATATTTACTACTGCCGGATGAGTATTTATTCCCACTCTATTGGACTGAGTATAAAAAATTCTTCGATGAGACTGTTGATATAAAAAAATATTTAGTGAAAAATAATTATGGCTTTGCTCTCTATAACCAAGTCTTTGAGCCGTGGTTTAAATCTATGAAAAAAGAAGAAATTTTAAAAAGTAATATGCCGATATCAACTCTATTTAAAAAAGGGATGGGGAAATGAATTATGACTACATATCGATCTGTTTCACTCTTCGAAACAGGGCATGGTATTTAGATAAGAAATTACAACAGATACTACTTCAAAACTATGATCCGAAAAAAATAGAGATTTGTATCACTGATGGTTATTCAGATGATAATATAATGGAGATCATCAATAAATGGTATGGTTATTTCTATCAGATAAAATATGCGATTTCTGATAGAAAAACTCTACCATTCAAAATAGTATCAAACAATCCGGCCTGTGATAGAAATGCTCAGGTATGTAATCAACCAACATTTGAAAAATGCATACTGACCGATGCAGAAGTTATGTGGACTACGCCGGATGAATTGAAATGGATCAGTAATAAATTAAACGATAAAGATGTAGCAATCTGGTATCCGAATTTTTACATGGTCGAGGATAATAATCTTGATATAGATTTTTCCAAGTTATTGGTAAAAGAAACATATGAGAGATTCGAACATCTCTCATGGTCAGGATATAATGGACTTTGTATCGCGGTAAATAAATCGGCATATATTGAAAATGGTGGATTTGATGAACGGTATGCTTTAGGTTTTTGTAATGAAGATGATTATTTTCTTTGGTGGTATGGGAAGAATAAAAAAGCTGTGAGTGGCGAAAATGAAGTTGTTCATCTCTATCATCCATCTCAATACACAGATAAAAATGCTAAGTTAAGAAAAGAATATACTGAGCCTTTATGGTTGGAAATGAAACGGATCAATTCTTTTCCAAATGAAGGGAATAAAGACTGGAAAAGAAAAGAAATGATCCGGTGTGAAAAAATATTTAAGAATAATAATTGGGGATATAAATCCATACCCAAAATTGCAAATTTTTATTGGGGCAATGAAATACTACCATATATAAGATATCTATGCCTGTATAGTTTTAGAAAATTTAATCCAGATTGGAAAATAAATCTATACGTCCCGAAAATATTATCAAAAGGAAATAGTGATTGGAAAACAAAAGAAATGAATATGGGGGTAAAGGGAAAAAATTATTTCAACGATCTCAAAAAAATAGGGGTTAATGTCATAGAGTTTGATTTTTCCGATATCGGCGTGTCAAATGATATATCAGAAGTGCATAAATCCGATTTGTTGCGATGGTATCTACTATCTACTATCGGGGGCATTTGGTCCGATATGGATATTTTATATTTCAGGGGAATGAATGAGATAAAACTTAAAAATCCCAATGCCGATACTGTGATATGCCATGATACAGAGACAAGGGAATCCACAAAGCATAACTGTGGCTTTTTACTATCATCTCAAAATAATATATTCTTTAAGAACGTATTAGAATTGGCTCGGAGTAATTACGATTCTAAAGTTTTTCAATCGTGTTGCAACGATGTATTACAAAAACATTTCTTAACTGTGGATATAATACGTTCTAAATTTCCAGAATTGAAAGTTGAAAATCTTTATTTAGATAGCGTCTATAAATTATCTTGGTATGATCTATTTGCAGTGCCTAATGATTTTAACCGGGATGATAAAAGCATGGAATTATTTGTTGGTGGAGATGCGATAGGGATACATTGGTTTGGTGGAACCCCGGCGACATTCGAAATGGCAGATGAAATAGAAGATTTCAATTATAAGAAATTTGAAAATACTGTTGGAAAGATCATAAACTACATTATGGAAAACTAAGGAGTTAATGTGAAGACATTTATTCATGGAATATATGGAACTGGAAAAACTTTTTTTGCTAAACAATACGCAGAAAAAAACAAGACATTGTATATTGATTTTGATTCCCTGTGGGATTATAAAAATGAAAAATTTACAGAACAGGCCATAAAAGTATTTGAATCTCTACCGGAATCTTTTGTGATCGATGCTATACCATTCGACAATAAAGGAGAAAGTCTCGATACATTTTTTAACTGGTGGTGGCATTATGATGAGGCTGAGGTGATTATAGTCTATTGTTCAGATAGAGAAGAGTGGATTAAAAGAATAAATAGTAGGACTGATACACCATTCCAAGAACAGGAATATATCGATGATTTTTATAGTCTCATAATGTGTAGAATAATGTGCTTCAAACATAGGGATATAAAATATTACGATACGAATAAAAACGTATATGTATCACGGTACACATTCATGGAAGATGTTCAGTGGGTGTTTGATTCTGTGTCTGGGGAAAGAAGTAAAAAAACATTTGATTCCGAGAAACTCACAGCGTTATTAAAGGAACAAGGTTATGATTGGGATTATCAGGATATTTCAGTATTGGGATTTGAGAGTCAATTTCACACTTACAAATCTTGGGATCATATAAAAAATTTAATGAATTGGGGTGGAAAAAAAATTATTGATATCGGCACAAATCATGGTTTCATGGCATTTAAACTGGAAAAATTAGGAGCTAAAGTTCTTGGTTTGGATATCGATCATAGAAAAATAAACACTGTTAAGAAAATAGCTTTGGTGTCACAATCCTCAGTTGGTTTCCAAACGTGGAGATCGGGAGAAGAATTGCCGCGCTGTGATATCATGCTTGTTTTGAATGTATTCCACCACATCCTAAACAAAAAAGAATTTTTCAATGAAGTCGATGCTGATAAAATTCTATTTGAAATTCGAAAACAAGACAGGGAAATGTTAGAAGAATATTGTGATGTTATTTCAGAACATGAATCTCATAGAGATGGGAGAATAATTCTGATTTGTGAGAAGAAAAAAATCCCATATATTGCGTGGTATGCTGGGTTTATTCAGGATAAAATAGATGAAACTGATACTGTGCTTTCCCTCGGTTGTGGGGTATATCAGGATTTGAGAGGTTTAAAGTGTGGGCATCTCCATGGTGTAGATATTTTTGAGCCTTATATCGATAAACTGAGAAAAGAAGGATATGATGTAGAATTGGATGATATAACAAGTAAAGAATTCCAAGATGGTTCTTTTGATACTGTATTGTTGACTGATATATTGGAACATCTGGAATATGGTGAGGCGATAAAATTACTTGAGAAAGCAAAAAAGATATGTAGAAAAAGTGTGATTGCATATACCCCATCTGTATTCTTTGATAATTACCATGAGATACAGGTTGATGAAGGGATGAAGTATTTGGATAATTTTGAATGGTTAGAAAAGAATAAAAAATCTCCATATAGAGGGCTTGGAAAGAATGAGCATCAGAAGCATCTCTGTTTGGTGACTGGAGAAGATTTTCAAAAAGCTGGTTTTATCGTAGAACAGATAGGGAATAAAAAAAGTTATTTCGCTGTGTATAATAAATAATCAAACGCTCCACTTATTTTATATTTAGGTAAATAAGTAAGTGGAGTGTATAATGTCTGTCAATATCGAAACAAATGAGTATAACCCATTCAATAAGTATAAAGTATTAGCTTGGTATGACAGAATGAAGAGAATAGAAACTGGTAATTTCGATGCCCCAGTTAATATCGCGTTGGATGTTTTGAGTGGAACCAGTACCCATAAGCTGTGTGGTGGATTTCAATGCTCGTTTTGTATGTCGAATTTTTCTCCAGATGAAAAAGTAGCAAGGATTCCAAAAGAAATATTATTCACAATGCCGCATTTCTTCCATGACTGGGGTGTGAAATCTCTTTGTTTAGCGGGGCATAATTCTGATCCATTGATGTATAACCATAATGATATGATTGAATTTTTGCGCCTATGTCAGAGATTTAATATCGAGGTCGGATTTGTATCCAATGGGGCTTTTTATACCGATGCGATGATTGAAGAAGTTGCAAGGACTTGTAATTGGTCAGGGTGGAGTATCAATGCCGGGAAAGCCGAGACACATCTTAAAATCACAGGATCGGATAAATTTAATAGTGTCATTTCCAACATAGAGAAAATGTCTGAGGTAATAGAAAAATACAGGTTAAAGCATGACATTGGATATAAATTTTTAATCACAGATGATAACTATATGGAGATTATAGACGCGATAAAACTCTCTTCTGAGATTGGTGTGAGGCATTTGCAGATCAGGCCATGTGAACTCCCAATAGAAAAATCTAAAAAAATAGATGTTTCGATTGTAGAGGAACAGATCAAAGAGGGGATAGAGAGATATGAGAGACCGGGAGAATTTGAAGTATTTGGTGTGAGGGAAAAATTCAAAAGCGATTTCACAAAAATTACACCGAAAAGATGCATCGCATCTCCACTTGGTTCTACTTGGATGGCGGATGGATCAATTTCTCTTTGCCCCGACCGCCGCTGGTCAGTACACCAACCGAATATGAGTTTGGGTAATTTTATCGAGGAAGGACTTGAGGCTATTCGTAGAAAATGGGGTGGGGTTAAACATAAAAAAATGATTGAAGAAGCAAATAAACAAATCGATTCATGTATTAGGTGTACCAGCCTCTCGTGGCATAATATATATGAAGAGGTGATTGTAAAAGATAGTTTAGATATCACATTAATATAATCGAATTAATTAAAAATTCAGTGTATATATAGTAGGAGAATTGAATGGTGATAAATAGGGTGTGGGCAATGCCAAGTCACGAAACATTTACTATAAAACCGATAAAAGAATTATTAAATAGAATTGTTCGTATAAAATCGATAGAAATTTGGATTGATCCTTTTGCTGGAAATAATTCACCAGCAATTATAACCAATGATTTGAACCCTGATATATCAACAAATTATCACATGGATGCTTTAGATTTCTTAAAAACATTTAGTGATAATTCTATCGATGGGGTTTTATATGATCCCCCATATTCACTGAGACAAGTCGTGGAGTGTTATAAAAGTTTTGGAAAAGTTGTTACTCAGGAAACAACTCAGAGTTCATGGAGAAGTAAACATTTAGATGAGATTAAACGGATATTAAAACCAGGAGGTGTTTGTATCTCCTTCGGTTGGAATTCAAATGGGGTGGGGAAAAAGAGAGGATTTGATTGTATTGAAATTCTTCTCGTTCCTCATGGTGGGAGCCATAATGATACTATGGTAATTGTGGAGATAAAGAAATGAGTAATGATTTCTTTTTTCTCAATAAAAAATTATGGGAAAAAATGTTTTGCGATAATCAAAATAGAGGAAGGTTCATTATGGATCAAATAGAATCTAAATTCACAAAGATTTATGAAACAAATGGATGGTTTGGAGATGAATCTGTTTCTGGGGGTGGTTCCTCTATGAAACAGACAGAAATAATTAGGGTAGAAATTCCAAAACTTATCAAAAAATATGAGATAGAACTATTCATCGATGCACCATGTGGTGATCTCCATTGGATGCGTGAAGTATTATCCGATTGTTATTTTGATAAAGGAATGGATTTTGAGTATATAGGCATCGATATAGTCAAGGATTTGATTGATAAAAATAAGTTTTTATATGAGAAAAAAAATATCACCATACCAGCAGATAGAAATGTTGGAGATGAATGGTTTAAAGTTCCCTATGATCTCATAGAGCACCCTTTCCATATGGAATTGATGAAGAGAATTAATTTCAATAAAGTATCTTTCCGTCATTCATCCATTATAGACGGTGATTTACCACAGATTTATAATGAATTTAAAATAGAATCAAAACAATGTATGATTTTTGTCCGGGACTGTTTAGTTCATTTCTCATATAGTGATATTATAAAAACAATTAATAATTTCAGGAAAGCTGGGTATAAATGGCTACTCACCACTTCATTTCCCAGAAGAGAAAATAGAGATATCGAAACGGGGCAATGGAGGCCGATTAATTTTGAGAGGCAACCATTCGGATTGAAACCATTAGAAACAATCAACGAGGGATGTACTGAAAATAATGGGATTTATACAGATAAATCTTTAGTTTTATTTGATTTATATGATGGGGTGTAAATATGGAAAGCACAATAATACAATGTAGGTGTAGTGATTATAATGATAATCTATATTTCATAAACAATAAGGAAAGGAAAGAAAAAGCACTTATTTGTTGCGCTTATCTTAATCCTCTCAAAATGAAATTTGTTGATCGAGTCAAAGAAATATTCTGCAAAATGCATGGGTTTAAGATAGCTACCCTATTTGATTCCGATACAGTTAAAAAAGCGAAATCTGTTTTTTCCGAATTTAATATCGATATTGAGTTTATAAAAGAAGATGATGATTTTTTTCCTGAGTATTCTATATCGACAATCTTTGATAAAAAATATACCTTAACACTGAAAGAAAAGATATTATTTCTTTTCAAACAAATTATTTTTAAAACTATTATTTTTGATATTGATTATGATATTCAGAATTCTTATATTGTGAAATGAATTATACAAACGTTGAACTCTTTGCTGGTGCTGGTGGTCTCGCGCTTGGTTTCGAACAAGCTGGTATTGAACATCTCTTATTGATTGATAATGATCGACGCGCTTATGAAACATTACAATTAAATCGACCAAATTGGAATATAATCAAATCTGATATCCATAACTATAATTTCAAGGATTATGCACCAGATATTATCTCCGGGGGTTTCCCATGTCAATCATTTAGCACTGCGGGAAAAGGTCTTGGATTTAATGATCCGCGCGGTCAATTATTTTTTGAATTCATCCGAGTAGTTAATGAGACGAAACCAAAAATTTTATTAGCAGAAAATGTAGCCGGATTAACCACACATAACTCTGGAGAAACATTTAATTCTATTCTTAAATCTATATATAATTTAGGGTATAATCTATATTGGAAAATTTTAGATGCAAATGACTACGGGGTTCCGCAGATCAGAAAAAGATTGATAATTGTCGGAGTTAGACAAGATATCGTTTTATGTTATTCATTTCCTAAAAAACTCGATTATAAACCGAATCTATTGAATGCTTTAGTAAATGTTCCAGAATCCGAAGGAATGAAATATTCCGAGAATAAAAAGAAAATTATGGAACTTATACCCCCCGATGGAAATTGGAAAAATTTACCGAAAGAGATACAAAAATCTTATCTGGGTAAATCTTTCTATACCGCTGGGGGAAAAACAGGAATTGCGAAAAGAATGTGTTGGGATAAACCCTGTCTTACATTAACTACCAGCCCATGTCAGAATCAAACGGAACGATGCCACCCCGACGAAACAAGGCCATTCACAATCAGGGAATATGCCCGGATTCAAACCTTTCCAGATGATTGGAAATTTACAGGATCGATTTCTTCACAATATAAGCAGATCGGAAATGCAGTGCCTGTAAATTTAGCTAAAATGTTAGGTATTTCTTTAGTGAATTTTCTCCAAAAAATTAATTCTATATAGACAAAACAATTAACTATATACTCATAAACATTAAATTAAAACTAAACATTAGATTTAAAAAAATTAAGTCAATCGTTAATTTTAATACCCCCGGGCAACCTGCCCCATAAAATCTAAATCATAAACATAGAACGTGAACACTCCTAAAGTCATATTTTACAAAGAACCCATTTTTTCAAAAAATTAAAGGATTCAAATAGACTGGAATAATACCAAGTTATGAATCAAACAAATCAGGGGCATTTGTATCGCTGAGATTGGGGAGATTACGGCGTTGGAAAAAGGATAATTTTAACTCTATATACTATAATGAATTATTTGGATTTCAGTAATTTAATGACTTTTAAAAAAAATTATATCAAATTTCAACGTGTGATTTCTATAAAATAATGATGAGATTCGATTTCTCATGGCTCGTGACGGCAATATTTTTGATGTGATACATTTTAGAATTGTGATTTTACCACGTAGTATCGCTGATTTTTGGAAACATATAGATATTCAGGCTTATAGGGGGTGTGGATCGGATTGTTTGGAGACAAATGGTGCGTTTTCATCACTTCCAAATACATACTATTTTAGTATAGAAACGATGAAAAAAAATTTCCGACTTTTTTCTATGAAAAAATTTTATAAAAAAAAGTTAAACAAAACATTCCCTATTTTTTTAAAAAAATTTATTTGCAAATAATTAGATAATTTTTAAAAAAAGCAGTGTATATGTTATTAGGAAAAAGAAGATGGAGAAATAAATGATTGAGAAGAGATCAGGTGAATTAGTTAGTTATGATCCACAGAGAATTAAGAGAGCAATACACCTCGCGTCATTAGAGACTTTGCGCGGTGTGGATGAGGAACTTGAGGAAAGGATAGAATTGGATATCAATCATAATATTTTGGAAAATATTGATTATATATATACCGTGGAAGAAATTCAGGATATGGTTGAAACTTCTCTTATGTCGTCTGATAGAAAAGACATTGCGAGGCAATATATTCTTTACAGGGCGACGAAGAATGAGGTTAGGAAAAAGAAGGTACATAAACAAGGATTATTGACGGATGAATTTTTATCACCATATAAACATAGACCCGATCCATTCCCTAATGAACTCGCTTCATTTGTTTATTATCGGACATATTCACGTCTTATTGAAGATGAGATGAGAGTGGAGAGATGGTGGGAAACGGTGAAGAGAGCAGTGGAATATAACTGCTCATTGGAGCCACAGACGACGAGGGAAGAGGCTGAGGCTTTATTTGATTCGGTTTATAACCTGAGACAGTTCTTATCTGGGAGGACTTTGTGGGTGGGTGGAAGTGAAGGATCGCTATACGCCCCCATGTCGAATTATAACTGTGCATTTAAGATATTGGATACATTTGAATCTTTCACTGATGTTTTTTACCTTCAGTTATGCGGCTGTGGAACTGGCTTCCGTGTATTAAAAGAGGATATACAGAAACTTCCGAAGATTTTGAATCGATTGAATTTAGTCAATCTCGCCTATGAACCCGTGGAGAGAGAGAAAAGAAATGATTCCACTTCGATTATTTACACAGATAAAAAAGCAACGATTATTGTTGGGGATAGTAAAGAGGGATGGGTACAAGCTCTTAGATTTTTCATTGATTTTCATGTGAAGAAAGAATTTTCTCATCTCTCAGATATCGTGATGGATTATAGCAATGTCAGGAAGCGGGGAGAGAGGTTAAAGAGATTTGGGGGATTTGCTTCCGGTCATTTATCCCTTATGTCAATGTTTATTAAATTACACAATCTCCTATTCCAGAAACAAGGCCAGAAATTGAAACCTATCGATTGTCTGGATATGGCGAATATAATAGCCGAGAATGTAGTTGTCGGTGGTGTGAGGCGTGTAGCTGGGATGTGTATATTTGATTCCGATGATGAAGAGATCGCACACGCCAAGGATGAATTATATGTAAAGGATGGTGATACTTTTTCCGAGGATAAGAATATTATCCATAGGAAACTTTCAAATAATTCAAAGTATTTTAAGGAAAGGCCAGCACTCGAAGAAATAGAGGTGATGCTTGAATCGATTAAAATGAGTGGGGAGCCGGGATTTATTAATTCCGAAGTGGCTATGGGTAGAAATCCAAATTTCAAAGGGGTGAATCCATGCGGCGAAGTTTTGCTCTCAGATGCAGGACTTTGTAATCTAACCACATTAAATGTTTGTGGATTTGTAACAGATTCTAAACTCGATATAGACAAGATACTTGAGGCTCAAAGACTTTCCGTTCGCGCCGGATATAGAATAACTCTTCTTGATTTGGAACTACCACAATGGGATTGGACACAGAAGAGGGATAGACTTTTAGGTTGTTCACTTACCGGGTGGCAAGATATGGTGGCACAGACGGGTATGGGTGGAGATGACCAACGGGACCTCTTGAGAAAATTGAAAAGTGTGGCGAGGGAAGAGGCAAGGAATTATGCTAAAAAATTGGGGAAGAACGAACCTCTTCTTATCACGACTATTAAACCCGAAGGAACTCTTTCATTACTTGCAGGTGTCTCACCCGGACTTCATTTCGATCACTCACCATATTATATCCGGCGCGTTCGTGTTAATTCACATGATCCCCTTGTACAAGTTTGTAAGGATTTGGGGTACAGTATTGAACATGATGGAAAGAAGAAAGATACGGAAGTTATCGAGTTTTATATCAAATCCAAGTCTAACAAATTCAAGAAAGATGTCGATGCTATTGAACAGTTAGAGATTTATAAAATGTTCATGTCTGAATATGTCGAACACAATGCATCGATAACGGTTCATGTCCGTGACAATGAATGGGGTGATGTAGCGAGGTGGTTGTGGGAGAATTGGAACTGTTTCGTCGGGATTTCATTCCTGTCGTATAATAATGATTTTTATCCCCAGATGCCATATGAAGAAATGGATGAGACTGCATTTAATGTACTTCATAAAGATATTAAAAAGTTTGTACCATCGCTTGTGGATAAGTATATTGAGGTGGGTGATATCACATTGGATGATGATCCAGCCTGTGCTTCCGGTGTGTGCCCGATAAGATAGGAGAAATAAAATGAGTTGTATTCCAAATGATATGCCAGAATATAAAGTAATTGAAATAATTTCTTTATATGAAATATTAGATGTTTTGGGTTTTGGTGATTATAAAGATAAAAAATTACCAATATCTATCAATCATATAAATATGGGTAATGGTGTGGATATGATTTTTTCGGATCAGAATCCATATAAAATTGAAATAAAAATAGGAAAAAGATTAATGATAAGAGTAATCGGTTCTTTAGTATTAAAATAAAAGAAGAACAGGAGTAAATAGTGATATCACCAATCATCCCAATGTTAGTTACTTATATATCCAGTATTGAAAATTATGAGAATTTACAGAGAGAAGCGGATGAAAAATTTGATAGAGATTTTTTGGAATTAAATCTGGAAAGGTTACATGGAAATGAAGCTAATTTAAAGGAAATGAAGCTAATTTAAAGGAAATGAAATTATCCGGGATTTATGATGAGAATGAAATACTGAGATATGAAGAAGAGATAGAATCATTTCGGATATTTGTTAATGGTTTAGAGAATGGGACATCTATATGTTTAAATAAAAACAGGAGTAAGTAAATGTTAGAAACAAGTACAGCTAAGTATGCAGAAAAAGAATTAAATTTATTAATTAGTTTTTGTAGAAAACAAAATGATTCTGCGATTATTGAACCATTTGTAAAAGAAATAATTGAGTTATGTGAAGCATTCGGAAAGAGTGGACAAAGTGGTTGTTCTGCACCATATACTGCTAAAGCAATAACGCAAGCGATAGAAAAATTATTACTATTTCAACCAATACTCCCATTGACAGGATTGGATGAAGAGTGGAATGATGTTACTAATTATGGTGATAAACCACAGTATCAAAACAATAGAAATAGTGCAGTGTTTAAAGATGTAAAAGATGGAAGAGCATATTATGTCGATGCTATTGTGGTTAGAACAGAAAAAAGTGGATGTTGGAGTGGTAGGTTTTGGCTGAGTAGAGAAGATATGGAATCTGGTGATAAGAGTTTAATGGTTAGTTCTGCACACTTTATCAAGAGTTTTCCATTCGAACCCAAAATTTTTTATATCGATGTAGAAGAAATTGAAGTAGCTGAAGATGATTGGGAATTTATTATAAAAGACCCTAAGCAATTAGATGAGGTTTTTTCGTATTATGAGAGGAGAAAATGAGTATTATAACCAAGACGATCACACTGTATAAGTGTGATAAATGTGGGTATGAGGATGTAAATGAATCTGGTTTAAAAAGACATGAAAAAATAGATCATGTATTTAGACAGGAATTAATTGATTTATTCAATATCCACAGATATGATGTTGTTATCATTAATAATATGAATTTTGTGGTAGATAAAGTGGTGGAATATCCATTTTCTTTCGATGTAAAATCATGTTCATCCAATGATTTATATGGGATGTATTATATGATATCCGGTATAGACACACCCACAATTAAAGAATTTGAAATAATTTCATTATATGAAGCGGGAAAGAGGGGAATCATATTCGAATTTCCAACCATATTAAAAGGGAGATTACCAGAGGGTAAATTTACCGAGTATCGAAATGGTTTATCTGATTATTTTATAGGAAGAAATGGAGAGATAATTGAAATTATATGGGATATGTTAGATGCGTTATATTTAGGGGAAAGATATGAATCTCAATAATAAACCAGCGATTAGGAATAAATGGTTAGAACTTCATTTTGGTTGGATACCTTTTTCACTGTCTTATAGTATTGGATCATATTTCGATCAGAGGCACATGTTACATATCGGATTTATTTTTTTTAATTTATATCTTCATCTTCCATGGAAGACAAAAAGACCGAAAGGATGTGAATATCCCACATATGGAATAGATTGGGTTGGTGGCGGTAAATGTTTACTCAGATTGGGTGAAAAATCAAAATTGTTATATTTTCCATGGTCTTGGGAATGGCAATCTGCATCTTATCTTAAAAAAGATGGAACTTATTTTGTGGATGATAAGAAAAATAGGAAAGGTAATAAATTATCTGATTATAAAGATTTTTGGGATGACCATGATAAATCTTTACTTTGGGTAGAAAAATATCCATATAGATACGTATTAAAAAGTGGAAAGGTTCAAGATGTGATTGCCACTGTAACTATCGAGGTTGTGGTTTGGAAGCCTCTATGGTTTCAATGGCAAAATTTAATTAAGAATACATATAGGGGTATTGCGATTGTGTTTAGTGGTGAGGTTGGTGAAGGATCGGGGGGTTGGAAAGGTGGGTGTATCGGGTGTGGATATACACAGAAAAAAGGCGAGACCCCGGAACATACATTGAGAAGAATGGAAAAAGAAAAAAAATTTTAAGGAGTAAATGATATGGGGTATAATAGAAATAAAATTATGGAAGATTTTTTTGTGAATTATATCATGTTGAGTATGGTATCACACCCATTTATGTATTCTTATCATGGTGTGGGATGTGGTGAGAAAGAAAATGGGGAAACAGGAGAATATGAAATTGTTTTTTGGTATAATGGAGGTGAAGTAGATGTAAAAGATATTAAAAAACTAATAATGGATATACAAGAAAAAATAAATTATAAGGAATTAAACGAAACGATAAAAGCATTAATATGATTTATGTGTGGATAAGAAAATTTTAAGGAGTAAAAATATGCGTATTGAATTTAGGAGTTATAACCCAACTGCGGATAAGATTGAAAAGGAATCGGGTTTGTATTTTTATGTATTCGAGGAAGAAGATGGATATAGGGTTGAATTAAAAACGAAAGAAGATGGGTTTATTTGTGTATATATGGACTGGGATGAAGAAAAGAGAAAATTGGATAGACACAATCCATTTCATTTCTATAAACCATGTGAGATGTGGGTCAAAAAAGATGCAAAACATATATGTGTAAATGATGCATTAAATGAATTTTTATCTCTGATTAAAGGTAGATATATTCACATCGTGAAAGAATTTTCCCAATATACAATTCCGGGACGCCATCCGAGGTTAAAAGAAGATGATGGAAGTGTTGATATGTCGTGTCCTG
>Ga0172379_10005063_pt1 | contig 18748 bp, 19 predicted proteins | sample GrowelOW334metaG_FD_119756 | JGI IMG/M metagenome (GOLD analysis project Ga0172379, IMG submission 119756) | Groundwater microbial communities from an aquifer near a municipal landfill in Southern Ontario, Canada - Groundwater well OW334 metaG | ecosystem: Environmental > Aquatic > Deep...
AAAATCTGCGGCCGATCAACCTAGACTTTTCGCAGGGGCTTCGCGACGACAGCAAAGAGTATCCCATTGACGCTACCCCTGTCGGCTGGTTTAAACAAAAGTACGGCGACGGTGATGTGGAAATTGGTTTGTCTAAACCATCAGGAAATGGCAATGCGGTGTCTGCTTTTGTGAAGGTCGATGCTGCCGTATGGGGCTCCCTGTTGCAGGCCGTGCACGCGGATGCCTATGTCGGCAAGCGCGTTATGCTGTCAGGTTCAGTTAAGACTGAAGCGCTTGCTGGGAACGCCACGTTGTTCTTCCGCGCCGACGCCGGGCGTGAGCTGACCGTGTGCCATGACTACATGGAGGGACGCGAGCTGACTGGCACCAACGACTGGACAGAATGCAAATGCGTTATAGACATCCCTGAAGGAAGCGACAACATTTATATCGGCGGTGTGGTCAATGGAGACGGCACTGCATGGTTTAAAGATTTCGCCTTGACTGAAGTCTCTGCCGACACTGCCACCACAGGCAAACATGGCAAGCTCAAGAAAAATAGTGAGTCACGGACCACCGCAAACAAAACGGGCCTGACTGCCGAGCCACTCAATCTCGATTTTGAAGATGGTGAATATGGCAGCAAGAGTGGGGCACATCGCCTGCCCATCGGATGGATGGCCAGCGGAAGCAATCCCGATATCTACAAAATGTGCGTCGACGACGCGACCAAGTTTGCTGGTGGCAAGTGCGCGCTGATTGCATCGCGTCGCGAAGGCCAAAGAGGCTTCGGGACTCTGATGCAAATGGTGCATGCCGATTTTTGTCTGGGGAAAAAAATGCGTCTAAGTGCACAGATCAAAAGTGAAGACGTCAGCTGGGCCGCACTGTGGATGCGCATCGATGGAGAAGATAGCGAAGTCCTCGGATTCGACAATATGCAGAAGAATCCAATAAAAGGCACCACTGATTGGAATTATTATGAGTGCGTGCTCGATGTGCCACCGGGGGCGAAGGCCGTCGCATTTGGTGTGCTCCTCAGCGGTGAGGGCAAAGTTTGGTTTTCCAAAGTGGCATTAGAGACGGCGTCGGATGATGTCGAGGTTACGGATACGAAGGAGGACATTCAGGAGCGACTGCAGCCTGTGAACATGTGCTTTGAGGAATCTGAGTGTTAGCCAAGAAGCGAGTGAACTCAGATTTTGGAATTCTGGTACGAAGAAATCAAATGGCTTCTACATCAATCAATATGTTTTTGTCTTTGCTTCCAGTGCAGCGGCACTTTCTGCCAAGAGTTTATTGTCGAGTCGATCGGGCAGGGTTAGTTGATCCAAACGACCTAGCATCAATAATTTGATTTGAGATGACACTAGTGGTTCAACTTTATTATCGATTTTTAGGTGCGGTGAGGAAGTGAGCCCGAGCTGAATCTTGACGTTATGAATTCCATCCGTATCATTCGTTTCTTGTCTTTTATTTCTTTGATGAGCGTGAAAGATCATGTCTCTATTTTGATAAAAGTTGTAATTGACTCCCACATTGGACGGAATTGCACTTGGGTTCGATATGCCAACTATTGACACCGTATCAATCGTCACTAGAAGATCGACTGGAATTTTTTTCTTACTCAAGTCCTTAGATATCTGAACAGCTCCAGCAGCTCCCCAGCTATGCCCAATCAGCACGACCTTTCCTCTGCCGTGATCAGCTTGAATTTTCTTTGATACCGACCGCCACCGAGTAAACCACTGTTGTTCGAATCGAACCGGGATGTCTAAAGCTTTGCCACTTTCGATCGTTTTCTCTTTGATTTTTCTGACCGTATCGTGACTGAAAACGTCTATGGGCCCACCCGTCAGAAAGTACACATGCAAGGGGTCTTTCTTCTCTACTACAGGCGCAGCCAGAACTGCCTGCACCTGAAAGAAAAGAAAACCAATAGTAGTCAACAAGCGGATGCATTTAGTGTGCAAGTTGATCCCCGAGCGTGAAGGCCGAAAGGGTGGCGAATTACCTATAGTAAAGCAATCTTCATCTCTAGACCGGGTTGGAGAACAATCTAAGATAGTTTTCAGCTATTGCCTTTGTAAGGCAGATGAGCTTTGCCAAAAGCCAACGTGGAATGTTTCTGATGTTAGGTTGCTATGCGGGTTTCTGGCCTAGTGTGTGTACGTTCTTGCCTACTCGATGTCTGTTATAGTTTCACTTATATGAAAAAAGTCTCGCTCTTACTCCTGTTTTTGGTAGCAGTCTCTCACTCATGTACGCCTGCCACAGCAGGCAATTGGATAGCTGACGCTTGTAGAAACAAGTCAAATCACTGCATTCATCCAATATTTCAAATAGACCTTATATGCGAACTATGGTTGCGCAAACTAGATTCCGCTACGTTCAAGAAATTAAACGATATCTACCTTCAGCCAGACGCAAGTGATTACTGGCGGAGCGACATGGAAGCCATGGAAGAAATGGCTATATTTGGCAAACTGAGCGACCTAATCAAGGGAAAAACTTCCCAAGAAGTCGTGCATCTCATTGGAGAACCAAGAATAACAACGAGGGCTTTAAAAGCAGGGCCTGACACCCTCAGCGATCAGCAAAGTGCTTTGTATTACTTCGGATTCAATGGCGTAAAAGTTTGCCTTACTTACAGTAGAAACATCTGCGTCGCAGTTAATCGTGCTCTATATGATGCCTCAATCGAGGATGCGGCTTTTGAGACAACCAAGGCTTTTGCGTTAGGTAAGGCACCTGAAGAGATAGCAAAGTACTTACAGCACGATCTGATAGCCAGTGAAGACTTAGCCACAATGGTGTTTAGGTTGGGCGTTGGTCGCGAGTGGTCTTTTCATTTTGCCAACGGAAAATGCGATCATGCCAGTAATTACATTTGCCTCTAAATTTTCCACTTCGAGAGAAATCACCGAAAAGAGCACAGCCATTTTTACATGAACTGGTATTTGGAGAAGGGCACCAATGGCTTTTTGCTATACAAGGCCCTGAACTTTTAGATTTTTCATTTAGAAAACGCAGGTCTTTTCAAAATTAGCTTTTTTGACGTGTCGATTCTATATATGAGACGAAGGCCGGGCTCACCATCGCACCACTTTGAAAATGCTACAGAGACTATCGTAGGGCTCTCCGTGATTATTTCGACCGAATAATCACCAATATCATCGTTGGGGCGCATTTCTAAAAGATCTAATTTTGCCATGCGCTGGGCATTCTCTTCTTCAATAGTCAGCGCTATTTTGGCCCTGTCGCAAGGCCAGATTTCTGCTCGATTCTTACCAAAAACGATCATTTTAACCGTATCTGGTGCTCTTACTATCACATCAAAAAATGGACCGGTCTTTAACCCCTGTGAAATGATTACTTTCGGAATCTCGACTATCAGAACATCGTTTCGGAACTTTGTTCTAGGTTTTGCACACACGCAAGCGCTGCCATTCGACATTCCGCGAATTCGAAATGTTCTCGAGCCGTTTGATGCTTTAATCTCAGCTAGTCCGAATAGTCTTGCATTTTGTCTCTCTAATGTGTAACCCGAGCTAGGCAAAGCGATTGCACAAGCCAACATAGTTGCTACTGAAATACAATGAAAAAAAGCTTTCATATCTTGTCTCACTACCCGAGCTGTTTTCATAGCATAGCACTTCATTAGATGATGCCATAATCGTTGAATGTTTGCTAGGAGCGATACGAAAATCACTTTGCGAAGAAGGCTCATTCAGTTTATTTCGATTTACCTTTGGCTCTCATCTCCAGTTGATTTGCTTCCTTGTTTCTGTTGAGGGTTTTCAAAACAGAGGCATAGTTTGTCACCAAAACACCTAGCTCTTTCAAAGGGTTGTATTTGCTTCTAATTGCCATTGCTTGTCTGTAATAGCTCTCAGCCTCAGCATATTTCCCTTGCGCAAACTTTAGGTCTCCAATAGCAGCAAGCGCTACACCTGTGCAATCATGTTCCGGACCCCAGCTAGCTTTTACTTTAGACAAAGCATCCGATAAAGTGGACTGAGCTTTTGTAAAATCCTTCTGTCTAGTATAAACACTTCCCAGTGCCACCATTATTAGGGCGGTATCTTTTTCCAGCAGCTTTCTGTTTAGGTTTGAGATGGCAATATTATTGTCATCGGTTCCTCGAACCAGAACGCTATTCCGAATTTTCCATGCATTGTTATAGCTGTCTGCTGCTTCGGCAAGCTTATTTTGCTCGGTATAGATGTCACCTAAGCTTCTCAGAGCCCAACTTAAGGGCAAATCTCTTTTCGAGCTTTTAAATTTTTCAATGGCTTCAAGATACTTGCTTTCGGCGCTTGCCACGTCTCCTTTTTCTTGGGCTTCTTGTGCTTGAGATACTTCTTCATCACCAATAAGATCAGCAGCAATTACTGTTGTCCACGACTGCGTAATATTTGAGAATGCTAAAAGACATAACAGTAAGACTCGACTTTTTTGCAGCATTGCAGAACCTCCATGAGCTGCTCCCCGAAAATCACGATCAAGCAGGCGTTTTCTACCAAGCAGCAGATTTGCCAAGTTGCCCAGTTATTCAACTACCTGCCATTGCGGATTTCCTATCCGATAACCGCGCACCCGATACTCTTTCCAGTGTTGGTCGGCATCAGCAAATTGAACATCGATGTGATAGATGTTTTGTTCCACTGGGTCTATCGTCATAACATCGAATGTCCAGTAGTATGGTTTGTTGTCGTCTTCCCCTTGAGGCCCTGTGGGAATTCCGAGTATTTCTCTAGTTAGGTTCTTGTCCAGCGACTTCATGGATGCGACTTTCGAATTTAAAATGTAGAGTTTCGCATTTCCTTTCACGTCGATTTGAAGACGGCCAGCATCGGCACCAACACAGGGGTTACCGTTCAGGTCAAACCGATGGATTGTTAAGATCTTTGGAAGTAAGTAGGCCGGTCCGTTAGTGATTGCTGGTTTCGTCGACAGCGGATCTTGTATAACTTTGCTTGTACAGAAATTACCATCAATCATAGTGTTATAGCCAAATCGCTCTTTGGGCAACAACTTTGGTGTGTTCAAGATTGTTTTGAAGTCTGTATCGGCTTCACAGCTTAAAGGAAGACCTAACAAGAGCACTGCCAAATGCAGCATCGTCAAGCTCATAAGTTTCATGTAACCCTCTAGACCTTGTTTGATATCACCACAACATAATCTAAAATTGCTGTCCGCGCTAGCCATGCTGTACTCTTTGTATAGGGTCATTGGTGAAAGAATGCGTAGTATTGAATTAGCTATTTTTATAAATCTTCTGTTTGTGATACCAGCCATGGCGAACGACGTTCATAGTGGCAGCCCATTTCCGCTTACTTTGTCAGCTAAACAGAATCATTCAGAAGATGAGATTCTTCATCCTATCTTGGTTAAAGTGTGAGCGGAACATATCTCGGGCTTGGAGTGATAATAAACATAGCCGGGTAAAATTGGTCTGTAGCTTTACTCTCAAGGACAATGCCGTAGATAGTCTGAAAGTTGAAACTTCTTCTGGCTCTCCATCTATTGACGCAGCCGCTCTAAAATGCATCGAAGAAGCCTGTATAATGCATACCCGCAAAGATTTTCCGGAAATTCCAATGTTGATTTATTTTACTGGCCGGGATTGGAGTAATGGACACGTGGAAATTCAGGCTAAGAGAATAAAATCGGCAATTATCAAATGACGCGTTGTGTTTTCATTTACTCGTTTAATTTAGTTGACCCGCTCCCGATACTAAGTCCAGTGCTGCTTAGGTGTTTGCTAAAGTAGTAAACAGACTCTGTGGAAAGGCAATCGAACCATGAATATAAGTAGGTACGAATTTGGTGATAAAGCATGTTTGATTTTAGTCAACGGAGCCGTAATTCAAGCATATACTCACACGGGTAGAGATACTTCAGCCTTTTCCTTCGAAGATTTGCTCCTTGAGTTCTCTACAGGCTCAGAGCTTCTCTTGAGACTTGTTCGAAATGTGAGAAATACAGAAAGAGCCGATTTGATAGTTATAGAGAGCGAGAGCACGCAGGATATTCTTATGTGTGGTGGACTAATGGGTTACGTTGTTTCCCCGAACGGTGAAATTGTCACCTCTTTTGAAACCGGTTATCCAGATTTGAATGCACCTGTCTTTGAGGCCAGGTACGATTTTAGTGGTTTTGATACTATTCCCATGGCTAATGGGTGTGCCTTGGTCTGGGACTATGGAATAGTGTTTCTTGACTCAGAGTTCAAGGTATTATCAATAACACCCAAATCTGCAGACACCGTACTTCAAAGTGTTTCTGATGATGAGTTGTTGTTTGAAAATGGTTCTACAGAAGCTAAGTTTAGGATTAGTGCGAAAAACTAATCGCTGCAGTGCAATTCGTTAGCCTTTAGAATCTCGCCTAGCGACCAAGGGCAATTTTTTAGTTCATTACTTTTCGATATTGATTGTCTTGGCCAGGCCTTTCAATTGTTCGAGGCTTTGGCTGTAGAATTCCTCTCGTTCAGTCGTCGTAAGAGAGTAAATGCCGTCTTTGACTGGGACGTTTACAACAAAACCGTGCAATTTGCCAGCACCGCCTAATTCGCCGCTAAATTCGGTGCCTGATTCGCGCTTGCCGCCGGCAAGCTCGAGAGTAAAAGGTAGTTCTTTGTATCCGGTAAGGCGCTGGCGGAACGGATGTAGCATTCCTTCCATCAGCTCGTCTTTGCTTGGTGCGTGCTCTGCAGCACCACCATTAACAACTATTATCGAGAAAACACTCTGCCCTAAATTTTTGCGCTCAGGCCCTAGGAATGCAAAGGTTCTGCTGTTTCTATGATTAGCTACCTGCAGCTTTGTTGGAGCCTTAGCGGAAATGGAGAACCTGTGGCTTTCAAAGGCAAAAGTTTGTGGAGCCGGTTTAAGGTCAACTACCGGAGCTTCGTCGGCGCTCTTGATTCCTTCCTCTACCGCAGCGCTATCCTTCTCTGTGATTGGACCTTCACCATTCTTAGCGCTACACGCCTGGACCACCAAACAAATTGAGGATAGCAACAAGGTTCCGCAAGAAACCCTAAAACCGCTTTTCCAACTTGGCATAACGAACTCCCATAGATAAGTCCTTTCAAACCTAATATCCTAAAACTGCCAACCAATTGCTCCAGCTGCTGCAATGTTGCCACCACTGACCATGCTCATCGGCACTCCAATAGCTGCCACCATTTGCATCTTACCGCCTCTAGAGCGGTGCGCCATGGTCAACGCTGTGGCAGCTTGGCCGCCATAATATCCACCGCCAATGTTTATGGTCGATTTACCTGCATCCGGAATGCGAATCGCTGTCAGCATTGCTGTAGCAGCGGCCACACCCTGATTGGCTCCTCTTTTAACTAAGTCAACTTCACGTTGCATCTGGCTATTCAACTGGGTCGTGTAATTGATAGCTTGATTGAATCTTTGATCGGTATATTGAACAGCTTGATCAAATCTATTGTTTGTGTAGTTGTTTGCGTTTGTAAGGGTCTGCGAACCCAGATTTGTTATGACTCCCTGAAGCTGACTTACATTCACCGCATCAGTTGCGGCAACACCGGCGTCTACCTGTTGAATTCTTCGTCCGCCCACCGAAACGGTGTTGGCGGCTGCCGTCGTACCAGCACCAAGGGCGACACCATTGTTACCGGCCGTAGCTCCGTCTCCAAATGCTGCACCATTTCCGGTGGCTGTAGCACCATTACCGAAGGCTGCACCATTAGCACCAGCATTAGCTCCACTGCCGACAGCTGTACCACTGATAGCTGCAGTAGCGTCTGTGCCTGCCGCAAATGCATTGACACCATTGGCGGCGGCTCTACTGCCTATGGCGACACTATTGGCAGCGCCCACAGCTGTTCGAGAATTGTCACCTATTGCTAGGCTGGAATTCCCCGCTGCGGTGTTTGAAAACCCGAAAGCGGAGCTGGCAATGCCTGATACGTTGTTGCCATTGCCGAACGCTGTACTTTCTCTCGCCGTAGCGTTATTGCTTCTGCCCACTGCGGTGCTGGCGTCGGCTGTGGCGGTGTTGTTTATACCCGAAGCAAAACTGTCATTACCCGAGGCCGTATTGCCTTGGCCAAACGCCGCGCTGTTAAGACCCGAGGCGGTATTGCCGTTTCCGACCGCTGTGCTTTCTCTAGCTGAAGCGTTATTGTTTCTGCCTATTGATGTGGTGGCGTCAGATGAGGCGGTGTTGCTATGGCCGGTAGCGAAACTGTCAAGGCCAGAGGTCGTATTGCTTCTTCCGAAAGCCGAGCTGTTACGACCCGAGGCGGTATTGCCATTGCCGACCGCTGTGCTATCTCTCGCAGTAGCGTTATTGCCTCTGCCAACTGCGGTGCTTGTGTCGGCTGTGGCTGTGTTGGCATGACCAGTGGCAAAGCTGTCAATGCCAGCGGCCGTGTTGCCGCTACCCATGGCAGTGCTACTACGACCTGAAGCGGTGTTGCCATTGCCGACCGCGGTGCTATCTCTTTCAGTAGCATTATTGGCTCTGCCCACTGCTGTGCTTGTGTCGGCTGTGGCTGTGTTGGCATGACCAGTAGCAAAGCTGTCAATGCCAGAGGAAGTGTTGCCGTTCCCTATAGCGGTGCTAGAACGACCCGAAGCTGTATTGCCATTGCCAACCGCAACGCTTTCTCTCTCTGTAGCGTTATTGCTTTTACCCACAGCTGCACCGCCATCGCCTGAAGCTGTGTTATTTTGTCCGGCAGCGAAACTATCAATACCTGAGGCAGTATTCTCTTTGCCGAAAGCCGAGCTGGATCTTCCTGAGGCGGTGTTGTTACTGCCCACGGCCGAACTGTCAAAATTAGAAGCGGTATTCGAATTGCCCAGAGCCGAACTCCCAATATCAGAAGCGGTGTTGGTATTACCCACTGCTGTACTGTTACTAGTAGTTGCGGTGCTTCCCACTCCCAGACCCAAAGTGTTCACACCTGTCGCACTACCGAACCCAGCAGGTGCCTGAAGGTTGCCTCCTCCGGACCCGTCGCCCAAAAGAGTTTCTGCCGAGGCATAAGGACAGGAGCCAGACAAGGTGAATAGAATTGACAATCCGATATTGGCAACTGTTTTAGTCTTTAAAAGCATTTGAGGCTGTTTCCGTAGGTAGACAATTGAATGAAGTATGGCCTGGAAAGCCAATTGGTTCAAGCCTTTACGGAATTGCTTCTGCTCGCTGTTCTACTTAGGCAACAATGATCATGTAGTCAACAGATGGTAGGAGCACCATTTGTAGTGCGTTGTCTTCTGCGCATTCACCAATGGCACCAAAAATAGTTGATTTATTTAACAAAAGTAATTGCAACTTGTTCCTGGCTTGTGCGTCGGCCCCACCAGTTAGATCGCTCATAGGAACGGAAAAGTGAATCAAATTGGTAAATATCTCCAAACTACAGCTGTTGTAGCTAGCGTTCTCGTGACGCAAACCCTGACTGCATGCGGTGGCGCGAAGACTGCTGATACTAGCAATCTTCCACCCGTAGACGAATCGAATCGCACCAGTTATGGATCGAACGTTAACAGCCGCCCGGCTGAAGCTCCACGTTCTGGTATGTCAAACGGCCAGAAAGTTGCCTTGCTCGCTGGCGCTGCTGCTGTCTATTATCTGTATCAGAAAAACCAGAAGGCTAGAGCGGCCGGTGATACCACCGAACCTCAGTATTATCTATCGAAGAACGGTCGGGTTTATTACCGTGAGGCCGGTGGCCGTGTTCACTGGGTGACTGCACCGCAGGGTGGCATTAGTGTGCCTATGGATGAAGCGCAGCAGTATCAAGAATTTGAAGGATACGACGGTCGCACAAGCGGACGCAACCTAGCAGGAATTGGAACTTCCAATTAGCATCAAAAAGAAGAGGATTTGAAAATGAGTTTATTGTCGCTTTTAAATGACATAAAGAAGGCCATCTATGATGACCCGGATACACCGCACAAGCCAGGGCACGATCCAGACGGCCTTATTGGTGGAATAGAAAATTTATTCGGTATGTACGGTGACAAGAACGAAGATCGTTCAGTGAGACCCGCTAGTCAAGATCCAATGGGTGACCCTGGTGAAAGCGGTGGACAGTTTGGCAATGTTCGTCCAGCCAGCGAAGACCCTCTAGGCGATCCAGGCGCTGGTAGACGAAATGTCCGACCAGCTAGCGAAGATCCGCTCGGCGATCCTGGGTAAACCTGTTGTTGAGTCGTGCGCTTTAGCTGACGATTAACTCAAAAGAATAGACTAAACGCTCCTTCCTTTTTATAGAGGAAGGAGCGTTTCTATACTGACTCCGAAGTATTTTGCAACGATTGTGAGATAAGCCGTTGATCCGCAAAAAGAAAGGCACCCACGTAAGTGAGCGCCTTTCTTTTTTGCTTAGAGCAGTTTAGATTCTAAACAGCTTTTACAGCTTGGTCGTTAACGCGTTTCACGTCTGTTGCACCGTGGGTTTTGAAGATTTCTTCAGCGCGTTTGAGGTCGTCATTGTTCTCGCTGTGGGCAGCGATGAGTACATTGCCTTCCATCAATTTGCCTTCGAACATTTTTGCTTCATATTCTGGAATACCCAGACCGATTAGAGCACCAGTGACGCCACCAAGAGTTGCGCCAACACCGACACCACTAAGAGTAGCCATAATAGGGCCAGCAGCAATGAATGGTCCTACGCCTGGAATTGCCAGGGCGCCGATACCAGCAAGAAGACCAAGTGCTCCGCCGATGATACCACCGGTTGTGGCTCCAGTTGCAGCTCCTTCTGGTGCTTTGGTTGAATTATCGTGAGCAAAGTCTTTGGTGCCTTGCTTATCGGGGAAAAGCACGGACAGGTCGCTGTTTAGAAATCCTGAATCTTGCAAAGCGGCGACTAGACTTTCTGCGTCAACACGAGTTTTGACAAGTCCGATTACTGATTGTGACATGGTTTATATCCTTTAATTTTAGTACTACTTGTAATTTGGTTTTGAAGTCCTAATGTGGCTTAACTGCAACACTAAGTTGAGTTTTAATGCCTTTAACTCCAGCGCAAGATTTGACTAACTCTTCGAGTCTTTCTTTTTCTTCTACGCTATTAACTGGACCGCGAAGAACTACGAAATTGCTGTCTGAAACAAGAATTTTTATGTTCTTGGCGTCCATAGAAAGGTCTTTCTGGTCCATGATAACTTTGCGAATATTGCCAAGAATTTTGATTTGTTCTTTGCCATTGCCTTGCTTATCGGCTACCACAGCATTTTCTTCTAAGGCGCCTTGGTTCTGTTTCGTGTTGTCCGCTTTTACTGGTTTCGCTTGTGCGGTGTTCACGCTGATCACCAGTAGTGCACAAACGCCAGCAGATGCCAATAAACTTTTCATTGCATTCACCCTTTGTCGTATGATTTTGTACGATTGAGGCAACAAATCGTGCTCAATCATCGCTCGCCTTGTGACACAACAAAGGTGAATAAGTTCCATTCAAAATTGAATTTTATTTCCTGGTCATGACAACGTGGGCTCAGAATTCGAGATCATCGCTGTCTATTCGAAACCGGCATTACTTAGCTTTTTTAACTGTTGACTGGTTTCTGTGACTAAGTTCTCAACCAGTTCCTTTATAGGTAGAGTTTTTGCCAGTCTTCCGTTCTGACCTGACCAAAGATTGGTGTAGTCAATTTCGCCTCTTTGATTAGCTGCTTTACGAATAGACGCTGTCAGCAGATTTTGAAAAGGGAACGGGAGAATCGGTGAATTGGTTTGGTCATTTTCGAGAATATAGTGATTGCGAATTCCACGAGCTGCGCCACCAGAGAAGACGCTCGTAATCACTGTATCGTCACCATAGTGCGTTTGTACTGCTTTTTTGAAGTTAGCATTAACCGGACATTCTGTTGTCGTTAAAAATGCAGTGCCCATTTGTACAGCGGAAGCTCCCAGCGCTAGCGCTGCTGTAATACCGCGGCCATCCATGATGCCACCAGCGGCGATGACTGGTATATTTACCGCATCGACAATTTGAGGAATTAAGGCCAAGCCACCTATCAGTGAACTCTCGCTGTCACCAATAAAGGTGCCACGGTGTCCGCCGGCTTCGCTGCTTTGCGCAACGATGGCATCGACTCCAGCTCGCTCTAAGGCGAGAGCCTCTTTGACATTGGTGGCAGTGCCTAGCAAAACAGTACCGATATTTGTAAATGCAGTAATCCATTGTGCACTGAGAATTCCCAAAGTAAAAGAAAGCACAGGAACTTTGCTATCTAAAACAGCCTTAAGTTGCTCATCTGCATCAATCAAGCGAATAGATTCGTTAGTTGGCGGAGTAAGGTGAAACCTATCGTAGTATCTCGTTAGCGCCTGGCGTGCCTTTTCAATAGCACCAGCTTCAGGCTGGCTGAGATTATTCAAGGCGAACAGGTTGACAGCAAATGGTCTATTTGTCCTTGAGCGAATATCTGCTACTGCAAGCTTGATCTCGTCGGCAGTGCGGTACTGTGCGCCTAAAGAGCCAAGTATTCCGGCTGCTGATGCTGCTGCCACAAACTCAGAATTGTCGCTACCAGCCATGGGAGCTTGAATTATTGGATAGCGAATCTTCAGAAGTTCTATTATTGCTCGACGATTTTCCATGGTGCCTCAGAAAATTATTGCCAGGGCATTAGGACGATGCTGCCTTTGGCTGTATTGGCAGATATTCTTCGGTGGGCTTCGGCCGCTTCGGCGAGGGGCAAGGTGCTGTCGACAATCGCCCTGATTTTTCCTTCTCGAATTGGCGTAAGCCAGGCTGCCAAATCTTCAATGTCGGCATTGAGACATCCTCGAATTTGCTTCTGTCCAAAGAAGAAATTTCTGATATCAAATTTTACTTCTGTGCCTGCCATGAAGCCTATTGCCACAACTATGCCCTGGGTTTTTACTGCCTCGATGGTCTGGGCAAAACCCTTGCCGCCAAGGCTATCTATGGCGACATCAACTCCGCGGCCAGCGGTCCATTTCTTAACTAACTGGAGGTAATCTTCACTGCTACTATTTATGATCAGATCTGCCCCGGCGCTTTCTGCCATGGCAGCAGATTCGCTACTGCGGACAGTAGTCGCGACGGTTGCACCGAGTGCCTTCGCTACTTGAATGCTCGTCACCCCTGTAGCGGAACCACCTGCGTGAACAAGAACGTGGTCACCATGTTTTACTTCGCCTGATATTTGCACAGCTCTTATAGAGGTCAATAGAGGCACAGGCAAAGATCCTACTTGCTCTTGAGGAAGGCCGGTGGTGTCTGACAATACCCATTCTTGAGGAGCGACAATATATTGGGCGTAGCTGCCTTGCAGCTGGAGACCTCGCAGAGCGTAAGTGCTAGCTGAAGTAGCTGGTCGCACTTTAAATTCTGCTGGGTCTGTCGGATAGCCTGGCATAGCAATTACTCGCTCACCGATTTTAAAGCGCGACACGCCTGCTCCAACTTCGGCCACGTCACCTACGGCATCTAAGCCGAGCACATGGGGGAAAAGTAAATTCGGGTCTATTTCACCGAGGCGAATATAGTGATCAAGTCGGTTGACCAATGCAGCCTTAACTTTGATTAAAACCTGACCGGCTTTGAGTTCCGGTTGCTCGATCTCTTCTAGTTTCAGAACATCAGGATCGCCAAATGATCTAATGACAGCTGCTTTCACTTTTTCCCTATACTATTGTTGTAGATTTTGCAGCAGATATACTAACATTATTAAACTGCGGGAGGCTCTAAATTTTGTCATTGTCACGACGTATGCTATTAGGTCTTGGCATAGCCGTTGCTGGGACACTTTTAGGTCGCAGTGGAGAGGCTAAGCCAAATGCAATAACTGCTACTGAAAGTACTATTGATGGTTCTCCTGATGGTTCTCCTGATACCACCAGTGGTGAAAGAAGCGTGCTTGTACGGTATAAGTTTCAGACCGTTAATGGCAGTAAGATATTTTATCGTGTCGCCGGCGATGCTAGCAATCCTGCCATTTTGCTTTTGCACGGCTTTCCATCATCTTCGAGAATGTTTGATCGGCTAATGACACTTCTTGCTGACCGTTTTTACTTGATAGCTCCCGACTATCTAGGCTTTGGTCATAGTGATGCGCCATCTTCCGAGACTTTCAAATACACTTTCGACAATATCGCAGAATCAATCAGTGTTTTTACTGAATTGGTAGGTTTGAAGAAATTCGCGCTCTTCATGCAAGACTATGGTGCTCCGGTGGGCATGCGTATTGCTACAGCCCACCCTGATCGGGTCACTTCGCTGATAATTCAAAACGGTAATCTCTACGACCAGGGCCTCGGCCCTGCATGGGAAGCACGTCGTGCTTTCTGGAATGATCGCAAAGCGCATGAAGCGGCTTTGAAGGAAAATTTCTTGTCGTTGGCAGCCACTCGCAGCCGCCACATTGGTCACGACCCTGATATTGAAAAGTATGATCCAGATCTTTGGACTGATGAGTTCGCCTTTCTAAGTCGCGGCGGTCAAAGTGAAATTCAGTGCGAGTTATTTTACGATTATCAGAATAACGTTCGGCTTTATCCGAGCTGGCAGGCTTGGCTAAGAGAGCATCAGCCACGCACGCTAGTGGTTTGGGGGCGCTATGATGCGTCTTTTACTGAGAGTGGTGCCACTCTTATCAAAAAAGATGTTCCTGGTGCGGCCGTGCATCTACTCGATGGCAGTCATTTTGTCATGGACACATGTCTCGAGAAGGTCTGTGATTTGGTAAGGAAATTCTTGTCTTGAGTGCAGTCAACAATCTATTGAGTATTGACGATAATGAGGTGCCAGTGAGTATTAACGAAGACATTGTTCGTGATTTTGAACTTTTAAAGCAGGAGTTGAAAACAAAAACTGAAGAGAAGAATATGGGAGCTCCTGAGTTAGTATATATTGAGCATGATGATTATCATGCAAAGTACGTTGGGCGCACCGATAGTGGAGTACAGTTTTTCTTCCCTCCCATTTTTGTACCAGGCGGGGATGAATTTGAAGTCTTATTTCTCTTCAATGACGCTGGCGATTTAATCGAATCCAAAATAGAAAACTTCGGACCTCGATCGACATATGATGCTGAAAAAGCTGACGCTCTGAGAGTCGAGTGGATGGCCCAATTGGAGCCGTTTCACTTTCAAGACATTCAAGTGAAACCATTTTTTGTCGAACATAGTGGTGAATTGATAGGGTTGATTCCTTGCAAATATGACGATTATTGGACAGTCGAGGTTTTGCCTGGCAATGTAATGTGTTTTACTGAACCATGGGATTCTGGTATTTACGATACGTAGTCTGAGCCTGGCCCAATATTTCTGCACAGATCAATAGCTACCAATCACTTCAATTATTCAATGATCTATCTCGTCATGCCTTCTTCAGTAGCCAACCCTAGTGAGCCATCTTCAGTGTGCCTGATCGGTAAAAACTCTTCTTCAATTGGATCGTAGATAAAGACATCACCAGTCTCAATATCGTAAACCCACCCGTGAAGCTCAACTTCACGCTTCCAGATTTTTCGTGCAACACATGGAAGAGATCTTAAATTTTCCAGCTGCATCAATACATTTTCTTGCACAATAACGCTGTGCTGCCCATCATAATCTAAATCAGTGTAGTGCTTCTCCACCAATTCTCTTGCTTTGAATGCACCTGCCAACCACTTTTCCACACTAGGCATGTTTGTCAAAGTTTCTGGATTGAGCACCCCTGACATGGCACCACATTTAGTGTGACCGCAGACAACAATATTCTTGATGTTTAGTGCTTCAAGAGCGTACTCGATAGTTGCTTCCTCCCCGCTGATATGATCATCATGAGGAGGCACAATATTGCCAGCGTTGCGTATGGTGAACAGTTGGCCAGGGTCAGTTTGAGTCAGCAGGTTTGGAACCACCCGCGAATCCGAGCAGGTGATGAAAACCACATCAGGATTTTGCCCTTTTGCAAGATTGCCGAAAAACTCTTCGTTTTGCTCGTGAATCTCGGTGCGAAAATGGTGCAGACCATGGTGAAGCTTATGCAATTTGCCCTCCGGCGGAACAGTGCCTATTCAATTGTGCCCAGTTTTGCGCCGCCACGGTTCCCGGAGATGAAGGCCAAGATTAAATCTTACCGAAGCGCTAATGTAGTCAAAGGGCTAACTTTTTCCTTCCCTTGCGAGCTGTTCTAATCCTTCAACCCAAACACTATTTTTTGCTTTTTTGGCGGCAGCAATCAGTTGCGAGTGCGAATTAGGCTGCCCATATGCCAGATATTTAGTCATAACTTCTCGACCAATATCGCCTTCTTTTAAGGCTGCAGCTGCTTCAAATAATTCAAGAGCAACTTTTAAAAGCGCTTCAATTGTTGCTTCAATTACTTCTTCTTGCTCATCTTCAGAGCTGTAATCAGATTCTTTATCGCTAAGCAATTTAGACTCGTGCAGTAAGAGTTTCTTTTGCATGAAAGCCAGTGTTTCTCTATCTAATTCATCGTACAGCCTGCGGCCAACTATTTGAGATGCTGCGGTCTGACGGATAAGACTTAGTGCGGCACCATGCTTGCTGCCCTCGGCTTTCAGCTTGAAATAGACGTTAAGTGTGCGCTCGGGCTCAATTTGCCCATTGAGTGCGGCCCATTCGTTAATGCATGTCAAATCTTGACCGGAAGTGATCAACGCTTCTTTTTGGTCGCGCATTTCGACTAAACATTGCATGGCCGGTTCATACACATCAGCCAATGCTGCCAGGTCTGCCAGTATTATGGTTAGTCTTTTCTCTTGCCAGTCTGTTCGCCCACGGCTGCCATTGAATACTTCTAGGTAGCGCATCAAGGCCCCCTCGTATTCGCCGTCGTCGAAATTGCTTTCTGCTTCTATATGCAGCAAAGCTAAATCATCGCCGACACCAAAATCGATTATTTGATCTTGTTCGTTCACTTCCTGCTACCTGAGTACCTGAATATCTGAATGATAATTATTTGACTGATCCCATGAGTTTCTTGACGAATGGTGTGAGCCCAGCTAATAAACCGGCTGCTGTTAGTGCGGCGATTGCCATGGCACCAAACATGTACGACATAGAGCCACTAGAGTCAGATTGTAGGAAGCCACTAAAATAGCCAGCGAGTCTATTTCCTATTGCTGTTGAAACAAACCAGCCGCCCATGGTCAAGCTGGCAAGCCTAGCTGGAGCTAGTTTGGTTACTGTGCTAAGGCCCACAGGACTTAAGCACAGTTCGCCTAGTGTCTCAACAAAATAGACAGTGATCAAGAAAATTGGGCTTACTTTGCCCTGTGCTGTTAGTATCGCCGCTGGTACCATGATGGCTATACCGATACCGAGAAACATCAAGCCAAGTGAAAACTTACCTGGGCTGGAAGGCTGCTTCTCGCCCATTTTGATCCAGAGCCAAGAAAAGACTGGCGCTAACAAAATGACATAGGTTGATTGTAGCGACTGAAACCAGCTCGAAGGAAATTCCATGCCAAACAAGCGGTTATCAGTCAATCTATCGGCAAATATGTTGAGACTAGATCCTCCTTGTTCATATATAGACCAGAACAAGGCGTTGAAGACAAAGAGGCAGAGTAGTGCCCCTAATTTTTTCAATTCATCAGGAGTAAATAGTGGTGCTTTGGCTGGCGTTATAACAGGAGCCTTCATTGGGTCTTTGACAGAGTCGTCAACAGTCTCAGCGACTGTAATTGTGTTTTTTACTTCAACAGTGTCGCTCTCAACGTCTTTGATGTCATGGGGCGCGACTTCGTCCCTTTCAATTTTTCCCCCAATTTTATCGAGCAATTTCCATTGCATTAGTAAATGAATCAAACCGATGCACATGCCCACTCCAGCAGCGGCGAAGCCAAAGTGCCAACTTGATTCGGCTGGTAAACCAACTTTTGTCAGGATGGTTTTAAAGTGCTCGCTCTGGGCCAAGTATCCACAAACAATCGGTGAGAGCGTTGCCCCCATGTTGATACCCATATAGAAGATAGAAAAGCCAGCGTCGCGCCTTGGGTCATTGAGATGATAGAGGCGACCGACCATGGTGCTGATGTTTGGCTTGAGCAGCCCAGTACCAAGAACAATTAAGAGCATGCCGCCATAGAAAGCACTTAGAGCCGGCAAGACCATAGTGAAGTGGCCAAGAGCAATTATTATTCCGCCGAATAGAATTGCTTTGCGTGCACCGAGCATACGGTCGGCGATGAAGCCTCCAGGAATAGCAGTGAGATAGACGCACATAGTGTATATGCCATAGATTTCAGAGGCGTGTGCAACAGTAAAACCTAAGCCACCTTGCACCACCGGTGCCACCATGAATAAAACCAAGATGGCACGCATTCCGTAGTAGCTAAAGCGCTCCCACAATTCGGTGAAGAACAAGACGTTGAGGCCGCGGGGGTGCCCGCCTATACCGCCTGTTTCTAACACTTGGCTGTCAATCACTGCATTCATTTATAACTTCGCTAACCACCATACATAAGGAACATCAGAGCTGCGCTTGCTACGAAACCCTATAATACAGCCACTTTGAAGCTAGATGATTGAACAATAACGTGGGTCATTAAGCATATGCAATTGACTCAGGCCTCATGTCATGGGCGTTAGAACGTTGTCTGTGAGCGCTTAAACACGGTTGTAAATTTCTTTGATTTGAAACCCGTGCTCTGTGACGCATTGGAAGAATTTATCTTGACGTACCTGCGAGGCTTGATAGTGGGCGTTTTCAGGAGGTTGATGCTTGTTAGGTTTCAGGGCTTGTATATAGCGCCGTTATATAAAGTGCATCATTCATGCCGTA
>Ga0172379_10005064_pt1 | contig 18748 bp, 20 predicted proteins | sample GrowelOW334metaG_FD_119756 | JGI IMG/M metagenome (GOLD analysis project Ga0172379, IMG submission 119756) | Groundwater microbial communities from an aquifer near a municipal landfill in Southern Ontario, Canada - Groundwater well OW334 metaG | ecosystem: Environmental > Aquatic > Deep...
TCCCGCCTTTTGACATTCTGCACGCCACGCGTCGCTCACTGCCTGCCGACGATCATTCTCATGAAACTTCAACATGCCATCAGTTACGACTACTCGAGTGTCTTGATTCATAAGCTGACGAAGCGCCACAGGAAAACGCGCACGCTGAATTCGCTCTGCAATAGGCTCAAGCATTCGAATGTCTGGCAATGACCGATTCCCAGCAACTACATACGCCGATGCTCGTTGAACACGATAAGATCGCGGCAATAACGGACGAATCCATCGATTTACTGCACGAAGCTTTAATAACACATCATCTCTGTCCATTATCGGCGACAATGAAGCAATCCACATTTGAAGATACGGATCCTCAGATCCAATCTTCAACGAAGCAAGATCAAGATGATTCGTGTCAACAAAAAAACTCAAACACATTGGATCGCGTACCGTCTCTCCAGGCCGAAGTCGCAACAATGCCAATACTCCAGTCAGTACCAACCGTGTCGACCAAATACGTCCAGGCTTAGTAACAACAAAGAGATCAATGTCACTTGTTTCTTTTGTAAAAGAGAATGCGAGCGAATTACAAACTGCAATCATCTGCACCCACGGCAACCACGACGCAAATGTCGCAAAAGCCTTTGCTCGACGAGATTTGCGCAATGCGTCTGTTACTCTTGAGATTCGCTCATGCCGCCACCCATCAACATTACCGATTGCCCAGAATCCAGAAAAACCAGAAACGCCATTATTTCGAAGCCACTGAGACTCATTTAAACAAGAATCGATCTCAAAAATAGTCACGGCTCCAATATCACACCATTTCCAAACCTCAAATGTCGTCAACGAAAACTCTGTGTACTTTGTATATGCAAGAATGCGGAAAATCGACTGCTCAAGCAACGTTGGCATATCATGACTTTTTGGTACGAATAGCCCATGTTGTTCCAGTTCGAATCATGTGTCCAACACCAAGAATAATAAAAACCGCATCACGCAAACGAATGATCATCGAAAACGCAAGTGGATTCATGCCAACACCCAACGCCACAAACACTGCAGCAAAACCACCTTCAAATAAACCGAGTCCTCCAGGAACCGGCAGGAGAAGTGCAAGCCCAGGAAGCGAGCTGATCAAGAATGCCTGTGCAAAATTCAACGAAACACCAAACCCCCATGCAATATAAAACGTTTCGACAACACGAAACGCCACCATCGCCATTGATAAAATCGAAATAATGAAAACTCTCAAGGCGCCTCCAGCAAAGAACTTTTGCATCAATTTTTCTGTATCTTCCAACCAACATTCAAAACCTTGTAATCGTTTTATCTTGCTCAATCTGAATCGATGAAAAAATGGATACGCGATCGACTTGCCTCGAGCAAGGGCGAAAAAGAACATCATCAAAATACCAAATGCTATGAGAAGTCCGATTCCCATGATGACCAATGTCTGCGTACCACCCTGACGCTCAACCAGCGCAAGAACAACGCCTAGCGCAATGAACACCACATAAGAGCAGAGCTCGAAAGCAATATCCAGCGTTGCAGAGGCAACTGCGCTCTGACTTGGCACACCGTCTGCACACAAAAGCGCCACACGAACTGGCTCTCCTCCAGCTTGGTTCAATGGAGTGAGGTATCCAAAAGCATATCCCGTCATTCTATGCCAATACATCCGCCAAACCGAAAGTTTATAACGCTTTTCAGAAACTTGCCTATGAAGAATCATGGTCCAGCGAATACTGTAAAGCATGAAATTCACCATCGAGATACCAACAAAACCAACGAACGGCCAAAAACCAAAAGCACGAATATGTTCAACAATATTTCCGAGTCCTTCGCGAGCAAGAAGTACGTATAAAAGCGTAATCCCAAGAGCGGCACTCAATGCCACTCCGATCGTTTTTCCAGATACCATAATGGTGCAAGTGTACAACAAAAGACGCGTTGTTCGCGTCTTTTGGAAAACTTTTATGCTTTTGGCTTCAGGAAGAAAGCATACATTCCATACGTGAATGCCGTACTCACCACAATGTACAGCGTTACACCACCAAGCAATGTTGTTGTACCAAGCACGATCATTGTAATCGGCAATGCGTAGAGCATCATTTTATTCATTGTCGCAGTCATGTCTTCATCAAGTGCAGCAGTTGTTGCCTGTGCGGTTTTTGGCGGTCGACGCGTAACCATTTGCTTTGCCTGGAAATACTGAAGAACGCCAGAAAGTAAACCAAGCGGAATCGATATCTTGCTCAAATCAAGCCCAAGGAAAAATGGATTCATTGCTCCAGGATTTTGCACAAATGTATAGAGAATCGATCCGTTAACCGTATGAATTCCTGCAGCAAGAGCCTGATACAAAGCAATAAATACCACCAATTGCACAATGGTAGGCAAGCACGAAGCAAATGGATTTACATTATGTACTTTGTAAACGCCCATCAATTCTTTCGCCATCCCCTCCTTATCGTCCTTAAACCTCTCCTTAATTTCCGCAATTTTTGGCTGAATTTCCTGTAGCTCTTTCTGCGCCTTCATCGACTTATACGTTAACGGCAACACCACAGTTTTCACCAAAACTGTAATCACAATAATTGCGAGTCCTAATCCACCCCAAGGCGCCAATGTGTAAACAAAGACCAGCGCGTTATAAATTGGTTGGTATAACAACGCAAAGAAAATATTTCCCATATTTATTCAACACCTTCTTTTAACAATTCAGACTCTACAGCGACGATTTCTGGAGACGCAATCTCAACGGGACGTTCGCCTTCTGCAGTTCGCTCTTGAATGTTCACTTTCCATCCGGTCAATTTGGCAGCAAGGCGTACATTTTGCCCTCCACGACCAATGGCAAGGGACAACTGATCACTTGGAACGACAACAATGGCGGTGTGCTCAGTATCATCAAGTTTCACTTCAAGAACTTTTGCCGGAGAAAGAGAATGGGTAATAAATTCTCGTGGATTGTCGCTCCATTCTACGATGTCAATTTTTTCACCGGAAAGTTCACCAGTAATTGTCTGAATACGACTTCCCCGCTGACCGATACACGCACCAATCGGATCAATGCCAGCATCAGTTGATGCTACCGCAACTTTTGAACGAGCCCCAGCCTCACGAGCAACAGCCTTTAAAACAACTGTGCCCTCGGAAACTTCTGGAATCTCTACCATGAAAAGTTTCTTCACCAATTCATCGCTAGTACGAGAAAGCAAAATTTGCGCGCCGCGCGTGCCGAGTGAAACTTCCCGAACGTAAAACTTTAATCGATCACCGGAACGATATCGCTCAGTAGGCATTGCATCTTCCGGCTTTACAATTCCAGTAGTCCGACCAATGTCCACTAAAATGATTCTCCCCTCACGACGCTGAACTGTCCCAACAATCACGTCGCCCTCAACGCTCTTGAAGTCATTGAAAATAATCTCGCGCTCTGCTTCACGAAGCTTCTGCGTAATAACCTGTTTCGCAGTCATCGCCGCCATTCGACCAAACTCAACGGCCTGTGGCAACTCAGTACGAATAACATCCCCAACCTTTGCGCCCATTTTCAAAATCTGCGCCTCAGACATCATGATGTCTGTTTTTGGATTGAACTTTGGACCAATCTCGTCAACCGAAATCTCTGTTGGAGGAACAAAGTCGCCAAGTGCACGCATTGCCTCGCGACGAGCAGACTCTTCTGCTTCGCGCTTTTTCACCTCTTCAAGTTCTTCTGGAGTTATATCTTCAACAACAGTTTTCACGTCAAAAATACGCGCCAAACCTGTTTCCGTATCAAACTTCGCTTCAAGATTATGGTATTTATCACCAAAATCTTTTCGGTATGCAGCGGAAATCGCCGCCTCGATAGTCTCTAAAACATTTTCATATGAAAGTCCCTTTTCGTCACAAATCTGTCGGATTGCTAACTCTATCGCACTTGGCATAAAGATTGTTATTCAATTTTTTTAACAGTTAGACCTGGCTTTGTGGCCAGGTCTTCATGGGAAAAACTCTATCACAACACATAAACTCAGGCAATTCCGGTCACAACCTTCAATCGTGCAATATCGATACGATGCTCTTCTATTTGCGGAAGAATGCCTTCATTAATCACATCGAGGATATCGTCACGCATTTGCAACATGTCACGACGCAACGCCGCTACTTCCCCCTTCACGATCGAATATGTCTCATCACGAATCTCTCGCTTCAAAATCTGATTATTTTCTTCAAACATCCCACGAAGAAGCTGAACGTCATTTTTGCTAAGCATACAAATGGAATAAAGAATAATTCATGGGGAGCTTTTTTATGGTATCACACGCCAATAATATGCGTGATCTTCGGCGGAACTTGATCATATTCAATGGCGAGAACGTCTATTCGCCATAGCGCATTTGGATAATCATTCATAAACGCCTCTCCGACCATCGCTATTTTTCTCAACTTCGACTTTGTTACAGCTTCTTCTGGATATCCAAACTCATGATCATGCCGAGCTTTTACTTCAACCATGACAAACTCTTCACCGTCCTTTGCGATGAGATCGATCTCACCAAATCTATTTCTATACTGTCGATCAACAATAACCATTCCTAATGATTTTAAAAACGCAGCAGCGTCTTGCTCTGCCGCGTTTCCAAAAATCCTCCGTGGGTCAACCATACATTAGCGCGATCGACGTGGAAGATACTTATTTACATCTGCCCGCGACTGTTCACGATGCTGCAATACAGGAACTTCACGTTTTACGAATCGGATTAATCGAAGAACTGCAATCAAAGCACCAACAAAAATTACTAAAAACCAAAATCGCGCACCAAAAAACTGAATCTCTTCAAAGGTAAGAAAGAACCAAATCAAACCAACAACTCCAGTTGTTGAACATATTCCAGCAATACGCTTCAACATTTCTGCACGATATCTATCGTACGATCCATTACGAATCATCATTCTAATAACGGCCCCAGCAATAATACTTAGAGCGAATACAGCAAAAAACATTGCCTCAAAAGTCGATGCTAAACGTGTAGGAGTCAGGTCAAGCCAAAAATGCCAATCCACTAACGGAGAAAAGAAATTCATATAGGCGCAATGGTATCGGAAGTTCTAATGGCTGTAAATTCTCCCCCAGTGATGCCGACTTGGCTGAAAATCAGCACATTTCTTACAGCCTCCTTCGGTAAAAAATGCATCGGCATTCTGAGGAGTAATTCGAAGAGACTGTGCTGGAGCGGCTCCATGCCTAGTCGCCGGCTCCCAATCAACAACCACAATAACCCCATCAAGTGCCAAAAGCCGACGCGCCTCTGCAACGGTTGATGCGAATTGGCCCGTCATCCAAAGTGTATTCACTAAGAAAATTCGATCGAGCGATTGCGGTTCTATTCCGTCAATTCCACCAAAACGCTCAATATCACCTCGAATAACCTTGAGGTGCGGAACCTCGCGTAATGCTCGATAGCCTCGTAACATCGAAAGCGCCTCTGGATGAATATCGACCGCAAAAACCACGCCTTCATCTCCAAGAATTTCAGCCATCGGCAAAACAAGATGTCCAGTCCGTCCAGCACCAAAGTCCGCCACCTGCATTCCAGGACGAAGTTGAGCAGCTGCGAGTATCACGCGAGCATCGAGTAAAGCGCTTCCAGACATAATTAAAAAAATGAACTAACCAAACTTCCTAAAAACATATCGAAGAGGTCCAACGTAACAACAATTCCAAGAATAATAATCGCAGTACCTAAAAGTTTATAAAAGAAATTCGTTGTTCCAAGATGCTCTTCCGCCCAATAGACAGGTCCAAGCATCTCTTCGAACCACATCGTCTTCCATACCATGAGCCACCCCATGATCATGATAAAAAGTCCGATGAAAATTCGCAAAATCATATATGAAATTTTAGCACAGAACATCAACCTCATTCCGATTTTTATCCATCAAAAAGACGTCCGGATTGGACGTCTTTTTGATGGTGCGCGGAAGAGGACTCGAACCTCCAAGCCATTGCTGGCACCAGCCCCTCAAGCTGGCGTGTCTACCAATTTCACCATCCGCGCGAATATGGTCCGTTTCCATTTGGCCCATTTTCGACTCAGACCTGCAGAAATTTCTTCGTCGTACCATGAAGTACGCCTCAGAAAATTTCTTTGGTCTTCATCGAAACTGGTCTCAAATGTAAACGTCCCCACGAACGAGCCGTACTATATCGGACACGTTGAAAAAATTCAAGCATTCCCGTATAGTGCCAGTCGTTCAGAATATTCATTCTGGATGCTTAGCTCAGCTGGTTAGAGCATCTCGTTTACACCGAGAGGGTCGGGGGTTCGAATCCCTCAGCATCCACCACAGAAAACCTCATAAAATAGTCCTTGGCTGTGTCGCCTCCTGCATGCGACCCTCACCGTACCAGTACGTACGGCTCGGGTCGTACTCGTCGGCTCCGTGCCATGAACTATTTTATGAGGTTTTCTTCGCTCTTCGCCATGCTACTCTTCGCTACATTTCACTTTTCCAAAATAAATAATTTTTGCTACGCTCTTTCTACCTATGTCTATATTTTCTCATCCACTGTTTGCACCAATCGGACGAATGATCGCCGTTCTTGCCGCAATCGTCGTGTTCATTGCCTTCATGATTTGGATAGGAAATATTCAAGACCATGCAAATGATCCGCAAAAACTTTCTGTCGACGTAAATGCAAGCGACTGGTTCGAAGGAGGATCTGACGCATCAGTAACGTTGGTGGAGTACAGCGACTTTCAATGTCCGGCATGCGGAATCTATTATTCAATGGTGAAGAGTTTGCACGAATCCTTCGGAGACCAAGTCAAAATTGTCTACCGCAACTTCCCACTCACATCGCTCCATAACAATGCGCAACTTGCTGCACAAGCTGCTGAAGCGTCTGGATTACAAGGAAAATTCTTTGAAATGCATGACCTTCTCTTTGAAGAGCAGGCTAATTGGAGCGAACTTTCAGATCCAACAGAAACCTTCGTATCCTATGCAACATCAATCGGACTCGATGGTGAAAAATTCCGAAGCGATCTTACCGGCGACATAGTCAAACAAACAGTCTCCGAAGATTTACAAAGCGGCGAAAGCTCGAACGTTAGCGGAACGCCAACATTTTTCATAAACGGTTTCGAGATTGATAATCCCCAAGGCCTAGGGCCGTTCACCGACGCGATCAATGCCGCACTTCTTTCGACTGTCACGGTAGACACATCTGCACCCTCAACAACAAACTAATCTATGACAGAGTCTCGATGGTTTCCGTTTCTTATTCTTGCGGTTTCTACGCTCGGTTTTATCGATGCAACATATCTCACCGTACAGCACTACGCCGACATTGGCCTTCCGTGCACGATTACTTATGGATGTGAAACGGTCACGAATAGTTCTTTTTCGATGATGTTCGGAATCCCCGTTGCGCTTCTTGGCGTCTGTTTCTACGTAAGCATCCTTTTTCTTTCTTACGCCGCACTAGAATTCAAACAAAAGAAACTACTCAAAGTAGTCTCTCTTCTCTCAATATTCGGTTTCGTGTTTTCTCTCTGGTTCGTTTTTGTACAATTTTTTATCGTTCATGCAATCTGCCAATACTGCATGCTCTCAGCACTCACTTCGACTACAATTTTCGTCGCCTCAATGGTCTATCTCTACAAACTCAAAACTTCCGTGACTTCCCCGTTACTAAGCGCAATGCACGAGGAATAACTCGAAAAACAAATTGTTTACCGTCTAATCGCTCACCGTCCACTAGGGCGGTGACGTTTGTTTCATACATAATTTCCATTTCCGAAAACGGCACAATGCCAATGTCGACTTTTTTATTAAACAAAGAGAATCTCGGCAACCGAATAATGAATGAGAGCCTACCATCAACGGGACTCTGCATGCCTGCATCATCTGGCGAAGCAAAATTTCGTACTTCAACCGTCGCCTTTCTCTGCGGTGTCATGGTGTACGCCTTGCCATGATGAACAACGAAATCACCATGGTCAATATGAACCGATTGTAAGAATCGCTTTCCATTAACCTCTCCAAGATCAAGTTCCTCAATGATTCGCGCACTTAAAACATCACAAGCCGCAACGCCAACAGGCATACCGAGCAATTCTGTCATCGCCCCTTGTGGACCAATAGGAAGAAGGGCGACAACTGTTTTTCTATCTCCAATCGCGTCGAGAACCCGACGAAGCGTGGTGTCGTTCCCTACGGCAACAACAGTGGTAACGCCGCTTCTAATTTCATCTCGGATAAGCTCATTCGGATCACGAAAAAGCGCCAAGCGTGCAATTTTGCCAGCGATTCCAAGGTCTGTTAGGCGTGTTTCAATCTGCGCAAGTTCGCGTTCAAAACGCCTATCCTGCAACGCCTCGTCGTAAACGTAGCAATACACACTTATTCTTCAACTGACTCAGTTCGCTTCTTTCCTTTTGGCACAACAACGGCCTCTGCGCCCATTCGAATCATTCCATTCACACACGCCCCAGGACCAACAACAAAGACTTCGGTTGTTACGTCACCAGTCAAAGACGACGACGGAAGAAGTTCCAACTTTCCACGAACCAAAATATTTCCATGAATTGTTCCGCTTACCAAAGCATTCCCCGCTTCAATGTCTGCCTCAACCAAGGCCTGTTCTCCAATGCGAAGGTCGCCTTGCGTTTTCACGTTGCCGTGCACCTCGCCTTCAATAATCAGGTCTCCTTCTGCAACTAGATCTCCTTCCAATCGAACTCCATGCGCAATTATCGTCTCCGATCCTGTTCCCTTTGCCATACAAAAAAGTTAATTTTTCATCTTCTGTATCACAAACTACATCTCTTTCACAACTGTAATATTCAATATCTCCATAATGTTACAAAGTACCTGCTCTACCGACGTCACCAGAGCCAATCGCGCGCAAACCGTTGCTTCATCAGCGCCGTCAAGAATACGAACCTCTGCATAATATTGCGAAAATAATTGCGCAACATCAAAAACATATTGAGCGAGAACCGATGGCCTTACCTCTGCTCCAGACTGCAAAATCACCTCTGGCATTTGCGCTAAAAGCCTAAGCAACGCTGCTTCAAGTGGATGAAGAAGTAGACCTGCATCTGGCCTTGAAACCAAAGATGTTTTTCCTTTAAGACTTCGAATACGAGCAATAGTGTAAAGAATGTATGGGCCAGAAAAACCCACCATCGACATTGCCTCTTCCATGTCAAATACAAGCACCTTTCCAGGATCCTGCCGCAACATCATGAACTTCATCGCGGCAAGCACCAATGTCATTGCATTCGCACGAATCTTCTTCTCTTTCCACTCCGAATGACGCAACTTTGTTGAATCCATGAGTCCAGTCAACATGGCATCACGCAAATCGTTATACCGAATGATATTTCCCTTTCTTGACGACATCGCACCTTCTGGCAACGTCACCATGTCGTAACCAAGATGAATGACTTCGCGTGGAAAGTTCATGAGTTTCAAAGTCGCCGACAATTGCTTCATTGCTAACGCCTGTCGTATGTCTAAAACAATCAACGATCTATCCGCTCGATAGTCACTTTCTTTGTGTAAAGCAAGTGCAAGATCTTTTGCGTTATACAGCAACGTTCCATCAGTTTTTCTCAACAAATTCATGCCAAGCCCCTGGGCTTCAAGATCGACAATCGTCGCACCTTCGCTCATTCGAGCAATGCCATCAGTTAACAGCTTGTTTACAATGGCGTGCGATTCGCCAATAAGTTCATGTTCGAGATAAATCGTATCAAGCACTAATCCATATTCGTCATACACAGCCTGCAAGCCATCAAGCGACCATTTCAGTGTTTTCTTCCATAGCGCAGTCCATTCGCCTTTCCCCTCCTCAAGTTCACGCTGAATTGCAGAAACTTCTGCTTTTTTTGTTTCGTCGTCACCAATCTCACGAGCTGCCTCGGTATAAATCTTTCCAAGAAAATTCAATCGATCTTGAGGTGCCGGCTCTTCATGCTCATGAAACTTCTTTAATGCCCACAAACATCGTGCAACGTTATTTCCAAGATCATTAATATACGCAATTGGAATTGATTCATATCCATTTGCTGTAAAAATATTTGCTATCGCCTGACCGAGCGACAAATTTCGCAAATGTCCAACGTGAACCTCTTTATGTGTATTCAGATTCGCGAACTCAACAAGTACACGCTTTCCTTTTCCCGTAGAGCCGCGACCGTATCGCTTTTTGCCCTTCAAAATATCCGAAAGGACAGCGTTGCCGTATGCAACAGGCTCAACAAAAAAGTTCACATACGGTCCTGTTGCAACAATTTTTCGAATCATCGATGAGGGACCAATTTTTGCCGCAAGCTCTGTGGCGATCTCCACAGGTTTTCTTCCCATGCCTTTTGCAAGAACAAAGCATGGAAAAGAAAAGTCGCCAAGCTCTGGCGTTGGTACGGAACCGATCATGTCTACAGTTATGGGAAACTTTTTTCCAATCGCTTTTTTAAGCGACGTAAGAACTTCTTTTTTTGCTAAGGCTTTTGCATGCATATTACGGAAGAAGCTTTATAAAGAATCGCTTTCCCTTCTGGAGAATAGCCTCCTCCTTTCTTGGATAAACCACAACATCAGGGTCGATAATGACTGAACCGGCAAGCTTTACCCCACCTTGCTCAATCAGTCTTCGCGCCTCGCCCTTCGATGACGCAGCCTGAGTTGCCACCATGACATCAACAATGGACATCGATGATGAAACTGATCTAAATTCAGAAATTATTTCTGGCATATCGCCATCACGAAACCTCGAATCAAACGACCCGCGAGCATCATTTGCTGCATCAATACCGTGATACATACGAACTAAATTCCACGCCAGATTCGCCTTAGAATCTCTTGGATTTTTCCCCTCTTGCAATGCATGTTCCTCAGATTGAACTTCCTCCATTGAACAGTCCGTAAGCAATGTAAAATATCGAACAATCATGTCATCGGATATTGTCATTACTAATCCAAACATATCTTCCGGTGCGCTTTCAAGCGGAATTGCATTTCCAAAACTCTTCGACATTTTTCGAACGCCGTCCGTTCCCTCTAATAATGGAACCGTGAGCAAGTCTTGCTCATGCTGATCAAAGCGACGCTGAAGACGACGACCCATATGAAGATTCAATAGCTGATCCGCTCCGCCGATTTCAACATCTGATTTTACCATCACAGAATCATATCCTTGCATAATTGGATATGTAATTTCCAAGACAGAAAGCGGATGCTCTGGGTCATCAATTCTCTTTTTAAAATCATCACGCTGCATGACCTGTTGAAAAGTTACAAGAGATGTAAGCCCGAGAAACTCTTGACCAGTCATCGGAATAAACCATTCACCATTGTGATGTATCTCGGTCGCATCAATATCAATAATCTTCGACGCCTGTTCAATATACGTTTTTTGATTTTCTCCTACCTCTTCTTTAGTAATCTTCTTTCGCTCCTCTGATCGACCAGTAGGATCCCCTATCATCGCCGTGGCGTCCCCAATAATCAAAACGGCCTGATGCCCAAGATCCTGAAATTGACGAAGCTTCCGTAGCGGAACCGTGTGTCCCAAATGCATATGCGGCGACGTCGGGTCTATTCCGAACTTAATCCGAAGGCATTCACCGGCTAACATTCTCTCTCGAAGATGATCTAACCCTATTACAGTGTCAACGCCTCGCGCCAACACCTCTTCGATTGCTTCAGGATCTATATTTACAAGTTTTTTCATATATCAAAATTATGACACGAGTGCTTCTTGTTCCTTTTTCAACGCACCATACTTTTCTTGCAGGTCCGATAGCTTTTGACGTTCAACTCCAATAACTTTTTCTGGTGCACGCTTCACAAAATCTTCATTCGCCAACTTTGACTCCTGCATTGCAATAAACTTTTCGCACTCAACGATTTCTTTCGAAAGTCGTGTCTTCTCTTTATCGAAATCAACTTCGCCAAGAGCCATATAAATAGACACATCACCAACCTGTCTCGACACAACTCCTACTCCAACTTCAGGAACTGACAACATCTCACCAGCCGACGCTTTCTCAACTCGAATGTCACATCTTCCAAGCCTCTCAAAAAGAGGCTTAACGGAAAGGAGCAAATCGACACGGTTTTGTGATTCTGAAAATATAGAAACAGCAGGAATTCCACTTGCAGGAAGCTTCTGCTCCGACTTCATATTTCGAATCATAATTACAATTTCTTGAATCCTTTCAAACGCATCCGCGTCCTCCGAAGACAGTTCATGAGCAACCTTCGGCCACTCCGCAACAACAATCATTCCGGAATCGAAATTCTTATAAATTTCCTCTGTCACAAACGGAGCAAATGGATGCCAGAGAACAAGGAGTCGCTGGAGGATATAAAGAAGAATGTCTTCTTTTCCCTTTTCGATCTTCGCAATTTCTAAGTACCAATCCGCAAAGTCATTCCACGTAAAGTCACGCAACACTTCAATCGCCAACGAAAAGTCGTATCGATCCATGAGCATACCGACTTTCTGTGTTGTTTCACTAAATCGAGCAAGAATCCATTTATCTGCCAATGTTTTCGGCATTACCGATTCAACATATCGTGCACCGCTGGAAGTCGTAAAAATAAAACGCGAAATGTTCCACAGCTTGTTCACAAGGTTGCGCGCAGACTCAACCTTCTCCGTGTAATACCGAGAATCATTTCCTGGGGTAATGCCAGAAAGAACAGAGATTCGAAGCGCATCACATCCGTATTCATTGATCACTTCGATTGGGTCGATTCCGTTACCTGATGACTTCGAAAACTTCTTACCGTCTTTGTCTCGAAGAATTCCATGAATGTATGCGTCCTTAAATGGAATCTGATTCACCGCATACGTACTCATCAAAATCATCCGCATCAACCAAAGATAAAGAATTTCATACCCCATCTGCATCCAGCTTGTTGGATGATACGTCTCAAGATCAGCAGTGTTCTTTGGCCAACCAAGCGTCGAAAAGGTCCAAGAACCAGAACTGAACCATGTGTCGAGCGTGTCTTCGTCTTGAGTCCAGCCTTCTCCTTCTGGCGCTACGGTTCCAACATAAAGTTCCATGTTTTCATCTCCAGAAGTAGATTGCTTCGCTTCGCTCGCAATGACGTTTCGATACCACGCGGGGATTCGATGCCCCCACCAGATCTGACGGGAAAGGCACCAGTCACGGAGATTCTCAATGCGATCAAGATAAAGTTTTGTAAATCGGTCTGGAGTAATTGTTACCTTTTGGTCGATGTTGCCGTTAAGTCCAGTAGTGACCGCTTCACGCATGAAGTCTCGTAGCGTCTTGCCTCTACCTGGAATTTCCTTATTCACATCAAGCCACCACTGGGTCATGGGGATTGCTTCAATAACGTCGCCATAACGGTCGGAAGTTCCAACATTCTGAGGGACAACCTCCTCTTTCTCTAAAAGATTATGTTCCTTCAACCAAGCCACAACTGCTTCACGCGCAGCTTCCACTGTCATTCCAGCCACCATCGATCCTGCTTGCACCGTCATCTTTCCATCGATACCGATGACTTGTTTGATCTCAATCACATCCTGCTTTGCTTTCTGCACTTCGTACATTCCAAAATCTATCGCACTGTGTGCAGGAGTCACCCCAAGAGCACCAGTACCGAATTCAGGATCAACTTCGTCACTTGCAATGACCTTGATAGACAACTTTGATCCTGCAAATTCAACGTCAAATGTCTTCCCGACAAATTCCTTGTATCGATCATCTGCTGGATGCACCGCAACCGCAGTATCGCCGACTTTTGTTTCTGGACGCGTTGTAGAAATTGAAATTGGAAAATCCTTACCATACGTAAATGTATACAACGTCGCTTCGCGTTCGATTGTGACGATTTCGTCATCCGAACAGGTTGACTGCCCCTTAACCGACCAATTCACTACTCTAAATCCACGATAAATCAAACCATCGTTGTACATTCGAGTAAAAAGCTCATTAACAGCAGCATTGCGATCATTATCGAATGTATATGCAAGACGGCTCCAATCTGCGCTCGTTCCCATTTTTTTTACCTGATTCAAAATCGTCGCTTTCGATGACTCTGCAAACTCTCGAATCTTCTCAAGCAAAGCCTCGCGCCCAAGTTCTTGTCGCGGATTCTTCATTCCTTCAGCCATGAGTTTCTTTTCGACTTTCGCTTGCGTGGCAATCGCAGCATGGTCTGTTCCTGGAACAAGAAGTACTTTTTTACCCAAAAGACGCTGGTAGCGAACCATTGCGTCCATAAGCGAATGCTCCAAAGCATGACCAAGATGCAAAACGCCAGTCACATTCGGTGGCGGCATGACCACACTAAAAACCTCTTTTCGCTCAGCCGCGTTCGGCAAATTCTCAGGCGTAAAATAGCCTGACTTTAGCCAAGAATCGTAAATCTCGTCTTCCACAAGCCTTGGTTCGTACGCCTTTTGCATTTCTTTTGCCATAGATGGCTGGAAGTGTAGACGAAACGAGCGTTTTTGAGTATGCTACTCCCCTTCGGAACCAATCCGAACGCCGCCAGTGGCCGGAAAGCCATCATTCAGAAACGTGAGGAATCCGTGAAACAAATCCCTTCGAAAATTCAGAGAACGATGCTCAGGGCATTCGACCGGGCACAAAAACGTGTAGAACGACACGCATCCGACCCTGATCACGAAATTCGTGCACGGGCTCTCCTGGCACTGTGGGTCCTGTCGAACAACATTGTCCTCGGGAACATCACCGAAGTTCCCTACGATGTCGTCCCCAGTGAACTCAGAGTCGCCAACGTGACTCCCGAGCTCAGGATTTTCTACGGCGGCTGGAACCTATTCAAGCTCTTCGAAGCCCTGCAGGACCTCGTCGAATGGCGCCTCGACCCCAGCGTCGCCACCACGGCCCAAATCCAACTCAAGTTCAGTGCGATCGAACAGAGAAAGTACGAGGAACGAGAGATCGATATCATCTTCCCGCACATCCCTATCACCCCGGCAGCACGAAGAGCCATCCTGGCTCAAAACGCATGTACTGGAATAAGAGGATGGGTAGTCGAAAAGATCAACAATACTCGCGTCACGATGACCGGGGCCAGCGCCACATTCGTCGTGCGCACGCCATCGAACGTCCGGTTCAACAAGACCAGCTCACGTTGGGACGTCGTCTCAAGCTGAGCCATACTCCCAACAAAGATTCAGCTCGGACGCCCCAAAGACTGGGGCGTCTAGTTTTTTTCGCGAACTTTTGCCATAGATGATGGCAAGTTTATAGGAAAAGGAGCGAATCTGAAAGATGACGCTCATTGACCCGCCTGCCTCTCCGACTTACGATTGCGCGGGACAACATTTCAACGCACGAGGAGCACACAATGGACCAGGCCAGACAAAGAATTCATGACGCTCGTACAGGAGCGGAAAAGCGCATAGCAGCGATGCTCAATGCACTTACTCATAACGAGAAGAAATACATCGTCTCATGGAAAAGAGCGATGGAGATTCTCTCGGAGCTCTGCGGAAAGATCGAAAATGCAGAATCGGCAACAATCAGAATCCCGTACAGAACCGTCATTTGGATTCCGCGACACCATGACATCGGATTGGAGATCTTCCGATTCTTCCAGGCTGTTCAGCTCTTTGCGGAATGGAAATCCAAACCAGGCAAAAGTAACTTCGGCGAAAACGACGTCATCATCACCTTCGAAAATATTGCAGCGAAAAACTGCAGGCCCGCCGTAGCATTCCTTCAGTGCAACGTCTCCCCGCTCGCACAGCGAGAAATTATCGCACTCGAGCTCTTTCAAGGAGAACGAACGGGAAAACTGATCATCGAACTGATGCATAGTAATTCTCAAGGGTGTCAAGCAGTCATTTCCGGTTGTGAAAATGGGCTCGTCGTCATCTCACTGCCAGAAACCGTATACCTGCTCAAAGACAACATCTGGATCACGAACCAAGAACGTCCATCCTGACCCCACGCTGCACCCCATCCTCCTCGGAGACTGGGGTGCATACTGTTCTTGACCAGAATTCGCTCAGCCGATAGGCTAACCCCTCATTTCTCTACCTCTGCATGTCCTTGGCGCCACACGAACAATTTTCTGAAATACTCAAGCGCACCAAACGTCCGGTCATTGTTCTGAAGGCAACGCCAACAGTCGACGACTTTACTGCAGCGTTCTGTCTTCGTGCATTTTTGAATACGCTCGAAAAACCATGCGAAATCGTAACAGTTGGTGGCGCAGCACCAGCCTCTTTAAAATTTCTCTCAACTTACACCGACGTTAAAAATGACTTTTCAAATATCAACGCGCTTTCCATTCGAATAAACACGGATCGGATAAAAGTAAATGGACTAACATACGCAATCGATGGCAGAGATCTCGTTGTGACAATTACACCCAAAACAGGAGCATGGAAAAATAATGACGCAAGGATTGCATGCAATGACTACGCATACGACCTCATTATCGCAATCGGAACACCAAACCGAATAAGTCTTGGAGAAATTCACAACAAATACGCCGATTTCTTTCTTCGAACGCCGATCGTTGTTATTGATCACGCACCAGAAAACGAACAATTCGGAGCAATAAATATCGTAGACCTTTCTGCAACAAGCACCTCTGAAACATGTTTTGAACTTCTCAATCGCATTGATGTTTCAGCAATAGACGCAACAATCGCAACAACGCTTTTTGCAGGAATGATGAGCAAAACAAAAAGCTTCCGATCGCCGAATGTAACGCCAAAAACGCTCGATGTTGCGCAGAAGCTTATGGAGGCCGGAGCAGAACGAGAAAAAATCGTTGAGCATCTTTACCGAACGCGCTCCGTTGAAACTCTCAGGCTTTGGGGACGGGCGCTTGCCAGATTGAAGAGCGACGAATCGATTGGACTGGTATGGACATTGGTAACGCGACAGGATTTCATCAGCGCAGGAAGTAGCATAGACATGCTCCCGGACGTTATTGATGAGCTTTTTTCAACCTCACCAGCCGCAAAAGTCGCCGCAATCATTTTCGAAACTTCAGATGGCCATATTTCGGCATATCTTCACGCAAACCATCCGCATGATTCGCTCACGCTCGGGTCTCCATTTCATCCAGTCGGAGCTCAAGAAATGTCACAACTATTTTTGACTGAATCTGACATTGTTTCCGCAGAGAAAAATCTCATTTCACACCTCAAAAAAGCGCTCCAATCATGAAAAGCTGCATGATATACTTTTGTCATGGATCCGCTTTGGTATTCCACCCGCGCCATGCCGGCACATCGCCGCATTGGCGCCTATATCGCAAACACCGCACCGCTCGGTTTGCTTTTTAAATTAACACGCGACATCCCGAGTGCAAAAATTGCCCTTACCGGCGGAACAGTTCGCGATGCAATCCTTGGAGTTCTCCCACATCGCGCCCATGTTCTTGTTCGGGACATTGCGCCACCAATGCTACAAAAATTTCTTCATGCTAACGGAGTCGTTACAAAACATACTGTCGGCCACTGGCACGTTACCCCACGTGGAACAAACGAAACAATCAGCATTTCAATACCCCACATTCGCAGCATGACACGCGGAGGAACCGTTGCCCGAACTCCAGATTCAAACGCATCCCTCCATGACGACCTTGCTGGCCGCGATTTTACAGTCAACGCCATGGCGTATTCGCTTAATGACGGCATCATTATCGACCCCTACGGCGGACTTCATGATCTTATTGGAGAAAAAGTGCTTCGGAGCGTGCACCATCCTGAAATCCATCTTTCTCAAGAACCAACACTCGTCTCTCGCTCGCTCCGCCTTGCGAGCCAATATGGTCTTCGCATAGAAAATAGTTTATGGCGCGCACTTGGACGTCATCATGCAGGAATCCACAAAACCGATCATGACAATGACGGAAATAGTATTTACGTTATTCCGCGAGTTCGCCTTGGCCACGATGTACTCCTCGCTCTTGCGCATAACCCGGAATATTTTCTTACCATAACAAAGGACAGCGGCGCCCTTGCCTCACTTGCTCCAGAGCTTTTACAACATGGCGGAATGGTGCATGACGACGGCCAAACTGGATGGCAAAAAACACAACAACTTCTAGAAACACTCAACCACCACGAAACATCCCGAACCTACGGAACCACGAAAAAAAGTGCAACGCTCCTTCTTGCAGGTCTTCTTGCACTCCTGGACGACGGAGCACTTGGGGCGCTTCGAAACCTCGTCACTCGTCTACATCTCCATCATGTTGACGATCACCGGCTCCTCTTCGATCACCTCGATACAGCATGGATGCTAAAAAATGCCATCGAACTTGCGCAGTCACCAATTGAAGAACGCTCAATAGCAGAACGAGAACGACTTGTTCGCGGCCAACGTGGAGCAGAGCTTCTCGCACTCACCGATGCCTATATCTCAGCAAAAAATAGCAGCAGTATGGGACGAGAAAATCTCATTGCCCTCAGACAAGATCGCGCGCGATGGCTAAACGAACCTGCGCCAAATGAGCTCCTTCGCGGAAGAGACCTTCTCGCACTCGGCATTTCACCCGGAGCACATCTTCGAACATACTTAGAAAAAATTCGAAGCGCACAACTCTCTGGCCACCTAAAAAGTCGCGCAGCTGCACTGGACTTTGCGAGATATCTCACAACCCAAGCCTAAAACAAAACACTCTGCCGAACTGGCAGGGTGTTTTGTGGTGCGCGCACGTGGATTCGAACCACGGACCTTCACAATGTCAATGTGACGCTCTAACCAACTGAGCTATGCGCGCAAAA